>PPYE01758924.1_pt1 | contig 23330 bp, 26 predicted proteins | sample 1559881 | NCBI WGS metagenome assembly PPYE01 (sample SAMN08240022, study PRJNA423297) | Human gut metagenome, whole genome shotgun sequencing project. | reverse complement strand
ACTCGAACCCGCGACCCTAACCTTGGCAAGGTTATGCTCTACCAACTGAGCTATTTTCGCATTTGCGAGTGCAAATATAGAACTGTTTTTTGTTTTTTCAAAATAAACGGTGAAATTTTTATCGTGTTATTGTATATGCACCGGTCAAAGAATTGTAAACAACGTTATATCGTTGTAGAAAAAATTTGCGTGTATGTGCTTGTCCGCTCATGGGTGCACCGTTTGCGGAAAAAACGTCGTAGGTGGAGCCGCATTTGTCACACTGGGCGCAAAGTGCATCGGCATCAAAGTGTATTCGTACTTGAGCCGACCGTTCTACCGGGCATGCCATATCGAATGCCAGTATCTGGTTTTCGTTGCCTCCGACCAGTAATATACCCCCGAATCCGGTAGCTGAGGATATATTATATTGGAAACCTTCGGGTTTCTGGTTGAGGATAAATGTTTGAGAGTCGCCCATTCCGTGTACACCGAATGTTACCCATCGGGCAGCATCGATATTGACATATACGTTCGATGTAGGAATACGGTCATAAATATTTTTGTCGCATCCGGTGAGTATGAATATCAAAAATAGGACAGATGGTATGGCTCTATACATTTTCATGCTTGCAAGATTTCTTCTATTTTTTTGATTTCGTCATCGGTGAATGATAGGTGGTTTAGCGTTTCCATATTTTCTTTTAGCTGTTCTACATTCCGGGCACCGATGATGACCGATGTTACAGCTGTATGGCGCAGTACCCATGCCAAGGCCAGTTGTCCTGTGCTTTGGCCTCTTTTTTGTGCAATTTCTTGCAGCCGGGTTACGGTTGTTATGACCTTATCGGTGATTTGTTCCGCTTTGAGAAAACCTTCCGGGCGTTCTGCTCGCGAACCTTTAGGTATTCCGTGCAGATATTTATCGGTAAGCATGCCTTGTGCCAAAGGTGAAAAAGCGACGAATCCGGTTCCATGAGTTTCCACAGCGTGCAAATGATGTTCTTCTACATTGCGTGCGAGCATATTATATTTGTCCTGGTATACCAGACAAGGTGTTCCTGCGTTTTTCAGGAAATTAAATGCATACAACAGTTTATCGATGGGATATTTCGACAGACCGATATAGAGGGCCTTGCCTTGCCGTACGATATCGCACAAGGCTTGTAGGGTCTCATCGAGAGGGGTATTGGGGTCGTACCGGTGACTGTAGAATATATCGACATAGTCGGTTTGCAGTCTTTTTAATGTTTGGTCGATACTTGCCATGATGTATTTTCTTGAGCCGCCGTCTCCATACGGGCCGTCCCACATCAAATGGCCGGCTTTGCTGGTAATGATTATTTCGTCGCGGTAAGGGGCAAAATCTTTTTTCAGCATGCGGCCGAAGTTCTCTTCTGCACTTCCGGCAGGAGGCCCGTAATTGTTGGCCAGGTCAAAATGAGTGATGCCGTGATCAAATGCGTATTTGACTATTTCCAATCCGTTTTCATAGCAGTCTGTCCCTCCGAAATTATGCCATAGTCCGAGGGAAACGGCTGGCAACCATAATCCGCTATTGCCGCATTTGTTGTAGGACATGGAGCTGTAACGTTGTTCGTTTGCTTTGTATATCATTGCTTCCGGTATTTTTTTAATAAAATCCTGAAATTGAATGTTCCTTTTTTACATAACGGCTGTTTTGGAAATTTGTTATGCACAAGCCCTCTTTTAAACATTGTTTATGTATAATTGTGTTGCAGGGCTTGGCAAGGTCATCTCCCTAACAGATTTTGTTCTGCATTTTCTATTTTATAGAAATTGAAGCCGTCTATGATTTGTTGCATCAGTAGTTGTATGCGGTCGTTGCAAAGATTTCCGATGCTACCTTCATGAGAGTGGTGCACTTCTTTGTCGTGATCGAATTTTCCGGCTTCGATGTCGAGTCCTACTTTCTTGTAAGCATCTCTGAAAGGAACTCCGGACAAGGTAAGGCGGTTTACCTCCTCTACACTGAATATCAGTTTATATTTGTCGTCATCGAGAATGTGTTGGTTTACGGTGAGATGAGTCATCATCTGTGTAACCATGACCAGACATTCTTTGAGATTGCTGAATGAGGGTAGGAATGCTTCCTTGATTATTTGTAAATCGCGGAAATATCCGGAAGGAAGATTGTTTGATATCAATGTAATTTCGTATGGTAACGCCTGTATTTTATTACATCTGGCTCGGGTCAGCTCGAATACATCCGGATTCTTTTTGTGAGGCATGATGCTCGACCCGGTGGTATACTCATCAGGCAGTTTTATAAAACCGAAATTTTGAGAATTGAAGAGACAGGCATCGAAAGCCAGTTTTGACAGTGTTGCTGCAATGGAGGCCATGGCTGATGCAACGATTCGTTCGGTCTTGCCTCTCCCCATCTGTGCATATACGACATTGTAATCCATCGAGTCGAACCCGAGCAGGCGGGTAGTCATGGTTCTGTTCAGCGGGAATGACGAACCGTATCCGGCCGCCGAGCCTAACGGATTGCGATTGCATACCCGATAAGCAGCCTGTAAAACGGTGAGGTCGTCGACCAAGCTTTCGGCATAGGCACCGAACCATAGTCCGAAAGATGACGGCATGGCAATTTGCAGATGGGTATAGCCGGGCATCAATACGTTTTTATATTTTTCGCTTTGGTCGACTAATATGTTGAATAGCCGGTAACAAAGAGTGACAAGTTCTTTGATTTCGCTACGGGTAAATAATTTCAAGTCGACGAGCACTTGGTCGTTGCGTGAGCGACCGCTATGGATTTTCTTCCCGATATCTCCTAATTTTCGGGTCAACATGAGTTCGACTTGGGAATGTACGTCTTCGACTCCATCTTCGATGACGAATTCTCCTTTTTCGGCGATGGCATATATCCGGCGAAGCTCTTCTACCAACCGGTCCAGTTCATCACGAGTCAGCAAGCCGATGCTTTCGAGCATGGTGATATGTGCGATAGAGCCTAAGATATCATAGCGGGCCAGAAATAAGTCCATTTCCCGGTCTTTGCCTACGGTGAATTTTTCTATATCACGGTCTACTTGTACGTTTTTTTCCCAAAGTTTCTGAGCCATAGTTTATATGCGAAAAATAATAAGCAGTATCAATATACTGTGAATAGTGATTGTTTGGTATTTTTTATGCAACATTTCTTTATTGGTAAGAAATGTTGGACAGTACTTCAGCCATTTTTTCAAGGCCTTCTTGCAGAGGCTTTGCTATCATTTTATGTATAAACGGGTTTAGCTCGGCTTTGACTGTCAATTTCATTTTACTTTCATTGTCTGTAACAGGCAATAATTGTATCCACATGAAGAATGGAACGGGCGAATTTTCTGTACCGAATTTTATGGTTTTGTACGGTTCCCGTTCGATAACAACGACTTTCAAGTTCCCTACCGGTGTGACGGAGAAGCTGCAACTATCAGCGTCGAAAGAAAAATCTTTGACTTTGTCTACCGGAATTTTGTCTTTGATTTTCTCCAGATTGTTCAAGTCGGAGAGTGTATTAAAAATGGTTTCGACAGGTGCCGGAACCATTTTTACCGTACTTTCGAATTGTGCCATTCGTAATATCTTTTTATTGTTATTTATTAGGATTCCAGATAGAAGGGTCGGTTCTCCATTCGTGTAAAGTTGCCAAGTCTTCCTCTGCGATGTAGTTTGTTTCAAGCGCTACTTCGAGCACAGCATTATAGTTGCTGAGTGTCAACAGTTTTACTTTCGCTTCTTTGAACCGTTCTATGGCAATGGGGAATCCATACGTGAAGATGGCAGCCATACCTATGACTTCACAGCCTGCGTTACGAATAGCCTCTACAGCTTTCAGGCTGCTTCCTCCGGTAGAGATAAGGTCTTCTATAACTACGACTTTTTGTCCCGGGATGAGGTTTCCTTCAATGAGATTTTCCAGCCCGTGGTCTTTGGGTGCCGAACGTACATAGACGTAAGGCAATCCGAGCTCGTCGGCCACAAGGGCACCTTGAGCGATAGCCCCGGTAGCTACTCCGGCAATGGCATCTACTCCTTCAAAGTTTTCCATAATAAGGCGACACAACTCTACTTTGATAAAGGTCCTTAATGTCGGGTATGATAGTGTTCTGCGATTATCGGTATAAATAGGCGATTTCCAGCCGGAAGCCCATGTAAAAGAATTGGAAGGCTGTAGCTTTACAGCGCTTATTTTCAACAGTTTTTCAGCGAGGATTCTTTCTAATGTTTTCATGTTGCTTGTTGTATTTTGTATTGATTTTCTGACCATTTTCGTTATGTTTTCAATTGGGAAACAAAGATACGAAATAAGGGTGGTACACCGAAAATTTATATCTGCTTTTTTCTATTTTTTTATTGTGCCATAGCCAATGTTAACAAGCTAATTTTGATATTTTTAATATTCGACAAGGTATTAGCGCAGGAAAGCAGGGTGGCACCGGTGGTTACGACATCATCGATGAGCAGCAGATGTTTGCCTTCTGCATCCGAAGTGTTTCCTAAAGCGAATATGTTTTGAGTATTTTCCCATCGTTTGTAGATACCTTTATTGGTTTGGGTTTCGCTTGTTCCGCATCTGTGGATGAGGTACCGGTCGATATCTTTTCCGGTGAAATCGGAGATGCCCATGGCAATCCATTCACTTTGATTGTATCCTCTTTTTTTGTGCCGTTTCGGATGGAGTGGGACGGGAACCAGTAAATCTATATCTGTAAAGAATTCTGCTCCGAGTTCCCGGGCATATATCTCACCCAGATAACGGGCACATTCTTTTTCTCCCCGATACTTGATTTGGTGTATCAGATGACGGTAGTCTCCATGGTGGGTGAAATAGAAAAATGCGACGGCTTTTTCTATCTGGACTTTGCCTCGGAAGAGGTGCTCCATGATATTGTCTTCGCTGTGGGAATGGAATTGTGTGCGGGGAATGTTTTGGATGCAATACATACATAGATGCTTCTCGTGGCTTTGCAGAGCACGGCCGCAAACCAGACAGATGCGGGGATAAAACAAATCGACCAGATAACTTATATGTTGCTTGAGAGAGGACATGTTTTTATCGGATAGTTTTCAGGCAAAGATTTATGTATTCGGGCTCGAATCCTCGGGATGCTGCAAAGCGGAACAGTTTTGCCTTTACATTTTCCGGAGTATCGTCTTTTATACTTTTTCTTTTGGATAGTATCGTTTCCTGCAATGTTTCCAGGTATTTTTCTTCATCTATGCAGTTTATGGCGTTGTTGATGCTTTGAGAGGGGATGCCCTTTTGCCGGAGAGCATATATAATTTTCACTTTTCCCCATTTATTGAATCGGAATTTGTCATTGACAAAACTTTTGCAATAACGTTCCTCGTCAATAAATTTTCCTTGTATCAGTTTTTCGATAATTTCTTTTGAGTCATTTGGGGCGATTCCCCAACGTAAAAGTTTTTCACGGATATCGAAGATACATTGTTCTCCGGCAGAGCAGAGGGCTGCCGCACGGTGTAAAGCTTCTTCGGGTGATAATTGTTTCTGCATGATTGCTTGGTTTTATGGAAGGATGGCGGAGACGATGCGGTCTCTTTGTTGCATGTCTTTGAGTAATTCTATGTTACGGTATCCCAGACCGGCCAGCAAATTTACGGTTTCGTTCCCTAGATTGGCATTTATCTCGAAATATAAATTTCCTCCAGGCTTTACTGTGTCAAGGGCAGTTGTCCCGATTTTCCGGTAAAACAATAGCGGGTCGTTATCGGGGACGAACAGAGCTTGATACGGCTCGTATTTAAGCACATTATCTTTCATTTCGTTTTTTTCGCACTCCCTCACATAGGGCGGATTGCTTACCCATATGTCGTATTTCCCATATTCGTCCGGAGAGGGAGAATATTCAAGAATGTTTACCTGTCTGAATTTTATGGGAGCGTTTGAAGACAATGCATTTTCTTGTGCTATTTTTAGGGCATTTGTCGAGATATCCCACCCTTCTGTTTTTATTCCGGGCATGTTCAAGGCCAGAGCGATGGCCAGACATCCGCTTCCGGTACCTATATCGACGAGCCGGCCGATGTCGTTTTTATGCCGTTTGATGATCAGGTCGGCCAGTTCTTCTGTTTCAGGTCGGGGAATCAGGGCTCCTGGAGCCGTTTTGAGCCGTAGTCCGTAGAACCAGGTTTCGCCTAATATATATTGTATAGGTTCATATTTTTGCAATCTTTTTACGATTGCAATGATTTGTTGATGCTGGGTTGGCGATAAAGTTTTATTTTTGCATAAAATAAAATCGACGGTAGAGTACCGGCATACTTTTTCAAAGATAAGTCTTATGAAGCTGCCTATCTCTTCCGGTGGATATAATCCTTTTAAGGACTCTTTTATGTGTCGTATAGTGTCTTGCATATGAGTACTTTGATGCAAAGATAATATAAAATTATGTTATGGCTAATCTGAAAAAGACTGATGAGTTGTATATGCGCCGCTGTTTGCAGCTTGCATCGTTGGGACAGGGGCATGTATCTCCCAATCCGATGGTAGGAGCCGTTATCGTGTGCGACGGTAAGATTATAGGGGAGGGCTATCATCGCAAATGCGGTGAAGCTCATGCAGAGGTGAATGCGGTGAATTCTGTCCGGGACCGTTCTTTATTGAAGCGGTCTACGATATATGTTTCTTTGGAGCCTTGTTCTCATTATGGCAAGACGCCTCCATGCAGCCGGTTGATTATAGACAGCGGAATACCGCATGTGGTGATAGGCTGCCTCGACCCTTTCCCGGAGGTCTCGGGGCGTGGAGCGGATATGCTGCGCCGTGCCGGTCTCGATGTGAGAGTGGGAGTATTGGAGAAAGAATGTCTTGAATTGAACAAATGCTTTATAACCGTACAGACGAAAAAAAGGCCCTATATTATATTGAAATGGGCACAAAGTGCGGATGGGTATATTGATTGCTTGCGGGATAAGAGTGAAAAAGCCTGTGTGATATCCGATGCAGTGACATCTGCTTTGGTGCACCGTATGCGGTCATTATATGATGCCATATTGGTGGGACGTAAGACTGCGGAGATGGACAATCCTTCCTTGACGGTGCGTTATTGGACCGGAGATAACCCGTTACGTGTGGTTATCGATAAAGACTTGTCGTTGCCCCGTAATCTGAGACTTTTTACCGATGGGATAAAGACTTTGGTATTTACCTCCGGGAAGCATGTTCCGGAAGGAGAGGTAGAATATATAACAATCGATTTTTCAAAACCGGTGGTTCCGGCAATATTACAGTGCTTGTATGAAAAAAAGATTCAGTCTTTGATTGTAGAAGGAGGGCGTTATACATTGCAGAGTTTTATCGATTCGGAGTATTGGGACGAGGCTCACATAGAAATAGGTAAACAAGTGTTAAAAGCGGGTATCCCCTCTCCGGTCATATCCGGCACAAAAGTTGCCTTTGAGAAACATGGAAATTCGGAGATTATAAAGGTCATCAATCGATGAAAATGTATTTTTTGTCGTTTGATTGTTGTTTTCTGACGATATTTATAATTGTGAATAGTTGGCGTTTGCTACATTTGGAAAAATGTATAAGGGTTAAAATTCTCATTAATTTATCACTAAATTATTATAATAATATGCTATCCTCTCGCATAAAGTAAAAATTGTTTCTATTTTTGCAGCTAAAACTGTAATCAAGAAAAGTCATTCATAATGAAATTGCAAAAAGTAAGTATATATCTGTTCTCCTTTTTTATCCTTTTGATGGGGATAGGTTGTAATAGCGACGAGGAGTCGGAGCCTTATACCGTATCCGGAAATACATTGGTAAAATCTTTTTCATTAAGCAATAAATCGGGTTCGGATGTTCCTTATTCAAGCTGTTTCTTTACTATAGATGCAGTGAACGGATACATTTTTAATGCCGATTCCCTTCCTTATAAGTCCGATATATCATCTTTGGTGGCTAATATCACATTTTCATCTGCTTCGGCAGTGGAGATTGCCTATACCAAGCAGGACGAAGAAAATGTTACGACAGTAGACTATCTGACAAACAGTACCGATTCGTTGGATTTCTCCGGAAAACCGTGGACCGATACCGATAAGAAAGCTTCTGTAAAAATGACGGTAACCGCTCCCAACGGGAATAAACAGATATATTATATTGATGTGCGTGTGCACCAGATCGTGGCCGATTCGTTACAGTGGAAAGAGCTGACAAAAACTGAGTTACCTTCTGCCCTCGCGAGTCCGACTGTACAAAAGACTGTATTATATAAAGAGACTTTGTTCTGTTTTACGGGAGATGGGAGTAGTTATTCACTGGCTACCAGTCAGAGACCTTCAGAGATAGCACTTTGGAACAAAGAGGTGATAACTCCCGGATTTGTCCTGAATGTAGGTTCGATACAATCGGCTCCAGACTATTTATATGCCCTGAGCGATGCGGGAGAGCTTTACCGTTCAGCCGACGGAAAGTCTTGGGAGAGTGTAGCCATAGATAAACCGTTCTATTCATTGATTGGCGTATGGACCGATTCCGAAGAAGCACCGGCAGATATCCGATTGTTGGGTGTGATAAAGGATGGTGATACTTATAAGCATGATTGTTATCCTCGTCCCGAGGGTTATGCGCCACGGACGATAGAAAATGATTTTCCCGTATCAGGTTACAGTAATATGATTGTAATATACGATGGGGGTGATTACGGATTGCCTCAGACTGCATTTGTCGGGGGGCGTTTGGCTGACGGTTCGTTGACAGCAGCTGTTTGGGGGTATGATGGAGAGGCTGATGGTTGGGCAAAGTTGGGCATGAAGTCTCTGATTACTCCGAGAGAAGGAGCCATGTTCTTCCCCTATTGCACATATACGTACGATTCGTCTACGGGGGTTCGTACCGAATGGCCTACTTTCTTTGTCGTAGGAGGTTCGGATGGGTATGATTGCCTCAAAGATATGTATACGACCAGTAATCCGGCGCAATATTGGGATAAGGTAAAAGATGGGTCGGTATTGGCTTTGCCCGAAGCATTCCCGGCTACGTCGTTTGCGTCGGTGGTCGTGTTTAAGGAAAATGTGATAACAAAGAGTAGTTTGGCAGGCTGGAATTTCTTGAAGGTTGCCGAATTGCCTCGATATATGAAATCGGCCGACGGATTGACCGACGGGCTGGTACCCTATATCTATATGTTCGGTGGAAAAGATTCCGGTGGGAACCTCGAACAGCAGATGTGGAGAGGGGTAATAAATCGGTTGACATTTGCTCCCATACCCTAAAGTGGGAAAATAATGGAGCATAAAGATAATTTTCAGTTGCCGTATTCGTTTTTCTTATAAAGAGATATCATTATGAGAAAGAGGATAGGACTCATACTGGGAATTATGATGGGGCTGATACTTACAGCTACCGCTCAAGATTATAAATATGAAGCGGGTGGTGGCTTAGGTATAGGATTTTATATGGGAGATGCCAATCAGAGCGCATTGTTCCATAAGCCCGGGGCTGCATTCGCTGCATTGTTGCGCCGGACCATAAATTATCGCTGGGCCATAAAATTTGACTTGGCGACAGCGCATATCAAGGGTGATACGCGTGATTTTGATACTCGTTTTCCGGGTGGAGATTTTAATTTTAGCCGGCAACTCATCGATTTGGGAGCTCAGGCTGAATTTAATTTTTTCCATTATGGAATAGGGTATTCGTATTTGGGGACAAAACGTTTTTCTCCCTATCTTTTATTAGGGATAGGATTTACGTGGGTGCCTAAAAAAGACGATGGGTATTTTAATGTAAACATACCTTTGGGGTTCGGGCTTAAATATAAAGTCGCTCCCCGCTGGAATATTGGTTTGGAGTTTTCGGTGCGGAAAACGTTGGGAGATAAATTGGACGGATGGCGGTTGTCCGATCCGGTAGGTATCGATAGTTCTGCATTTAAAAATACCGACTGGTATTCATTGACCATGTTTTCGGTTACGTATGATTTCGGACGGAAACGTGCAATTTGTAATAATGATATGTAATAAACAACCTGTTGACTATGTCATTTAAGGAACAGATAGATAGAACCCGTTTGCCCCGCCATGTCGCCATCATTATGGATGGCAACGGTCGTTGGGCGAAGGAGAGGAACAAGGAACGTACTTACGGGCATCAGTATGGTGCCGAGGCTGTACGTATGGTGACCGAGGCCTCTGTAGAAATAGGGATTGAATATCTGACATTGTATGCTTTTTCTACTGAAAACTGGAAGCGTCCCGATGAGGAAGTGGATGCTTTGATGGCATTGATGGTGATGTCGATAGAGAATGAAACGCCTACACTGATGGAGAATAATGTACGGTTGCAGGCTATCGGTGATTTATCTCGTATGCCGTCGGACGTTAAGGCCAAATTGGATCAGTGCATACAAGTTACCTCCGGAAATACAGGCCTCACGCTGGTACTTGCGTTAAGCTATTCTACCAAATGGGAAATGGTCGAGGCGGTAAAAAATATGGCACAGGAGGTTATGGACGGTAAATTGAATATAAAGGATATAAATGATAATACAATAGATAGTCATTTGGCAACAGCGATGATGCCTGACCCCGATTTGTTGATACGGACGGGAGGAGAGATGCGTATCAGTAATTTCTTGATGTGGCAGCTTGCTTATGCCGAGCTTTATTTTACGCCTGAATATTGGCCGGATTTCGGGAAAGAAAATTTTTATAAAGCCATTTGTGACTATCAAAACCGGGAAAGACGTTTCGGTAAAATCAGTGAACAACTATGAGAATTAGAGAAAAATCAATGCAACACAATATGCGTAAATACCTTTTATTATTGTTGGCTATGTTCTTCCCGGTCGTTCAGACCGCATTTTCGCAGACATCGACAGAATCTAAAACCGATACGATATATAATCCTACCATACATTATACCGCTACACCCAAGAAATATGAGATTGCCGGTATAACGGTATCGGGGGTAAAAAATTATGAAGATTATGTCTTGATAGGCTTTTCGGGGCTTACTGTGGGGGAAACGATGGAAATTCCGGGAGATGATATTACCCGGGCTGTAAAGCGTTTCTGGAAACAGGGGTTGTTTTCGGATGTAGCTATTGAGGTTACCAAGATATATGGCGATAAAGCGTGGTTGAATATCAGCCTGAAAGAGCGTCCCCGTATTTCGCAAATCAATTATAACGGAATAAAGAAATCGGAGCGGGAAGATCTTGAGCTTAAGTTGGGATTGGTAAAGGGAAATCAGATTACGCCCAACCTGATAGACCGTGCAAAATTGTTGATAAAGAAACACTTCGAAGAGAAAGGTTTCAATAATGTCGATGTGCAGATTTTGCAGAAAGATGACTTGTCTCATGAAAATCAAGTGATTGTCGATATCAATATCGATAAGAAAGAAAAAATTAAAGTTCATAAAATATATATTGATGGAAATCAGGTCTTGACTGATAAGAAATTGCAGCGGGTAATGAAGAAAACGAACGAAAAAGGTCGTTTGGTAAATCTCTTTAGAACCAAGAAATTTGTGAATGAAAACTTCAAAGCCGATTTGGACCTTATTATCGATAAATATAATGAACTGGGATATCGTGATGCTGTTATCGTAAAAGACAGTGTAGCAAAATATGACGACAAGAAAGTCGATGTATTTATTACTGTGGATGAAGGGAAGAAATATTATATCCGGGATATTCGTTGGTTGGGAAATACGTTGTATCCATCAGAATATCTGAGCGCCATCCTGCGCATGAAACCGGGTGATGTATATAACCAAAAGTTGTTGAGAGAACGTACACAGGACGATGAAGACGCTGTTGCCAACCTGTATATGGATAACGGGTATCTGTTCTTCCAGCTCGACCCGATAGAAGTAAATGTAGAAAATGATTCTATCGATTTGGAACTGCGCATTTATGAAGGAGAACAAGCCAGAATCAATAAAGTCATTATTAAAGGTAATGACCGTTTGTATGAGCATGTGGTTCGTCGTGAGTTGCGTACTAAGCCGGGTGAATTGTTCAGTAAATCGGACCTTATGCGTTCGGCCCGTGAAATTGCACAAACCGGACATTTTGACCCGGAAACAATGGATATACGCCCTGAACCGAATCCCGAGAATGGAACGGTAGACCTGGTGTATGGCTTGCAATCGAAAGCTAATGACCAGATAGAGTTTTCTGCCGGTTGGGGTCAGACCGGTATTATCGGTAAGTTGAGTTTGAAGTTTACAAACTTTTCGGTTAAGAACTTCCTGAATCCGAAATCATACAAGGGCATTATTCCTCAGGGAGACGGGCAGACATTGACCATCAGTGCACAGACCAATGCCAAATATTTCCAGTCATACAGTCTCTCGTTCTTTGACCCGTGGTTTGGCGGTAAGCGTCCGAATTCCTTCTCCGTGTCGGCTTATTACAGCCGCCAGACCGATATAAGTTCTAATTATTGGAATAATAACTATCTTGACCCATACGGTTTGGGGTATTATAATCCCAGTATATATGGCAGTAGCTATGGCAACTATGATTACAGCTATGCTGTAGACCCGAGCAAATCATTGCAGATGTTGGGAGTCTCTGTCGGATTCGGTAAACGATTGAGTTGGCCCGACGACTACTTTAACTTTACGGTAGACCTGAATTATCAGCTATATATGTTGAAAGACTGGCAGTATCTGTATTTCTTGCAAAACGGACATTCTCACAGTATATCATTGGGATTGACCCTTAGCCGTAACTCAATCGATAACCCTATCTATACTCGGCGAGGTTCCCAGTTCTCTCTGTCGGTACAGCTTACCCCCCCCTATTCTTTGTTCAATAAGGTAGACTATAAGAACCTCGATACCAGTACCGAGCAGGGACGTGAGAAAATGTACAAGTGGATAGAATATCATAAGTGGAAGTTTAAAGCCAAGACATATACTCCGCTTACTCCGGTAGAAAACCAGCATACACTGGTGTTGATGACGCGTGCCGAATTTGGTATTCTGGGTTCTTATAATAAATATAAAAAATCTCCTTTCGAGACCTATTATATGGGAGGTGACGGTATGTCGGGATACAGTAGCAACTATGCTACCGAAACTATCGGATTGAGAGGATATGAGAACGGTTCGTTGACTCCGTGGGGGTATGATGCGTATGCTTATACTCGTATGGGTATCGAGCTGCACTTCCCTATATTGTTGCAGCCATCGTCTACGATATATGCTCTGACATTTGCAGAGGCCGGTAATGCGTGGGTGGATGTGAAAGACTTTAACCCGTTCCAGTTGAAGCGTTCGGCAGGAGTCGGTGTACGTATATTCTTACCGATGATAGGTATGATGGGTATCGACTGGGCGTATGGTTTCGATAAAGTATTTAACAAACGAGGTGGCAGTCAGATACACTTTATCCTTGGACAAGAGTTCTAAACCGAAATCGATTTATTCCTGAAAATAAACCAATGGCGATGAAAACAGTCTAATACTGTACATTGTTATTATTATTCACGAATTAAAAACAGAATAGTTATGAAGAAAGCGATTATGATCTTGGCTGTGTTCTGCTCATTGGCGGTGACAGGTAGCGCTCAAAAGTTTGCATTGATCGATATGGAATATATATTGAAGAGTATACCGGCTTATGAAATGGCAAATGAGCAATTGAAGCAGGTGTCGACCCGTTGGCAACGGGAAATAGAGACAAAAGCGAAAGAGGCTGAAACATTGTTCAATAACTATAAGTCTGAGCAGGTTTATCTCTCCAAAGAACAGCAGTCGAAGAAGGAAGAAGAGGTCGTGGCCAAAGAAAAAGAAGTGGCCGAGCTACGTCGGAAATATTTCGGGCCGGAGGGCGAGTTGTATAAGAAAAGAGAAAGCCTGATGCAACCGATACAAGATGATATATACAATGCTGTAAAAAAGATTTCTGAAGAGAAAGGATACCAGATGGTTATTGACAGGGCTTCGGATGCCAGTATAATATTTGCCTCTCCGAGAATCGATATTAGTAATGAAGTGCTTACAAAATTAGGATATTCAAAATAAATGCTTATTTTTGTGACATTAATTGATAAACTGGAAAAATAAGAAAATTAAAATTGATATTATGTTTAAAAAATTAGTTATTGTTTTATTGTGTGCAATGCCATTGAGTGTATTTGCACAGTACAAATTCGGAACCATAAATACTCAAGAAGTATTTGCTTTAATGCCTGAAAAAGCCACAGCAGAAAAGACATTGCAGGATTTGGCAAAGAAATATGAAGATGAATTTGTGAAAATGCGCGAAGAATTTAATAAAAAATACAAAGAATTTATGGCGCAGGATTCTCTTCCTGAAAATATAAAGGCTCGTCGTATGCAAGAAGTACAAGAATTGCAGCAACGGATTCAGAATTTTCAGGAAGTAGCTCAAGGTGATATTGAAAAACAGCAGCAACAGCTTTTTGCTCCAATCGAAAAGAAGCTGACTGATGCTATCAAGTCGGTAGGTACAGAACAGAAATTTACTTATATTTTCGATTTGGCTTCTCCGATGCCTGTTATATTGTATCACGGAGCACCCAGTGAAGATGTGACGGCAGCCGTCAAGACAAAATTGGGGTTGAAGTAAAAATAGAATAAGAACTCTATATGACGGATGAAGGATGATAATCGATATTTATCATCCTTTTCTGTTTACGGATATAAAATTATATATTATCAATGGATTTGTTACCTGGGATACATGGGCCGATAGGGGTGTTTGACTCCGGCTATGGTGGGCTCACGATTCTTGACGAAATTCGTCGGGCAATGCCTCAGTACGATTATATCTATTTGGGAGATAATGCCCGTGCTCCCTATGGTACACGCTCGTTCGAGATTGTATATAAATTTACGTTAGAAGCAGTTGTTCGCTTATTTGAAGAAGGGTGTCCATTGGTAATTCTTGCTTGTAATACGGCTTCGGCAAAAGCTTTGCGGTCTATACAGCAGAATGACTTACCGGTATTGGCCTTTGACAGGAGAGTCTTGGGAGTTATCCGCCCTACCGTGGAAGTAATCGGGGATATGACAAAGACCCGTAAAATAGGCGTTTTGGGGACGTTGGGGACAATACAATCTGAGTCATACCCATTGGAAATAAAAAAACTGTATCCCGATATAGAAGTATATAGCGAGCCTTGCCCTATGTGGGTCCCTTTGATAGAGAATAACGAACATAATTCGCCCGGAGCAGATTATTTTGTGAAGCTTTATATCGACCGGTTGATGAACCGGTGTTCTCAAATTGATACTGTTATTCTGGGATGTACCCACTATCCGATATTATTGGAGAAAATAAAGAAATATCTGCCGTTGGGAGTACAGGCTGTGGCACAGGGAGAATGGGTTGCCCGCAGTTTGTCAGATTATTTTAAGAGGCATCCTGAGATGGACGAGCGCTGTACGAAACAAGGAACATGCCGTTTCTATACGACGGAATCGGAAGCAAAATTTATAGATGCAGCTTCATTGTTTTTACATGAAAAGCTCGATGTAAGACATATAACATTGGGGTAAATTAATTTGAATAGAAGAATATGGAAGAATTGATACGCATAAACAAATATATCAGTGAGACCGGTTTTTGCTCTCGCCGGGAGGCAGATAAGTTGATTGCAGACGAGCGGGTGACGGTAAATGGAATAAGGGCGGAAATGGGCACGAAAGTCGCTCGTACCGATAAGGTCAAAATAGACGGGCAGATTATCCGCTTGCCGGAAAAGGTCAACGTAGAAGATGAAGAGGTTCTGTTACATAAGAAAAAAGCCAAACTCAACCGTTCGCAGCGGGAACCTGTCGATTACTTGTCGAGGAGTTCTCTACGTGGAACTCGGGGAGGCATCAGAAATATGAGGAGGCATAGGGTTAAGGATGATAACGATGAAGCATCGAAAACCTGTTTATCTGGTAAAAAAAGACAAACAGGATATAAGGGTTCCTCAAAAAAAGGAGGTAAGGACCGTAAGTAATCCTTTATATAACGGAATTTTTGAGGATAGCAAGTGAAGAAAAAGCGGCGCGGAAAATGTGGTTTTGCACCGCTTTTTTGATTTTGGATTATTGAAGGTTGTATTTGGACGATTTGGGGTTCTTTTGTAACCATATAATCTGTATTTTTGGCAAGATATTTCTTTAAATCGGTAGACATGAAGACCATTAAATTATTTATTTTTTTTATTTTAATCACGTTTACGTCTCAAGCTGTACGGAGGGATGTTCTGATAAATGATAATTGGATGTTTCGTTTTGCACATCAGGTATCTCATAAATCGGAGCGTCGAGTGGATTTGCCTCATACATGGAATGCAAAAGATGCTTTGGCGGGGATTCCCGATTATTATCGGGGGACAGCAAATTATACACGTGTGCTGAAAATCCCTGAAGGATGGAAAGGCAAACGGCTTTTTTTGCGATTCGAAGGGGCTAATACGGTGACTGACGTATTTATCAATCAGCGGCATATCGGGGAACATCGGGGAGGATATGGAGCTTTTGTATTTGAAATAACCGATTGGATAGAATATGGTAAGGACAATCAGTTGCAGGTGAGTGTAAGTAATGCTTTGCATCTTGATGTCATGCCTTTGGTCGGTGATTTTAATTTTTATGGAGGAATATATCGGGATGTACATTTGTTGGTGACGGAGGAGACTTGCATATCGCCTTTGGATTATGCTTCTCCGGGAGTATATCTGATACAAGAGAGTGTATCTCCCCAAAGGGCCGATGTCAAGGCCCGGATAGCGGTCTCGGGATTGGCTGTGGATAATGTAAACTTGAATGTACGGGTTTACGATGGGGAAAAGGTGGTAAAGGAAGCGGTACAACCGGTCGAAGTCAAACCTTCAAAAGTGATGTATGTCGATGTTCCGATAACAATAGGTACTCCGCATTTATGGAATGGTAGACAAGATCCGTTTATGTATCGGGTTGAAGTTACCTTGTCGAAGGGCGATAGAATATTAGATAAAGTGGAGCAGCCTTTGGGGGTACGCTTTTTTGAATTAGATGCAGACAGGGGGTTCTCGTTGAACGGCCAGCCATTGCGGTTGCATGGTGTATGCCGTCATCAGGATAGAATCGAAGTGGGAAATGCCTTGCGTCCCGAACATCATATCGAAGATGCTGCGCTGATTGCCGAAGTCGGGGCCAATGCCATACGTCTGGCGCATTATCCTCAAGCGACTATGATATATGATTTGATGGATAAGTATGGGCTGGTCGTGTGGGCCGAAATACCGTTTGTCGGACCGGGAGGCTATCAAGACCAAGGATTTGTAAATACTTCGTTTTTTCGTCAGAATGGGAAGGAACAGCTTATCGAGCTTATCCGCCAGCATTACAACCACCCCTCTATCTGTTTTTGGGGATTGTTCAATGAGTTGAAAACTCCGGCAGATAACCCGTTGGAATATGTGCGGGAGCTGAATGAACTGGCACATAAGGAAGACCCTACACGAATCATAACTTCTGCATCCAATTTGAACGATGATAATGAATTGAACAGAGTTACCGATGCCATTTGTTGGAATAAGTACTTCGGCTGGTACGGAGGTAATCCGGATGACCTTGGAGCATGGGCTGACAAGGTTCATGCTGCATATCCTCAACTGAAAATCGGCATTAGCGAGTACGGGGCCGGAGCAAGCATTTATCACCAGCAGGATTCTTTGAAGAAAGTAGTCCCTACCGGCTGGTGGCATCCGGAGAATTGGCAGACGTATTATCATATGAAGAGCTGGGGACAAATCAGTGAACGGCCATTTATCTGGGGCTCTTTTATCTGGGCATTTTTCGATTTCGGAGCCGCGCACAGGACAGAAGGAGACCGCCCTGGTATAAATGATAAGGGACTGGTTACTTTTGACCGGAAAGTGAAGAAAGATGCTTTTTATTATTATAAGGCAAACTGGGATAAAGACAATAAATTTGTATATATTGCCGAACGGCGTTGTAAAAACAGAGTGAACCCTCAGGTTGATATTATGGTGTTTACCAATTTGCCGGAAGCTTCCTTATGGGTAAACGGGCAATATATGGGAAAGGCCAAGGCAGATAAATGGGCTACTGTGCGTTGGGAGAATATGAGCCTGATACCCGGGGCGAATCGTATAGAGGTAAAATCTGTAGATAAAAAGAAAGAGTATTCTGATACTGTAGAATGGATATTACAATAAAATTATAGATAGAAATATGAAGATAGTGAGAAGCTTATTATTGGAGTTATCGGTTTGAAATGGATGAGTGGCCTGTATCTATTTGATATCTGTAAAATAAGGCTTTCGGGACAGGCAAAAATAAAATCATCCGATGAAAATGGTTTCGAATTGATTATGCCGCGAGGAGGAACTGCCGAAATATCCCGAAAGTAGGGAAAGCATCGGTTAGTTATGGTTGCCCGATTTTAAATTTTGAATAAGAGTGTCCAACTCTTTGGCCATCGCAATCCGGTCGAATGAATAGGTCCTATCGTTTTCCTGTACATAATAAAGCAAAGCCTGAGCTTTTTCCATTTGATGCAAATCATGGTTGATACGTGTGTCATTTAGCATGATTTTTACCAATAGTTCAAGTAATTGCCAGTCAGGTACGAGTTCTGTCAATTCGTCTTCAGGCAAATTTATAATGGAATTTAAATTTAGCCGAAAAGCCTTGTAGCAATCGTCTGCAGCAGTATCGATGTCAGGTTCATTCGTCTCTTTTTTTCTTAATAGACGGGCTATTTTTTTAGTAAGCTCTTCGATTTGAGCTAATAAAAAGTCTTGTTTTATCATTTTTATCCTATTGTTTTGTATCTGAAGCTCTGCACTGCTTTAGAATCGGTTAAATTGTCCGATAAAGAAATCTGCTCAGGTCTCCTTTGTACTTCTTTTCGGACTGTTTTCCTATTTTCGTTTATCAAATAGCTTGCTATTATCTTCATGAAAACGAAAAAAAATATCCACAAAAGAAATTCTCAAAGCTGACCCAAGCAAAATTTAAACAGGTTCTTAATTGATATGAAAAAACTATTTATACCATTCGGAATACATCAGATAATTTTTAGCAATTTTCTGATTGATTTCCTTTGATTGTACCGGGTCTACCATTTTTATGAATTTGGCAGGAGCTCCGGCCCATAAACTACCGGGCTCGATAACTGTTTTGCTTAATACTACTGAGCCGGCAGCCACGATAGCTCCCTCGCCGACAATGGCATCGTCGAGAATGACAGCTCCCATGCCGACAAGTGCCCCGTCTTTGATGGTAGCCCCATGTACTGTGACATTGTGCCCGATAGAAACATCATCACCGATTTCGATGGTCGATTTTTGATATAAGGTATGTAAAACAGAGCCGTCCTGTATATTTACTCGGTTGCCGATACGGATAGAATTTACATCACCCCTCAATACTGTGTTGAACCAGATACTGCAATCATCCCCCATGACAATATCGCCTATCAATGTAGCATTATCGGCAAGGAAACAGTTTTTGCCGATAATAGGTGTGAATCCTCGAACTGATTTTATTAGTGCCATATTTTTTCGAATATTAAATTTATAAAGCCTCTGTCGCTTTTCTTAACCACTCTTTTTCTGCACCCACTAATTGGGGACTTAATTTTTCGTACACGGTTTTATGATAATTATTGAGCCACTCTTTCTCATCGGCAGTGAGCAATGTTATATCAATTGCTTTTTTGTCGATAGGGAAAAATGTCAAAGTTTCGAATGCGTTGAAGTCTCCGAAATCCGTTGTACTGTGGTGTACTGTCAATATCAAGTTTTCGGTGCGGATACCGTATTCTCCGGCAATGTAGACGCCCGGTTCGTTGGACGTGACCATACCGGGAGTCAGAGGAGTTGGATTTTCTTCGAGACGGATATTTTGAGGCCCTTCATGTACATTCAGGAAATGACCGATGCCGTGGCCTGTCCCGTGTAAATAATTTAATCCGTAATTCCATAAGAAATGGCGGGCGAAGGCATCGATTTGTGCACCTCTTGTCCCTTGGGGGAAAATAGAGGTTGCAATAGCAATATGCCCTTTTAGGACAAGGGTAAAGTCTCGTTTTTGACGGTCACTCAGTGGCCCTAAAGCGACGGTGCGAGTTATATCTGTCGTCCCGTCAAGATATTGAGCTCCGGAGTCGATTAGTAAAAATCCTTCATTTTTGATAGTTACATTGCTTTCGGGCGTAGCACTATAATGGACTATGGCACCGTGAGCTCCATATCCGGCTATCGTGGAAAAACTTTCACCTACATATAAGTCTTGCTGTGAACGGAATTCGCGAAGCTTTTCTGCAATGGTGATTTCCGAAACATGGCCTGTCGGAACATTTTGCTCAAGCCAGTAAAAGAATTTTACCAAAGCCACTCCGTCCCGTATCATGGCTGCTCTGAATCCGGCAATTTCTGTTTCATTCTTTATACTTTTAGGCATGGCTACCGGAGTCTTTCCGAACACTATGGCATTTTGTTGAGAAATAGCGTTTACCAAGCTATAATTTATTTTTGCCGGGTCAATGTATAACTTTACACCTTCAGGCAAAGCTTGTAAATAATCATGAATCTTATCGTAACCGGCGATTTTGATTTTGTTACTTTTTAGATATTCGGCAGTTTCAGTATTTATTTTTTTTGCGTTGATAAATAATACGCGCTCTTGTTCCGATAAAAATGCATAGCATATGGCTACTGGGTTACATTCTACATCAGTTCCTCGAATATTCAGTATCCATGCAATTTCATCCAAAGCCGATAACAATAAAGAGTTTGCCCCATATTTCGATATATTTTCTAATATAGAGTCTATTTTGCTCTCAGTAGATTCACCACTGTATTTTTCCGGATATGCAAATATCGGATCAGAAGGTATTTGAGGGCGGTTGTGCCAAATAGAATCGAACGGGTCAAAATTTGTCACGAAGGAAATTGTCTTGGTCTTGAAGAATTTTTTCATTTCCAAAGCATCCGAATAAGAAAACATCGCTCCGTCTATAGCGACTGTCGAGCCGGGAGACAGGACTTCGGCAAGCCATTCCTGAATAGAGGGTGTCTCGGCAAGCCCTTGTTTGAATAAAACGAAGTCACTTCCTTTGAGTTGTAACTCTGCTTGTAGGAAATACCGGGAATCGGTCCATAGTCCAGCTTTATCGACCGTGACAACGGCAGTCCCTGCTGAGCCTGTAAATCCGGATATCCAGCCCCTGGCTTTCCAGTAGGCAGCACTATACTCACTTTGATGAGGATCGGTTCCGGGAATGATAAAAGCATCTATTCTGTTTTCTTTCATGATTTGGCGGAGAGCTTTTACCTGGGCTAAACTATCTTTATCCATAATTTTGCTTTTTTAGAATTATTGTGTGTACACACAAAGGTAAAACTTAATCCGGTGAAAAGAAATAATCGGAGATATAAATCGATTAAAAAAAGTATTGATAAGTACTGTGAAATAACTGGAAATGAAGCTTATGTATAATGGATAAATTTGATTGAAACTGTAAAAAAGTGAAAAAAACGAGGAAAACAGAGAAAATAAAGCCGAAAGGTTTGTTTATCAAGAAACAATGTGTAATTTTGCACCGCATTTTGTACGAGAAATCTTTTTAATTATTAAAAATATGATAGTAGTTCCAGTAAAAGAAGGCGAAAACATTGAAAAAGCTTTGAAGAAATTCAAAAGAAAATTTGAGAAAACAGGTGTTATTAAAGAACTTAGAAATCGTCAGGCTTTTGAAAAGCCTTCTGTAGTAAATCGCAAAAAAGTAATGCGAGCTATTTACATACAGAAATTGCAACAGACAGAAGAGTAAAAAACACCGCTTTGAAGTTGGTGGATTGAATTCTTTTTTCTAAATTCGTAGCGTTAGTAAAGCAACGCTCTTTATGTTGATTGAATCATTTTTAGGATATATTCGGTATGAGAAGAAATATTCTTCTCATACCGTTCTGTCTTATAAAAATGATTTATTTCAGTTTAGAGACTTTGTAACAAAAGAAATCGGAGAGTTTGCTCCCGAAAAAATCGACCGGGATATCGTAAGAAACTGGGTGGTTGTTTTGGTTGAGAGCGGGGAAGCCCCTCGTACGGTAAGCAGGAAGATTTCAGCTTTACGTTCGTTCTTTAAATATTTGGTCATACAAAAGGAGATAACAGATACTCCGATACGGAATATTCAGCTTCCTAAAATACGGAAAAGGCTTCCGTCTTTCGTAAAGCAGGGGGAAATGGACCTGTTGCTTGACGAGGTGGATTTCGGTTCGGGATTTAGGGCCGTACGCGATAAACTTATCATAACCATGTTTTACTCTACCGGAATTCGCCGGGCAGAGTTGATAGGGTTGAGAGATGTCGATGTCGACTTGATGGCTTCGACCATAAAAGTGACAGGAAAGCGTAATAAGCAACGAATTATTCCTTTTGGAAAAGAGTTACGAACGATGATAGAAGAGTATCGAGCCATCCGAGCTAAAGAAATAGGAGGGGGATATCCGTATTTCTTTATAAAAGAAGATGGTGAGGCCCTTTATCCTCAATTAGTATATCGTGTGGTGACACATTATCTTGAGACCGTTTGTTCATTGACCAAGAAGAGCCCGCATGTATTACGACATACGTTTGCTTCGGCAATGTTGAATAATGGTGCGGAACTGAACAGCGTGAAAGCGTTGCTGGGTCATAGCTCTCTCGCATCGACCGAAGTGTATACGCACATTACGTTTGAGGAGCTGAAAAAAAGTTATAAACAAGCTCATCCCCGAGCAGAAAGAAAAGGAGAAAATTATGGAAATTAGAATTCAAGCCATTCATTTCGATGCTTCTACGCAGTTGGAAAGTTTTATTCAGAAAAAAGTAGTAAAGCTTAGCCAGTATTATGATGATATCATTGCCGCAGAGGTTACGTTGAAAGTTGTCAAACCCGAGACGGCTCAAAATAAAGAAGCTGGCATTAAATTGCTGGTACCGAAAACAGATGATATATTTTCGTGCAAGATTGCCGATACTTTTGAAGAGGCAGTAGACCTGGCTGTCGATGCCTTAGTAAAACAGCTGCAAAAGATGAAGGAAAAAAGCCGGATTAAATAAAAAAATACGGTAATATTTTTGTAGTTTGAAATTAATGACTAAATTTGCACCCGTTTCGCATTGGAAATATGCGTATGCATAACGGGTGCGAATATATAAGCCGATATAGCTCAGTTGGCCAGAGCACGTGATTTGTAATCTCGGGGTCGTGGGTTCGAATCCCTCTATCGGCTCAGTGTTAAATAAGGGCGAATACCAGAGTGGCCAAATGGGGCAGACTGTAAATCTGCTGTCTTACGACTTCGGTGGTTCGAATCCATCTTCG
>PPYE01130423.1_pt1 | contig 23345 bp, 18 predicted proteins | sample 1559881 | NCBI WGS metagenome assembly PPYE01 (sample SAMN08240022, study PRJNA423297) | Human gut metagenome, whole genome shotgun sequencing project. | reverse complement strand
GAATAGAAAGACAACATTGACAGCAAGAAATGAAGCTCTGAAAGAAAAACAAAAAATATTAAAAGAAAAAAATGCTGATCTTAAACGTCAGCTTACAGAACAAAAGAAAAAGAATGAGGCTCTTGGGAAGAAGCTGAGGACTGTTGAACAGGAGAATCAGAAGATAAGAGCATCCTGGTCTTTCCGGATCGGAAAAGTCCTTGTGTGGCTGCCCGGTAAGATCAAGCGGTTATTTCGAAAGCAATAAAATAATTTAAAATCGCACTGCGATAGGAAAAATCTTATTTTAAGTAGAAAAAATGTTGCATTATGTCGAAAAGTTGAGTATAGTATAAACAGATGTACGCAGATTGAAGCGTGCATCTGTTTAAATGAATACAAAAGTTATAAAAGAAAATTGGGGGGAGAATCATGAACGCAATTCTGAAAGTTCATAATCAATTCAGCAAGCAAGAATTAAATCTGATCCATGTTCTACATCGGGAGATGGTAGCATGATGGTCGCATTAGCCTTAGCAGTTGTTGTATTAGTCATAATTATCTGTATTCTTCTGGTAGCTTTTGCAGAGCAAAGAGTGCAGTATGAGACCAGAATTTTAAACCTGCAAAAGGAACATAAACAGTTTTTAGAAGAATTAAACCGCAGGATCGAAGATATGAGAGCGGAGAATCTGTAGAGAAGTTTATCTGTGACCTGTTCAAAAAAGAATCCGGTAATGAAAAACAAAAATATTTACATTTTCCATTGAAATGTTATACTAATGCTGTATATTGTGCAGTATTTCCGAGGACATATCGTGACTGCCGCATATATTGATATTAGGAAACGAAATGGAGTAAGTCTGAAATGGAATTTGAAAATGATGTTAAAACAGTCATTGCAGAAATGGCTGAGGAATTAAATAAGAATTATTCAGATCAAAAATTATTTGATCTTTCACTGGGTGAACGCCTTCCGCAGAAAGATGAGATCATTGATTTTGTAGATGAACTTCGGAAAGTAACATTTCCGGGCTTCTTTGGTAGAGAGAATATGGCATATGCTAATAAGAAATATTTTGCAGGACATAAGTTATCGTTGTTATATGATAAGTTGTTTCGTCAGATTAAGGTAGCATTGAGTTATAAAAACGATGCCAAATCCTATCAGGAGATCACAGAAGACGCACAGGAGAAGGCACTGGGCTTTATCCGAAGGATACCGGAGGTGCAGGCGTTGCTTTGCAAAGATGTAGAAGCAGAATATAATGGAGATCCTGCAGCGAACAGCAGGGAAGAGATCATCTTCTCTTATCCGGGTTTATTTGCGATATTTGTATATCGATATGCGCATGTGCTCTATCAGATGAAGGTACCGTTTATTCCAAGAATCATGACAGAATATGCGCATGGCGAGACAGGAATTGATATTAATCCGGGTGCAAATATCGGCGAATATTTCTTTATTGATCATGGAACGGGAATAGTTATCGGTGAGACCACCGATATCGGAAATAATGTAAAGATCTATCAGGGAGTTACTCTTGGTGCACTGTCGACCAGAAAAGGTCAGCAGCTATCCGGCATAAAACGTCACCCAACCATAGAAGACAACGTAGTCATCTATGCAAATACAACCATTCTAGGTGGGGAGACCATTATTGGTGCAAATTCCGTAGTGGCGGGAAATACCTTCGTAACGAAGTCCATCCCTGCAAACACCAAAGTTGCCTCCACTATGCCGGAACTCGAAATTAAAACCTCGAACTAAACGGACAAAACAGATGAACTATCCACAACAGCCTGACTATAATTGACTCGCGCAATTTCTATTCGATGCACATGTCTGATTCGTAAATACTCCTGTGCCAACTCGTCCTTCGGACTCAAACAGGCACCCGTATTTACTGGCAATGTGCATCTCATAACGAAATTTTCGCTAATGTCAATATATAGTCAGGCTGTTGTAGATAATTTATCTGTTTTTGTCTTTGATACAGATATAAAGTCTGCGTATCCGGCTGCTATATAAACAATGACATTCATGTAGTTTCGTGATGAGATACACTCTAGCCGTCAGCACCAAGCCCATGTCTGAACCCGTAAGGGTGAGTTTGGGCGACTGCTGACAAATGGGCGAGTGTATCGAGTAGAAACGAAATGAGTCATGTGTTTATATAGCAACCGGGTATGCAGACTTTATATCGTCATGAAAGACATTACAAATACCGGAACATTTCTTTGGCGTCTTCTTTTTTGGTGGAGTCGGCGATCATTGTCACTTCAACCTTGACGGTCTTGTTGCCGAATCCAATCTCGATAACGTCGCCAACTTTTACATCGGTGGATGCTTTGGCGACTTTATCGTTTATCATAACACGTCCGGCATCGCAGGCTTCATTTGCGATGGTTCTTCTTTTGATCAGTCTTGAAACCTTTAAATATTTGTCTAATCTCATTAGTATATCTCCTTTTGTATTTTAAATGATAGTGTTCTATATAGTCATAAAAGTATTTTGTTGGAGGTCTTATGCCATCCCGTTTGCTGTTTTGTATTTGAAGAGCATCTCGGCATGGTTCTGTTCTTCAATCTGGATGTCGGCAAGAAGCTTGCGGATTGCACTGTCGCCAAAGATGAATACATCACTGTTATATTCAGAGGATGCGAGCTTTTCACTGGTGATACAGTCCGTTGCAAGAAAGGCATCGTCCTTCTTGTCCTGAGACTGTCCGAGCTGGCTGTAGGTAGCTTTTGGGTCGTAGTCTCTGCCATCACTGTCATTGCAGTTGCAGCTTGGCACGGTTCCGGTCAGAACCTGCTCCAGACTGTCGTAGTGCTTCTGTTCATTCCTTTTCAGCGTGGTAAATAATTCCTGTAACACAGGATCCTTTGCCTGGGATGCATATTTGCCGTATTTGTCAATGCAGGCCTGTTCCAGTGTCTGAAGATCCTTGATAGCCTGTTTTTCTTTCTCTTTTAAAACCATAGTTGTTGCCTCCTGTATTTTATATGGGTTGGTACATATAACAAGCCCACATAGATAAATGTGTGGTGCTCTGTTTTTGCATCTGTAAGAAGTATTACCAGAAGACGATCGGATTATTCCGGAAAACAGAAAAACAAAAGGGATGCTGATTTATACGATGCAGCATCCCTTAAGTACTTGATTCATTCTATAAAAACTAGTTAAGTGAATCCTTTAAAGCCTTACCAGCTTTGAATTTTGGAGACTTAGAAGCAGCGATTGTCATTGTTTCGCCTGTTCTTGGGTTTCTACCTTCTCTTGCTTCTCTTTCAGCAACTTCGAATGTACCGAAACCAACTAACTGAACCTTCTCACCCTTCTTTAATTCTTCAGCTACAACGTCTGTAAAAGCCTTTAAAGCCTTCTCAGCATCTTTCTTTGATAATTCTGTCTTTTCTGCCATAGCAGCAACTAATTCAGTCTTGTTCATCGAAAAAATCCTCCTAAAATACTCATAATATATTATCCTGGTGAGCTAAACCGGATAACTCCTGGCGTAAATCACGCCCCAACATGTATATTTATACCTAAAATGCCAGTATTTGTCAAGGTTAGAACGCCATTTTGCCTTGAAAAACCTAGATTTTTCGCTGCTTTTCAAGGCAAATGACACAGAATTAGTTCTCCATCTGTTTTCCGAGAAAATTAGCAGCAATGATCGCAGTTTTTTGTTCTGTTTCACCGAAACGCATTTTGTCATCCTTACTCAACACAATGACTGCACCGATCGCGTCGCCCTCACAAATGATTGTCTGAATTACCTGACCTGCATATGCAGTATCATCTGAAGTGATATTGACATATCGTGTATCGCCATGTCGGGCAATAATATTTTCTCGATCGTTAATGACTTCTTCCAGATCTTTGTGGATTGCTTTGCCTACCAGGTCTTTCTTGGGCATTCCGGCGACAGCAATGATCTGATCACGATCGGCGACACAGACCGGACAACCAAGGATCTGTGAGATGGAATCCACATACTGTTGAGCAAAGGTTCCAAGCTCTCCAAGCGGGGAATATTTTTTTATGATAACTTCGCCGTCTTTTCCGGTAAAGATTTCGAGTGGGTCGCCTTCCCGGATCCGAAGCACGCGGCGGATCTCTTTTGGAACAACGATCCGGCCAAGATCGTCGATACGTCTGACAATTCCAGTGGGTCTCATACTTGTATTTTCCTCCAATGTCATATTTTGTAAGAATGTCTTAACTGTTCTGTTATGATCCATTCTCTTTTGCTAAGTTTTAGCTTTGTAGTTAGTATGTGGCAAATATGTGGATTTATGCATTCGCGAAGATACTTAAGCAGCAAAGCTATTATTATAAATAATATATAATAATATAAAATTATTTTTTTATATGCTCGGTACAGATATCAGGATTACGTCATAATTTAAGCAGTGTGAATGACCATCTGTCAAAACCTATCAATATCGGCAAGATGGATGAACTGTTTGTTGAGATATGGAATTGAGAACATGTTCTACTGCAGGAATAAGCTTCATATATTGTTCTAACAGACTTGAGAAAGCTTCTGAAGGCTTTTGGCGGAAGGGTGGAGCATGGAGAAAACGCAGAATACTATGAGCGGGCATAAGCTTATTATGGATGCAAGAAAGGAGGCCAGAATAACCGGAGTGGAGAAGGTCATCTCATTTGAGCCGGATCTGGTATTTCTGATCACTGAAGCTGGCAAGATGAAAATAACCGGAAAAGATATGCATATGACAAATCTGGATATTGAGAAGGGGCTGCTTGATCTGACAGGTAAGGTTGACTGTATCTGTTACATGACGGATAAAGAGAACGGAACATTTTCAATTAAGAGGCTGTTCAAATAATGACAGAGATGTTGGAGCAGCAGTCAACAGCCTTTGCAGTATGCGTATTATTTGGGGTCGGGATAGGATTGATCATAGGCTTATTTAATGCTTTTAAAAAAGTGATAAATATAAAAGGCACTTGGATTGGCTTTATAGATCTCCTTTTTTGGCTGGTATTATGTGCGACAGTAATTTGGACGACATTTACCTATAACAGCGGCGTGATACGTTTGTATATTTTTTTAGGATTTTTTTCTGGAATCGGACTGTATTTTTCTACTATAAATTGGGCTGTTTCCAGACTCTTAAACTATATATTGTGTGAGTTGAAAAAGGGGTTGAGAAAAGTGATTTTCCAGGCAAAAAAGCTTGTTGACATAATTTGTTCGAGAAGGTAAAATTATGTCAATACACTTCGAAAACACTGTTTTTTTAGGAAAACAATGCATCGAAAAAAGAAGCCTGACAATAGGGGAATGGATTATGGGTAGAACAAATACCAGAAGAAAACAATCAAAGATATGTACAGCGATCATTATTGTTTCGCTTCTGCTGTTAGCAGTGATCGTGGTAGTAAAATCTATCTCGCTTCGTGAACAGAAAGCAGAATTAAAGGTTCAGGCGGCAGAGATCTCAGCACAGATTGAAGAAGCACAGGATGAACATAAGAAGCTGGAAGAAAAAGAAGAATATATGAAGACGAAAAAGTACGTTGAGGAAGTAGCCAGAAATCAGCTCGGTCTGGTATATCCTGACGAAATAGTGATTCGTCCGAAGGAATAAGTACATAAAAGAGCCGGAAAAATAAAAAATAGTCAGAATAAAGCGATTGCTGTTTTCAGCATTCGCTTTTTTTTTACGTGTTATCTCCGTATAATGTCTGACACTTAAGGCGAAAAGGGAGGACACATATATGAATGAAAAAAAAGTGAATCGTATGCTGTTATATCTGATCGGATTTCTATGCGGACATTCTGCGATCGTTGGTATGCATCCGTTTATGGTTCCGATGCTTATTGCAGTTTATTATATGAGACAGAGTACGTTCGGTCTGTTCACAGCAATGCTTTTTGGCGGGGCGGCGTTATATGGCGGACCGGGTTGGAACACGGAACAGATATTCCGGATGGGACCGTATGTGATGGGAATGGGTGAAAACTCTGCTGCGTATTTCTTGATAAAATACAGTGTGATCCTGGTGGCTGTTCTGGTCTGCATGAACCTTGAAGGTGGGTTGAAATGCAGGCGATCGGGAGGAACTCGTACATATCTGATACTTGCCGGAAGCTGTGGATTAATAATATTCGTCTGGTCGTTTATATGTGGTATGTACATTTTCGGTATGCAGGATGCGGTGCTTATGGCTTTATTTGAAACAGTGATATCTGTCGGAACGATACCTGTATTTCAGACAGGAACACAGGTTTTGTTGTTACAGAAAAGAGAGAGAGATAAGTACAATGAGGAATTGCTGGGGGTTCTTGTTCTGACTGCTGTCTGTATGTGGGGAATGCCATATATGATCGGTAGGGCAGTGAGCTGGCTGTTAATGTGTAGTCTTTATGTGTCGTGGTATACACTTCACAGGTTTGGTGCAGGTTACGGAATGGCTGTCACAGGCGTATGCGGATTCATTGCGGCGGTTAAGAGCGGAAGACCGGAATTAGTCGGTGGATTTTTTATATTTGCAATATTGATCCTTGCAGGGCGCGCACTTTCGGATAAAAGAAAAATGGGAACCATTATGGCGGTAACTGTAGCCTGTATTCTGACGGGACTTATGTATGATGATTATTTCCTGACATTTGATGGAATCAAAAGTGTGGGAAGTGCGCTGCTGATCTTTGCGGCGACCCCCAAATGGTTGCTTACGGTTCAGGATGGATGGATTCAGTCACAGTATAATCTTCAGACGGCGACTGAGATGAACCGTATCACAGCAGAGAAGATACGGGAATTATCCGGGGCATTTAAACGGATCGAATATACGCTGGCAGGATGTGGACCTGCTGCAGCAAGAGTGGATCTGGGTGAGGTCGGAGATATGATCGGAAGATTTTCCGATAATCTGGAAACTGCTGAACCGGTTTCATTGAACAGGGAAGAACGGCTTCGTGCAAGCTTTATGGAGCATGGGGTTATCATGATACATTTATCATCTATGAAGAATGAGATGAATCATATTCAGTATTATATAACAGCAAGAACGAAGAATAAGAGGATCATGCTGTCGAGGGATGCGGCAGAAATCATGTCTGAGGTATTGGACAAGCAGATTCGCGTGTCAGAGGATACACCTGCGATCATATCGGAAAATGATCGTGTGATCGTATTTGAGGAATGCGCAAAATATCGTTGTACATATTTTGTCCGTAGAATTAAAAAATATGGGTCAAATGTCTCGGGGGATAATTTTTCGGTAAAGGAGCATGAGGATGGCAGGCTTATTATGATGATATCAGACGGAATGGGCAGCGGAAGCCTTGCGTCCTGCGAAAGTACATTGATGATCGATACAATGGAGGAATTGCTGGATGCCGGATTTGATCCCTCTTATGGAATAACATTTTCAAATGACTGCATATCGGCAAAGAACAGTGGGAGGTGTTTTACGACATTTGATATGGGAATCATAGATCTGTACAGCGGAGAATTGACACAGTATAAGCAGGGGGCAGCACCGACTTATATTATTCATGAAGGGGATACGGAGGTGCTGCGGGGAGCATCCCTGCCGATCGGTGTCCTTGAATCTGCGGAATGCGATGTGATCCATCAGGAACTACAGCCGGAAGATCGGGTAGTAATGGTAAGTGATGGAGCTTTGGGAGATGAGGATGAGATGCAGGAGATCATTTCCACGCTGAAAACGGATGACTGCAAGGAGACCCTTGATCGTATTGTCTCACAGGTGCTTTTTCGCTGTAAAGGTAAACTTGAGGATGATGTGACGGTGATCGTGGCAAAATTGGAAATAGCATAAACTTTCCGGTTTGTTACTTGAAATTTATAGCAGGCTTGTATTAAGATAACGAAGAAATGTATATGACCGAATGTAAAATAACGAAGCTGCATATATCGGTGGATGTAGGATTTTAAAGAAACGTATATATAATATGCGTACAAAGATACAGGTAATGAATATAGATGATCGAATATCCGAATCATAGAAGATGGACAGGTGTGGAAAACAGATGACAGAAAATACATTAGAAGAACAGATTTATCAATTTATAAAAGGACAGAATTTACTTGAAGCAGGAGATGCCTGCATTGTTGGTGTGTCCGGCGGAGCGGATTCCATCTGTCTGCTGACGGTTCTGGCAGGACTTCGGGAGAAAATGGATCTCAAGCTATATGCTGTCCATGTTAACCACATGATCCGCGGAACAGAGGCAGATGCGGATGAATCTTATGTGGCAGAGTATTGTAAGAAGCTCGGAATACCATGTGACTGTTACCATATCGATGTGCCGCAGCTTGCAAAGGAACAGAAGCTGACGGAGGAAGAAGCGGGAAGAAATGCCCGGTATGAGGCATTTGCCCGGGCAGCGGACAAGTATGGCATCACTGATTATAAGGTGGCAGTTGCTCATAACAAAAATGATGTAGCAGAGACGGTATTGCTCAACATGGTAAGGGGAACGGGGATTGCCGGGATGGCCGGGATACCGGTAAAGCGGGACCGGATCGTGCGTCCGTTACTTTCATGTACCAGAACGGAAATTGAGGCTTATCTGGAACAGCAGGGGATACAGTATTGTACGGATTCCACAAATCTGGAAAATGATTATGCCAGAAATAAGATCCGTAATCAGGTGATTCCGGCATTTAATGAGATAAACACACAGGCAGCGGCACATATCAGTCAGGCAGCAGCCTATGCGGGTATGTATGATACCTATGTGATGAAGCAGGTAGGATATTTTCTGGATGAACATATGGAGATACGGAAACAGACCGGAAAAACAGATGCATATGTATTGGAAATCGGGAAGCTACGGGAACAGGATGAACTGATCGAGGATCTTGTGATCCTAGAATTGATTGGCAGAGTCAGCGGCGGAAGAAAGGATATCGGTCAGAACCATGTAAGAGAAGTGAAGAAGCTGTATCAGGCAGCTGCGGGAAGCCGGATCATGCTTCCACATGGTGGAATGGTATATCAGAATTACGGATATCTGTGTTTTGAGAAGGCAGCAGAGGGCGCACGCGATGTCGACTGGCAGGAGATAGTTATAAAAGGTGCAGGTGAATATATCCTGCCCGGAATGGGAAGGATGAAGATTGAAATATTTGAGAAATCTGTTCATTTAGATTTAACAAAAAAAGAGTATACGAAGTTTGCAGATTATGATAGAATACAGAATGGCATTACTATCAGGAAATATATGGAAAATGACTATATGGTGATTGCATCAGACGGCTCAACGAAGAAGATAAACCGGTTATTTTCATCCTGTAAGATACCGGTGGCAGAGCGTTTGCAGATACCGCTTGTAGCTTCCGGACATGACATCATCTGGGCAGTAGGCGTCCGGTTGAGTGAGAAGTACAAGGTACGGCCTGATACAAAAAGAGTAATATGTTTAGAATATATACCAGAAGGAGAAAATGAAGATGAAAGAGCAGATTAAAGTCATGATATCTGAAGCAGAAGTAGATAACAGAATCTCGGAGATGGCAGCAGCTATTGATAAAGCATATGCAGGAAAGGCCGTTCATCTGATCGGAATATTAAAAGGAAGTGTATTCTTCATGTGTGAGCTGGCGAAGAAGATCACGGTTCCTGTAACCATGGATTTTATGTCAGTCAGCAGTTATGGAGATGATACGAAATCATCAGGAATTGTGAAGCTGAATAAGGACCTGGATGAATCAATAGAAGGAAAAGATGTGATCGTAGTTGAAGATATTCTCGATTCAGGAAGAACGCTGTCGTATCTGATCAAATTATTAAATAACAGAAAGCCGGCGAGTATGCAGGTAATAACTCTGCTTGATAAGCCGGAGAGACGTGTGAATCCGGTTGAATTATATATGACAGGATTTACGATCCCGGATCGTTTTGTAGTAGGATATGGACTTGACTGTGCGCAGAAGTACAGGAACCTTCCATATATCGGAGTGATTGAACAGTAGATATCAGACTGTTTATATAAAAAGACAGACCAAGATGAAGGAGTAGACAATGAATAAGAAGAGAGCAAGAAGTGCTGTTGTGATCTATGCGATCATCCTTATTGTCGGATTCCTGCTGATCAACAAATGGCTGGGTGGCAGCAGTAATGTTGCGACCAATTACAGCTATACGGAATTTTCGGCAGATCTGAACGCGGGAAATATCGCAGCGGTAGATATTACACAGAATACAAATGTGCCGACAGCAACCGTAGATGTGGAGTTTGTTTCCGGAAAACAGCTTACATTCTATGCGGCAGATGTTAATGAGATTATTAAGATCTATAATGACTATGAAGCAGCAGTTGATAAGAAGAATGCGACAGCTTCTGCAGAGGATCAGGTAAAACTGGCAAAGTATAATCTGTATGATGTGCAGAAGGAAAGCATGCTTGGCATGTGGATCCCATATCTGATCATTATGATCATTATGGTCATTATCATGACATTCATGATCGGACGAATCCAGGGTGGTGGATCCGGCGGACAGATGATGAACTTCGGAAAGAGCCGTGCCAAGAAGAATGAAGATATCGGAAAGACGGTTACATTTAAAGATGTAGCAGGATTGGATGAGGAGAAAGAAGATCTGGAAGAGATCGTCAGCTTCCTTAAGAATCCGGGAAGATTCGTAAAGGTTGGAGCCAGAATCCCTAAGGGTGTTCTGTTAGTAGGACCTCCGGGAACCGGTAAGACATTGATGGCAAAGGCGGTTGCAGGTGAAGCCGGTGTACCGTTCTTCAGCATTTCGGGATCTGATTTCGTGGAAATGTTTGTCGGTGTCGGTGCTTCCCGTGTAAGAGATCTGTTTGACGAAGCAAAGAAGAATGCGCCATGTATTATTTTCATTGATGAGATCGATGCTGTTGCAAGACAGCGTGGTACCGGACTTGGCGGTGGACATGACGAGAGAGAGCAGACCTTGAACCAGTTACTTGTTGAGATGGATGGTTTCGGTGTAAATGAAGGAATTATCGTTCTTGCAGCAACCAACCGTGTGGATATTCTTGACCATGCGATCTTGAGACCGGGTCGTTTTGACCGTAAGGTATTCGTAAACCGTCCGGATGTCAAGGGCAGAGAAGAGATCCTGAAGGTTCATACAAAGAATAAGCCACTTGCAGAAGATGTAAATCTGAATGATATTGCAAGAACAACAGCAGGTTTTGCCGGTGCTGATCTGGAGAATCTGATGAACGAAGCTGCCATCTGTGCAGCAAAGGATAACCGTGCTTATATCGTAAAAGAAGATGTAGATAAATCATTTATCAAAGTAGGAATCGGTGGAGAGAAGAAGAGTCGTCTGGTACCGGAGAGCGAGCGCAGAATCACCGCTTATCATGAATCCGGTCATGCGATCCTGTTCCATCTGCTTCCTCATGTGGGACCGGTTTATACCGTATCTATCATCCCGACCGGAACCGGTGCAGGTGGATATACGATGCCGCTTCCTGAAAATGATAACGTATTCATGACAAAGGCAAAGATGTTAGAGGATATCAAGGTAAGCCTTGGCGGACGTATCGCAGAAGAACTGATTCTTGAGGATATCACAACAGGTGCTTCGCAGGATATCAAACAGGCAAGCCAGTATGCCAGAGCAATGGTTACCAAGTACGGTATGTCTGAGAAGCTTGGTCTGATCAACTACGAAAGTGATGATCAGGAAGAAGTGTTCCTTGGACGTGATCTTGGTCATGCAAAGAATTACAGTGAGAAGGTTGCGGGAGCGATCGATAAGGAAGTTAAGCGTATCATCGATGAATGTTACGCAGATGCCAGAGCAATCCTTGAAGCACATGAAGACATCCTTCATAAATGTGCAGCGCTTCTCCTTGAGAAAGAGAGAATCGACCGGGCTGAGTTTGAAGCATTGTTTGATGATGTTCCAAATGCAAACTCTACTGCAAACGCAGAGCCTTCAACAATATAGACAATAGTAACACAAACAAATTGATTGAAAACCAATAAAAATTTGTACATGTTGCACAAAAACGGCGTTTTTTGAATAATTTCAAAAAACGCCGCTCTCTGTTTTGCACAATAAAATTTTTAAAATAAAAAAATGTTTGGGCAGACTTTTAGAAGCATTTGTATATAATAATACTTGTAACCCCCCAATACATTATATAGTTTTGGCTACACCCCATAAGTAACAAAATACCTTCTCCAAAAGAGGCAGTCGTGCGTTGACTGTCTCTTTTATTTTTTGGCGGGCACCACCGATTCATCCTGACGGTCAGGGGCTGCCTGTCTATCTGCATTATAAATAACTTTCTGCGGTTTCTGTTCACTGCACATGTCTGATTCGTAAATGCTCCTGTGCAACTCGCCCTTCGGGCTCAGACAAGCACCCGCATTTACTGACAATGTGCAGTAAACGACGAAATCCTCAAAAACGTTATATTATAATACAGATAGACAGGCAGCCCCAGACCTATATGTCTTATCTTTTGCCTAGACAATTTTCATGGCAATAGTCCGCATAAAAAGCCCCACAGCATCCTCCACTGCTCCCCGGGGGTCTGCCCCTGTTATAAATACCTTGCTACGTTTTCTATTCACTGCACATGTCTGATTCGTAAATACTCCTGTGCTAACTCGCCTTCGGCTCAAACAAGCACCCGTATTTACTGACAATGTGCAGTTCATAACGAAAGCCTCGCAATGGTATTTATAACAGGGGCAGACCCCCCGGGGAGCGGTGGAGGATGCTGTGGGGCTTAGTTTTTGCCATTGGTTGTCAGCATAAAAAGGTTGTCTATTTATTAAAAAAGTATTAGAATGAAAAGGCATAAACGAAAGGGAGAGTTTTGAATGTCCGACAAATACACGAACGCAGAAAGAATTCATGATTATATATATGATCTGAAGCCGGTTATCAATGTAGGGGGATTGTTTTCCGATGGTTCTGAATACTATAGAATACCGCAGGAGCCTGGAATCAATGACCAGGTGAAGGTTAGATTTCGAACATGTGCAGATAATGCCGATGAAGTTTATTTGATCTACAATGGCGAGAAGCTCGTCATGTCTGTTGAAGAATCCGATGATTTATTTGATTACTATACGGCGGTGATCCCCGCCGGAGAGAAATATATATCCTATTATTTTGAGATCCATTCGGGCTGTGTGACCTGTTATTATAACAGGATCGGTGTACAGAAGAATGTGAATCCGGACTATAACTTTGAAATCTGTCCGGGCTTTGATGTACCGGATTGGGCAAAGGGAGCTGTCTTTTATCAGATCTATGTGGATCGTTTCTGTAATGGAGATCCATCGAACGATGTATTGGACAACGAATACTGCTACATCGACAGTCCTACCAGACAGGTGAAGGATTGGTATGAATATCCGGCAAATATGGATGTCGGACGTTTCTATGGCGGAGATCTTCAGGGTGTTAAGGATAAGTTAGATTATCTGCAGGATCTGGGCGTAGATGTTATTTATTTTAATCCGTTATTTGTATCACCATCCAACCACAAATATGATATTCAGGATTATGATTATATCGATCCGCATTTCGGAAAGATCGTTGTGGACGAGGGCGAATGCCTGCCGGATGGCGTAAAAGAGAATAAAAGAGCAACAAAATATATCAGCCGTGTAACCGACAAACGGAATCTGGAAGCCAGCAATCAGTTCTTTGCAGACCTGGTGGAGGAGATCCACAGTCGAGGTATGCGTGTTATCTTAGATGGTGTATTTAACCATTGCGGTTCCTTCAACAAATGGATGGATCGTGAGTGTATCTATGAGAATCAGGAAGGCTACGAGAAAGGAGCATTTGTATCCTGGAGCAGTCCGTATAAGTCGTTCTTTAAGTTTTATAACGAAGAGGTATGGCCGTATAATACAACCTACGATGGTTGGTGGGGACATGATACACTTCCTAAGCTGAACTATGAAGATTCGCCAAAATTAGTGGAATATATTTTGAATATAGCAAAGAAATGGGTGTCCCCTCCATATAATGTGGATGGCTGGCGGCTGGATGTTGCAGCCGATCTCGGACATTCGGAGGAATATAATCACAAGTTCTGGAGAATGTTCCGTAACGCAGTCAAAGAGGCAAATCCAAATGCAATTGTACTGGCAGAGCATTATGGAGATCCAAAGCCTTGGTTAAAGGGCGATCAGTGGGATACCGTTATGAACTATGATGCATTTATGGAGCCGATTACCTGGTTTCTGACTGGTGTTGAGAAACACAGTGATGAGTTCCGTGGTGATCTGTTGGGTAATCCGGATACATTTATGGGAGCCATGAATTATCATATGGCGAGATTCCAGCGTCCATCCCTTGAGATTGCAATGAATGAATTATCAAACCACGATCATTCCAGATTCTTAACCCGTACAAACCGGAGAGTCGGACGTACGCATACGATGGGACCGCAGGCGGCAAATGAGGGTATCGATAAGAGTATATTCCGTCAGGGCGTTGTATTCCAGATGACCTGGCCGGGAGCTCCGACGATCTACTATGGAGATGAAGCAGGACTTTGTGGCTGGACTGACCCGGATAACCGTAGAACGTATCCGTGGGGCAGAGAAGATATGGAGCTGATCCGGTTCCATAAGGACATGATCCGCATCCATAAGAACTATGAGGCTCTGATCCGTGGCTCAGTTATGTTCTTGCATGGAGCACATAAGATTATCGCATATGGACGGTTCACAGATACGGAGCAACTGGTTGTGATTCTGAATACGAATTATGATGACATCGATGTAAAGCTACATGTCAGACGGATCGGTGTCAAGAACCATGAGATCATGCGCAGAGTGATGTTCACAAATGAAGAAGGCTACAGTCTGGAAACCTGTGACTACAAGGTAGAGCATAATATGCTTTATCTGAAGGTACCGAAGATGTCGGCTATGGTTCTTGCAAACGTGGGAAGGGATATTTAAAGAGGAAACTAAAGCCTTGAAAAGTGATTTTGAGAGAAAAAGATTCATACAACGATTTGTGATCCTAGCTGTAATATTGTTGGCAGTGGTTGGAATCGGTATACGGTTCCTGTTCGGTGGCGATGAAAAGAGAATTGCAGTTATCTTGCTGATGTTAGCGGTTGGGCTTGTAATTCTGTTTTTCATCAGTTATCGGGAGATCAACCATACTTATCGGGAGGTTGAGCATGTGTCGGATGAGATGCTTCGTGTAGTTCAGGGAGAAGATGAGCTGCCGGAAGAAGAATACATGCAGGGCACGATCGGAATCTTATATACGAACTTTTATAAGATGGTGACATTTTTAAAAGAAAGCAAAGAGCGGGAAATGTCAGAGAAAGTATTCTTACGTGATATCATGTCAGATATCTCTCATCAGCTTAAGACACCGTTGGCATCCTTAAATGTATTCATCGATCTGCTGTTAGATGATTCTTTTACAGATGAAGAAAAACGGATGCGGGTGCTTAACGAATCAAAAAATCAGCTTACCAGAATGGAATGGATGGTATTATCTCTTTTAAAGCTTGCCCGGATTGAAGCGGGAGCAATCCAGTTTGACCGGAAAGAATGTGATCTGAAGCTGTTATTATTACAGGCAAGAGACAGCGTAACCTATCTGACGGAGAGCAGGGAACAGGAGGTTCATGTGATCTGTGAGGATGGCAGGAAGCTGGTCTGTGACGGTGACTGGCTCGTAGAGGCAATTATTAATCTTTTAAAGAATGCATCCGATTACTCACCGGAGAAAACAGAGATCACGGTTGAGGTAGAACACAATCCGGTCTTTACCAGAATCTATGTCAAGGATCATGGAATGGGAATCGCAGAGAAAGATATCGGAAATATATTCAAACGATTCTACCGTGTACACCATGATGTGAATCCAAACAGTGTTGGAATCGGCCTATCCCTTACAAAATCTATCGTAGAGGGAATGGGCGGCAAGATTACGGTGCGGAGTGAAGAAGGGGCATATACCTAGTTTATCATTACATTTGTACATGTAGATTAAGCTGATTCTAAAAAGAAGTCTAAAGAAATTATAATTTAAAAGGGGGGGTAGTATGAAACGCATACAAAAGAAAAGCGTAATACTTACAAGTCTTATATTCACCATTATTTTATTATTAAACTTAATACCATTTTCTGCCAAGGCAGAAGAACAAAGAGGAAAACCGCAGGCACTTTCATGGCTCAAAGAAATGGGTGAAGAAAGTGGGGAATGGAAAAATGCAGGACTTCCGAATTTCACCTGTAATGCAATGGCAGTATTGCGTGAAGAAAAAAATGAAACAGACAGTACGTTTTTAACAAAATGGGAGCAGGAACATACGGTGCTTAACGTAGATGAACTGGCACATCTTGCATGGGCAAGGGGATGTCAAAGCTATCTGGATACAGCCTGGGAGTGGCAGAATGAGGATGGCGGATTTGGCCTTACAGAATCCTATACGAGCGATGTGTATGATACTATGCTGGTATTGCTGGCACAAGAAGCAGTATGGGAAAAAGACGGACTGGAAGAAATCACAGATAGTACGGAACAGAAATATCATTCAGATAGGATGACGAAGGCTGTTAATTATCTGATTGGACAGCAGAAAGCGGACGGAGGTTTTGGTTATACAAAATTTGACATATCCGTACCGGAATTATCTGCACAGGTTGGTATCGTTTTGTTATTGGCGAGTGTTGACAATGCTTCTGTGTACGAAAAGTTGGACAGCTACTGCCAGAATGTTTTTACTGCAGATTTTTCTGAAGAGACATTTTTGGAACAGGCAAAACTGGCAGGTTATCTGTACAAAAGGGAATTAATAAATGATACCGATGATGTGGAAAAGAAGTTAAATGCTGTACAGGCAGAGGATGGCAGCGTATATGGAAGTGTAAAGGATACCATACAATATATTCTGTTGGTACGGGAAATCGAGCAGTACCATTCATTGAAGTTTGAAATAAAGAATCTGATAACGGAAGCAGACAATTATGTACTGGAAGCAGACAGGAAACAACAGGTATCATTACAGACAACCATACAATATACCATTAACCAGGAGATGAAGGCTGTTATTCGTTACACTTTACTGGAAGATGGGGAGATCATAAAGACAGAAGAAAAAGAATGTCTTTTTATCCCGAAACAGGAAGAACAGAAGATAGACGCTGTTATGGATATTGTTGCGACCGAAGGCAGGACATATGTACTCCGTACTGAAGTGCTGTCTAAGGAAGATGCGGGAATAGAGAATATATGGAAAAGTACTGAGTTTAATTTTACGGTGCATAAAAAGGAAAAGCCTGAACTGAAATTGACATGTACAGTTAAAGACGGTGAAGATTATGGTATAGAGCTTGACTGGAATGACATAACAAATGATGAAGAAAGATATGGTTACAGGGTATTTAGAAAGCAGGGAGACGGTGTTTGGGAGACACGCTCTACATGGAACGGAAATGAAAAGGTAAGGGTGCTTAATATATATCCTCGTTTAACGGCGGAAAATTATCTTGTCGACTGGATGGAAACGACTGTAAGCGGAACAGGTGAGCCGGCAGGAAAAGGCTTATTTGATATAGATACTGTTTATATAGATGATTATAATACCGAGCCTGAAGAATATCTGTTTGATGAGGACGGAAATTATAAATATGATGTTCTGATGTTTGGTTCAAGTGATTACAACGGACCTATAGGATCACCAAAAGATTTAAATGAAAAATCATATATAGAAACTAAGAAATTCATAGATTCAGGCAGAGGTGCTTTGTTTGGACATGATACGCTTTGGTACATGCCTTATTTTTTAAAATTTTCAGATATGCTTGGAATGAAAATGGGAGGCGCTTCATCAGGATTTTCAAATAAAGTAAAAGTAGTAAAACAAGGGTTCCTTACAGGCTATCCATGGAATCTGTCAGGTACACTTGATATTCCATGGACACATACACAGGGACAATGTTCGGGCGGCAGTCTGGGATCGACTGTGTGGATGGAACTGGAGACGAATGGGAACTGTACGGATTCAGCTACCGGTGTGACATCAAGTGCCTATTTATTTACAAATAATCAGCTTGCGATGATACAGACAGGACACAGTAATGGACTTGCTACAGATGATGAGCGTAAGGTACTGGCAAATACACTTTTTTATTTAAAACAGTTTACATACAGTACAGGTTCAGCTGATAAATCATTTTACGATCTGGACGCGCCTGTTGTTGATGATCTGGAAATTTCGGATAACGGTATAGCAACTATATATGGCGAGGACAGGGGGACAACATATCAGTATTACGTTGAAGGAATAGCGGCAAGTTCTGAGACGGAGAACATACAGTCAAATATAGTGACGGCAACAGCTTTTTCAGGATTAAAGGGCTATATAGTGGAGGTAAGCGATAAGGAGTATATAGAGGATATTGCAGAGTATGATGAGAAAGGAAATCTTATATCTGACATAGTTCCGGCTAATCAGGATAAGGCAACTGTGAATCTTGGAGAATGTACCCCGGGAACTACTGTATATATTCATATACGTCCTGTTGATAATGCGGGAAATATCGGGGAAGAATTTGTTCAAGAGATAGAAATACCTGATAATGAATCGTATTTTGATCTTCCATATGCATTATTTGCAAGTGAGGAAGAAGTACAATTATTCTGTTGTCAGGCAGATGTAAAAGGTATTGTGTATGGAAATGAAACATTCAGATTTCAGGGAAGTACCTTAAATCTTCTTGGTACGGCATATTCTGCGGGAAAATTGCAGATAGCGGGAGGAGATCTTCATATAGCAGAGAAAATCGAAAATGCTTCGCAGATAGAGCTTCCGAATTATATGACAGACATATTGGACAATATGAAACAGAATACGGGAATTGAAGAAATCGCAGAGTACAATATGGCAAATGTAACCAATCCTACTATATGTAAAACGACTACAAGAGCATGGTGCAATAGGGTTAATATATTCGCAGATTTAGTTTCGAACGGAGATATATCTTTTAATGCAAATGTTATGACTCTTGGATATAAAGATCCTGTAGTAATAGCTTCAGAAAATGGTGACATAACTATACAGGCGACAAACGTAAATGGAAACGGATTGATATATGCTCCAAATGGTACTGTTACAATAAATGTGTGTGATTTTGACTATAAAGGAAGCATAATTGCAAAGAAAATCAATATACAGGCAACTTATTACCAACATAAAATTGAGGATAAATAAATGATAGAAAAAATTAAAACTTATAAATATGGATATAAATGCATAGCAATGCTGCTTGTATTTGCGTTAAGTCTGAACATGCTTGCCGGCTGTGGAAAAAGCGGCAGTGTAAATAATACGGTGCAGGATGAATATAAAACGGAGAATACTGCGCCTGAAAAAGATACAGAGAAAGAGTCGGTGGATAGTCAGGAGAATACTATGCCTGCCTTAGAACTTCTTGGCACAGAACTTGATACGCTGGAAGATCAGGTAAAAAGTGGAAATGTGGAAGAGACAGCCACACATCTGTATGCTGTCGAAGAAGCCTTTGGACAGATGGCAGAAGAAGCTGAAGAAATAATCAGAAGCAGTGATGAATTAAGTAACCTGTCAGATGAAGCACAGTCTCTTCTGGAGAAAAGAAAAGGGGAATTTCAGGCAGAACTGTCGGAGAGGAAGAAAAAGGCAGAGGATATAGAGAAAGCCCTGAAGGAGGACATATCATCAGGAGATGCCGCTGAGGTATTGGGGCTCATAGAAGAAGCGAGAGAGCTGCTTAGAGCTGATGAAGATGTACATACATATGGATCAGAGATTTCGGATAAGCCGGAAGTATACAGGGCGGTTGAAGCGGAGCTTTATAATGCGGAAAAAAGTGATGTGGAGAATTTCACAGCAAAAGACTACACTTCGGAGATTTCAGATGAGAAGCTTATTTCCTGTACAGGGATTATGGAACTTACCGAAGAAATGAAGAAGCTTGCCGGTGAGCTTGATACGCCTCTTAATATATATAATTACATAAAGAACAACATAGATTATGAATATTACTACGGTAGCAGGAAAGGTGCTGCAGGAACATTTGAGTCAAAGGGCGGAAATGATGTAGACCAGGCAGGGCTTCTTATTGCTATGCTTCGATATAAGGGATATCCTTCAATGTATGTAGAGGGCAATATACTTCTTGAGCCTGAAAAAGCCATGTCACTTACGGGAGCTGATACAGCAGAGCATGCGGCGGCTGTACTTGCATCAAATGGGGTGCCTGTAACAAGGCTTACATCCGGGGGAAAAACCGTATATCTAAAAATAGAGCATGTATGGGTGAGAACCCTTGTACCTTACGGCAACTACCGGGGAGCGGGAGATGCAGATGGAGAGAGTGTATGGATAGACCTTGATACGGGAATTAAGGAATATGAGAGTGTACATAGTGTATATGATACGGTGTCAGGAGATACAGATGAAATTGCGGCAAAGCTTGATGAGGCTGTATCGTCGGGAGCTGTAGAGACATTTGAAAATGTTTACAATGATATTTATGCGGAATGTGAAGATTCATTGTCCGGAATGGATTTGAATAGTGTCTATTTCAGAAAACGTATAATAAAACAGAGAGATGAAGTGTATCTTCCACTTTCTCTGCAGTATGAGGTAGATAGTGAAGAGGGAACATTTGCGGAATTACCTGACCAATTAAGGGATCAGGTGACATTTGAAGTGGATGGCTGTACTCTTGGAAGTTTCAATGCGGATGAGCTTTCGGGCAAGAGTATACTTCTCTCTTATGAGGCTGCAACTGATGCTGATGAAGAGATCATTTCGGGATATGGGGATATATTTACAACTCCATCGTACGCAGTACATATGACGCCTGTACTTTATGTGGATGGGGAGGCTGTAAGTGATAAGGAAGAGAAGCTTTTATACAGCCCTCTTGGAACGGACAGCAGTTTCAGCATAGTGTTCCATACAAATGAAGGGAACAACAGAATAACGAATACAATTACAGCAGGTTCGATGTATGCGGTAACCATTGATGTACAGAGCATAAGTGATGCGGATATGGAAAGCCTTTATGATGAGATAATCACTCTTAAGGACAGTGTGTCAGAGAAAAATGTCTATAGCCCTGAATATATGGGAAGATATCTTGAGATGACGGGAAAACTGTATTTTGCCCAGTTGGATTTGACATATGCCGCAGCAGCGGACAGTTATAATGTTGCAGCTACAAGAAATATAAGTGAAGCAATAACAGGTTATGAAGCTGAAAAGGAATACATCTATGGAATGGTAAGCGGGATTGATTTCGGCTATATGTTCATGGATGTGGATAAAGACAGCCACAGTGTGGTGAGCCTTCTGGGTGATGAGAATGCGGAGCGGGAATATCTGCTTACGACCGGTATAATGGGTTCGGAATATGAGAGTGGAATTTTTGAAGAACTTATGGGGGAACCTGCTGTTTCTACTATAAGTATACTCAAGGATGCTGTGGAAAGTGGAGTTGACATTCTGGCTATTAATTCTTCAAATCTTGAAGATGCTCTGATATTACTTGACACAGCGGACGAGGTGGTATCGGAGATAAGAACTGCAGCACAAAATGGCTATACGGTTTTCATTCCTCGTGAGGAAATGGTGTTTGGAAGCTGGAGTGGAACGGGTTATATAGTTCTCTCGGAAGACGGAACGGCTGCGTACAGGATATCGGGAGGGTTAAACGGCGGAAGTACCCAGAGCGAAGTAATATATGACACTATGGTTGAATTTGGACTTACACTTGTTGATATAACAGAGGGTATGCTCCTTATTTTCCAGTCAATAAATATGATGGCAGCAGCTGGGGCTGTATCGTTTCTTGGATCAGCGCAGATAGCTCTTGCTGGTGTGTGCATAGGTGTGAGTGTATGGTCGTGCATACAGACCTTTAAGCTGTTTGATGCGTATATGGATGGTAATGAGGAAGCGGGAGAAATCATTGTCAAACAGACTATATTTGATGTGATACTTACCGTAGGACTTTCATTATTTTCAGAGCTTGCAAAACCGATATTGTCTCTTACACTGAAAAATAAACTTGTGAAGTCTCTAGGTGCTGATGTAGTAGAGGAGCTATTGACAAACGGAGCCAAGCTGGAAGACATCAGCAAGCTGGTAACAAATCTTAAGAAGCTGGGACTTTCTGATGAAGTGATAAGTATGTTTGCAAAGAACTTCGGAGATACAGGACTTGACTGGCTGAGAAAGGCGAGAGGTCTTGGGGCGTCTCCTGATGTGTTGAAGCAGCTTTCACAGATGGATGGTTTTGCGGATAAGATGGACGAGATCTTCGAGCTGATGAAGAGTTCTTCGAAAAGCGCAGACGATGTAGCAGAGTGTCTTATCAAAAACGGAGATGAAGCAATAGAGATCATCCGAAAATATGGAGATGATGCAGTCGATGCGATTATAGTACATGGTGATGATGCTGTCACAATCATAGGGAAATACGGTGATGATGCTGTCGACAGACTTAAGCAGGGAAAGACGCCTGATGAGATTGAGAAGGAGCTTGGAGGCAAGCCGGGAGAGAATGTAACTTCTGGATTAACCAGTGAAAAGATAGCGGATATTTTAAATACGCCTAAAGGAAGCAGACCGAACCCATCAGAATATCTGAGCAAAGAGTATATAGATAATCATTTGTCAAAATTTGATGATGGAGCAGCATATATTTTATCAAAGGACACATATGATGATTACTTTGATGGTAGAGATAAATTAGGGTGGCCGGATGGAACACAGTTTGTACTTCCTAAAAATGAGGTTGATAAAGTGTTAAATAACGCAGGAGGGGATCTGGCTAAATTAGAAAAAGAGCTGGGGTATAATATTGGTTCATGGGAAGATGGTGATTATATAATAATGTATGTAAACAATCCTAAGAAATACAATATTTCACTTCCAAGTGGTAACGAGATGGGGGCAAATAATAACTGGATACCGGGTGGTTATACGTCAGGGGGAATACCGGAGGCGGTTGTATATGATCTTGATAATACACCGGAAGAAGTATATTTTAGCGAGCCGATAAAATTTAAAAGGAAATAAAGGAGATTAAAAGCATGATTGATTATGTAGGAATTGCAAGAAAAGCCGTAGAATGTGCTGATATGGTCAAATTGTTAGAGGGAAAGGGTGAGTATCGTTGCGAATTTTATTATTATGGCTTTCCACCTGATGCGGATGTTACGGATTGGAATAATCTTATATCAAGAGGAATTTATGCACTGTATAACGAGGGCGGGTATGACTGTATTCCGGATATGATTATTGAAGCAATTAAAGAAATGTGTGAGGGAGATGTTGAAGAGGTATACTGTGCGTTTCGA
>PPYE01233246.1_pt1 | contig 23353 bp, 32 predicted proteins | sample 1559881 | NCBI WGS metagenome assembly PPYE01 (sample SAMN08240022, study PRJNA423297) | Human gut metagenome, whole genome shotgun sequencing project. | reverse complement strand
TCTGATCTGAAAAGTGGCGGTAAAAAATGCACCGCCATTTTATCGCCACTCAATAACGATATAAGAAAAAAGCCACTCGTGTGAGTGGCTTAATTATATGATTTTAAATCTAAAATCTGGTGGCCCCTGTTGGGTTTGAACCAACGACCAAGCGATTATGAGTCCGAACTATATTCTAATAAAAACAAAGATATACAGTTAAATCAAACGCATAGCATTTCGTATATTGTCGAAAAGTATTGCATAGTGCTGCGCTGTGCTGCCATTTTGCTGCCACTTATCAGGTTTAATGGGTTAAGTTGAACCGCTTCTGTAAGGTGGTCAGGGGCGAAGTGAGCATAACGCATCGTGACTTTGATATCTGTATGTCCGAGGATGCGTTGTAAGACTAAAATATTGCCGCCGCCCATCATGAAATGGCTGGCAAAAGTATGCCGTAAAACATGCGAAAGCTGACCGTCAGGAAGCTCAATTCCCGCCCGTTTTACTGCGCTCCTGAAAGCTGAGTAACATCCGGTAAAGAGCGGTTTAGAGGTTCGGCTTTTGGGTAGTAATTCATAAAGCTCATCACTGATAGGAACAGCTCGGTTCTTCTTACCCTTCGTTTTGATAAAAGTGATTTTTCCGGGGCTTATCTGCTTTCCAGTTAAACTTTCCGCCTCACCCCATCTTGCTCCGGTTGCAAGGCAGATTTTAACAATCATGGTTAAATCCTCCGCCTTGCTTTTTTCGCATTCTTCCAGCAAGCGAGCCGCTTCCTCAACTGTAAGCCAGGCCAGCTCAATTTCTGCGATCTTAAACTCTCTGACGTTTTCAAGAGGGTTGGGTGCTGTCCAGTCATCAAGTCTTTTCAGCTCGTTGAACATAGCCCGAAAGTAAGCTAGTTCAAGGTTAACCGTGCGAGGGGTGACAGCCTTAACGCGATCGGAGCGGGTTATTTTTCCGCTTAACCGCTGTTCTCTATAAGTTGAGAACAGTTTAGCGTTGAATTCTGTAGCGAGGGGATCACCCATTGCGAGACAGGCAAACTCCATTGCGCCTTTACGCTTTTCACCATCAGCAAGCGTAACGCCATGTGCGTTATACCAAGCTGTAACCAAATCCCGAACGCGGCGTTTATCAGTTTTCTCGCCCAGCCACGGCTTATCTTGAGCCTGATCTTTTATGTGGCGCTCAAATGCTAAAGCCTCCCCTTTGGTCGCGAACTGGCGACGGATGCGCTTTCCATCCCTACCGTTTGGGAAAACCTGAGCCTGCCACTTTCCGTTAGGTAGTTTTGAAACAGCCATAATTCACATGCTCTCTGTACGAGTGATTATTTTCCCAAGGATTTTTATGTCATCAATTTTGCATTCGAAAGAGGCCTTGCCATTCTCAACTCGCACGCGTCCGCCGGGAAAGCGGTACAGCTCGCGGACGCTTACAATCCCATCAATTTCAATGAACCAGAACCCATCGACCAATTCGCCATCGTAACGGTCAGCAAGGTAGGTCGTTTTGTCAGCATTCAGGATGAACGGTGCATTCAAGCCCTCTGGAATTGTCGATGTATCAGCTATTACATCGTTTTGGGTTGAGATATTCCCATTCGTGATGTCCATGCGTTTTAAATAGGTGATATTTTCATCGTTGCCCCCAAGGAACCTGCTTCCTTCCCCTGTGCTAAGCCAAATTAGTGATGCTCCTGTTTCAAGATGACAAACGATCACCCAGTCGGCTGGGAAGGTATCGCGTGCATACCTATTAGCCATAGTGCTTTGCGAGACCCCAAGCTGATGGCAGAGGGCTATGCGGGTAGTGAAACCATATGCTTCCAGAATGCGAGCAATGACCTCTTTTCCACCTCTATTTTGAGATATGAAATCTCGAATCAGCTTTACGTCATCTTTATTCGTTAATTTTCGCGTTGACATGATTGTTTTGTGATCCTAATATCTCGATTCAAGATGTTGTGAATAGTGTTAAACAGTGCCTAATAGTGAGTTAGGCACCCAAACCGAGGAATAGTGCATCATGAGTCGCCAATTATCAATGCGCCCTAGCATCAATCTTGTGGTGTCTGAACCATTCATTACCTTGGATGAGTTCTGCCGCCGTACCGGTTACAAACTCAGCTACGCCCGCCAAATGATCCGTGAAGGCCGCCTTCCAATTCGTAAAAAGGAAGGGGTAAACAGCCTTATCGAAGTAAACATGTTCGCATTGACGATGGAAGCGGCTCAAGGCTGCGAAATCGCAATGCAAGCCTGATAGTTCCATTTTGGGATATAGAGAGGCCAAAAACATGTTTGATTTCAGGATTTCCAAACATCCGCATTTTGATGAAGCCTGCAGGGCTTTCGCACTGCGTCATAACATGACGAAGCTGGCAGGGCGTGCCGGGATGAATGTTCAGACTCTGCGCAATAAGCTTAACCCGGACCAGCCGCACCAACTTACCGCACCGGAAATCTGGCTGCTTACTGATCTGACCGAGGATTCAGCGCTGGTTGATGGTTTCCTAGCGCAGATCCACTGCCTACCATGCGTGCCGCTAAACGAAGTCGCGCGCGAAAAGATGCCGGAATATGTTCTAAAAGCTACGGCAGAAATCGGCCGCGTGGCTGCCGGCGCTGTTTCCGGCGAAGCGCATACAACGGCAGGGCGCCGCCAGATTGTTGATAGCATCAATTCAGTTACTCGACTGATGGCATTAACCGCAGTGACGTTGCAGGCGCGCCTGCAGGCAAGCCCGGCGATGGCCAGCACCATTGATACAGTCACTGGCCTGGGTGCCTCGTTTGGTTTGATCTGAGGTAGCTATGTTGAATAACCAACCATCAATCGCATCGCTTCTCGTTAAGCAAAGTCCATCACCTCATTTCGGTCATGGCTGGATCATGGGTAAAGATGGCAAGCGCTGGCACCCGTGCCGCTCGCAGGATGCGCTGCTGGCTGAACTGCGTACTAATAAACAGGGGAAACCATGGCTATTGAAGGCGATTCTGCGACTGTTCCACTAAGTCCGGGTCATCGGCTGGATGGCCTGAATCATATTGCTGAGCTAAGGGCGAAAGTGTTCGGCTTGAATATAGAACCTGAACTGGAGCGTTTTATTAGCGATATGCGGGACCAGCGAGATATTAACCATAAACAAAATGAGCGTGCCTTAGCCGCCATATTCTTTATGGCTAAGATTCCGGCGGATCGTCATAACGTCAATATGAATGAGCTGACGACTGACGAAAAGCGGGAGCTGATAAAAGCAATGAACCATTTTCGTGCAGTGGTGAGCTTATTTCCAAAGCGGCTAACCATGCCGAATTAACCAGTAACAGAAATTAATGGCGTAAACCCGCCGGGCATTCTTTTGCCAAAATTCAGGAGAAACAACAATGCGAAATATAGAAACCCGTTCCAACACAATCGGCCCGGATGATGCAGGTCTTAACCAGATACTGACAGAGGCCCGCTTGGAAGAACGCCGTGCACGTGCTGCGGAAATGGCCGCCCGCCTTGATAGCCTGGCGTGTCACATCACATCGCGCCAGCTTAATCACGTTGAGGCAGCGGAGCTGCTGCGCGTTGCTGCGGAAAACATCCAGAACGAAGCGCAGGAGATCCACTGATGGCTGATTCTATGGACCTCGTACAGCAGCGCGTTGAAGAAGAACGTCAGCGGCATATCCACACCGCCCGCAGTAAAGCGCCGGGCGTTTCCCGTGTCTTGTGCATTGACTGCGACGCACCAATACCGCCAGCGCGCCGCCGCGCTATTCCTGGCGTGCAGTGCTGCATCACCTGTCAGGAAATCGCAGAGCTGAAAGGCAAACACTACAATGGGGGTGCTGTATGAGCACCATCCTGAAATGGGCGGGCAATAAAACCGCCGTCATGCATGAGCTGAAAAAGCACCTGCCTGCAGGCCTGCGACTGGTTGAGCCTTTCGCGGGTTCCTGCGCTGTGATGATGGCGACAGAGTATCCTCATTATCTTGTCGCGGATATTAATCCAGATCTTATCAATCTTTATAAAAAAATTGCCCTTGATTGTGAAGCTTTCGTATCACGCGCAAAAAATATTTTTGCGATTGCGAATAGAGAGGTAGCTTATTACAACATTAGGCATGAATTTAATCATTCCTCTGAAATTACTGATTTCATGAAAGCAGTATATTTCCTATATCTCAATCGCCACGGCTATCGTGGCCTGTGTCGTTATAACAGGAAAGGTGAATTTAACGTTCCATACGGGAATTATAAAAAACCATATTTCCCGGAAGACGAAATCAGAGCATTTGCAGAGAAAGCAAAACGCGCCACCTTCATTTGTGCCAGCTATGAGGAAACTTTAGCGATGGTCAAAGTAGGTGATGTGATTTATTGCGACCCACCTTATGACGGAACATTTACCGATTATCACACTGATGGTTTCAATGAGCTTGAACAGCGTCGCCTGGCGACGACTCTTGATGTACTGGCATCAGCAGGCCATCAGGTTGTTGTGTCGAACAATGAAACCGAGCTGACGAACGCGATTTACCAGAATTTTACCCGCCACCGTATTAACGCAAAACGCAGTATGGGCGTTGCCGGTGGTGATGGTAAGTCTGCAACTGAAATTATCGCTGTTTCTCAACCTCTGATCTGGTCCGGGTTTGATCTGGCAGCGTATCCAGTCGTGAGTGCGTCTTACGAAACTTTCCAAAGAGAGTATTTGTGTGAGCCATCACGACGTTAAAAACTACGGCGGTGCAGATGATGCCGCCGCTGCTTTTGTCTGGAATGCCCCGAAAAAAGCGGTTAACCCGTATGTGGACCCGGCGGAAGTTGCGCCGGTGTCTGCGCTTTCAAACCTGATCGCTCTCTACGCCAGCGACAACGAGCAGGAGCAGCTGCGCCGTGAGGCGATGAGCGATGAGATCTGGGAACGCTATTTCTACAATGAAGCCCGTGATCCTGTTCAGCGTGAAATGGAGCAGGACCGGCTGATCAGCCGTGCCAAAATGGCCCGCGAGCAGCAGCGGTTTAATCCCGATCTGGTGATTCTGGCAGACGTAAGCGCTGAACCATCATATATCAGCAAGCCACTGCTTGAGCGCATTAAATATTTCGAGGGCCTGGGCAAGCCGAAGGCATATTCCCGCTATCTACGTGAAACCATCAGGCCGTGCCTTGAACGCCTGGAGCGCGTGCGTGCCAGCCAGGTTTCTGCGTCATTCCGGTTTATGGCGAGTCACGACGGGCTGGAGGGCCTGCTGGTTCTGCCGGAAATGAACCAGGATCAGGTTAAGCGGTTATCTACCTTGGTGGCGGCGCACATGAGCATGTGTCTGGATGCTGCCTGCGGTGAGCTGTTTACGGATGAAGACGTTACGCCGGAAGAGATCCGCCGGTCATGGGAAAGGGTGGCCGCTGAGGCCATGCGCCTTGATGTTATCCCGCCAGCCTTCGAGCAGCTGCGCCGTAAAAAGCACCGCCGTAATCCGGTACCATACGAACTTATTCCGGGTTCGCTTGCCCGTATGCTCTGTGCTGACTGGTGGTATCGCAAGCTGTGGCAGATGCGGTGTAAATGGCGGGAAGAACAGCTGCGCGCCGTCTGCCTGGTTAACAAAAAGGCGTCCCCGTATGTCAGCTATGAGGCCGTGATCCATAAACGCGAACAGCGCCGCAAATCGCTGGAGTTCTTCCGCTCGCATGAGCTGACCAATGAGCAGGGCGATACGCTGGATATGGAAGACGTGGTAAACGCCAGTAGCAGCAATCCGGCGCACCGTCGTAATGAAATGATGGCCTGTGTTAAGGGGCTGGAGTTAATCGCGGAAATGCGCGGAGACTGCGCGGTGTTCTATACCATCACCTGCCCGTCACGCTTTCACGCAACGCTCAATAACGGCAGGCCAAACCCGAAATGGACCAGTGCAACGGTCCGGCAGAGCAGCGACTATCTGGTGCATACGTTCGCCGCTTTCCGCAAGGCGATGCACAAAGCCGGGCTGCGCTGGTATGGCGTCCGCGTTGCTGAGCCACACCATGACGGCACCGTGCACTGGCACCTGCTTTGCTTCATGCGCAAAAAAGACCGCAAGTCCATCACTGCGCTGCTGCGTAAATTTGCCATCCGTGAGGACCGCGAGGAGCTGGGAAATAATACCGGCCCGCGCTTTAAATCTGAGCTGATCAACCCTCGCAAGGGGACGCCTACCAGCTACATCGCGAAGTACATCAGTAAGAACATCGACGGCCGCGGCCTGGGTAATGAAATCAGCAAAGAAACCGGCAGATCACTGCGGGACAATGCCGAACATGTCAATGCCTGGGCTTCGCTACATCGCGTCCAGCAATTCCGCTTTTTCGGTATACCGGGCCGCCAGGCTTATCGCGAGCTGCGTTTGCTGGCAGGCCAGGCCGCGCGACAGCAGGCCGATAAAAAAGCAGGTGCGCCGGTACTAGATAACCCGCGTCTGGATGCCGTGCTGGCGGCAGCCGATGCCGGGTGTTTTGCCACCTACATCATGAAACAGGGCGGCGTACTGGTTCCGCGTAAGCATCACCTGGTCCGCACGGCTTATGAACTCAATGACGAGCCATCAGCCTATGGCGATCACGGCATCCGTATTTATGGCATCTGGTCCCCGATTATTGAGGGCCGGATTTGCACGCATGCGATGAAGTGGAAAATGGTTCGTAAGGCCGTTGACGTTCAGGAGGCGCCAGCCGACCAGGGCGCTTGCGCCCCTTGGACTCGTGGCAATAACTGTCCCCCTGTGGAAAAAATGAACTATTTTGAGCCAGATTCACCTGGTGATGAGCCGCAGGAGCCGCTGCCAGACTTCCAGAACATGAGCAGGAAGGAGAGGCGCGAGCTGACGGCGAGGCTACGGCAGGTAAAACCGAAGCGGCGGAAGGGTCACAAACAAGAAATTAACGATCAGCTGCGCCTGCAGTTGGAAGTTGAGCTGAAGTCTAGGGGCTTTGATGGCAGCGAGAAGGAGATCGATCTGCTGCTGCGTGGTGGCAGTATCCCATCGGGTGCCGGGTTGCGGCTTTTTTACCGCAATCAGCGTCTGCAGGAAGATGATAAATGGCGGCAGTGGTACTGACGGCAGGGCTTTAGTAAATCCTGCCCTTAACCGATGCTCTCGGACACATCTGATTGAATGATAAAAAGTAATTTACAACATAAAAATCATATTATACTGTATATAAACACAGTGATTATTTATACAGTTGTGCCATATCCCGTAGTAAGGTCAGGAGGGGAAATGCAGGATTATCTTTTGGAGTCGCTGAAACTCCAGCGTATTGATTTTTTTATCAAGCTTGTAGCGGCTAGTGAGTGCAGCGATGAAGAGAAGCGGCTTGCTATTCAGTGGGTTTCAGAGTTGACTGATGAGCTAATGGCGAAAATACGTAACCACGAATACGGCCGGTCAATGGACGTTTCCAGTTAAGGGGAATATCTATGCGTGTCGAAATAATGATTGATAAAGAACAGAAAATTAACCCTGCGACACTGGTAGCCCTCGAAAATGAGCTTTACCGCAACCTGTGCCCTCTGTACCCCAAAACCACGATCCGCATTCGAAAAGGCTCCGCCAATGGTATCGAGTTAAGCGGGTTAAGACTGGATGAAGATAAAAAGCGTGTAATGGAAATTATGCAGCAGGTCTGGGAGGACGATAGCTGGATGCATTAACCAGAACCCGGCAGGCGATAAAACTGGCTTTTGGAGCCTGCCGGGTTGAACAACGAGAGCAGCGAGGCGTTAGGCATGCACAAACAAAATGACATAAGAAAGATATTGATGTGCTTTATCTACATGAATCTTTGAACTGAACGGTGGCACCAGGTCGTTTCATTGTTAACCATAAGTAACTTGAAGTTTGCGGAGGATTCTGATGGTATACACAAAAAACATCTAGTTGGTTGCTTTGGCAAAAAGGAGTTTCAGTGGACAACGGTTCAATTACTTTCTTTGATATTACTGCATGTGGTTTTTATCGTCTGAAGAATAAGCCGGAGGAGCTAGATTATAAGTTTGGCGACCTTATGGGGGTTCTGGACGATCTTGAGGGTTGGCTCAAAGACAAAAATTTTGAACAAACTTTGCCATGGAATAAAGAGGAGCAGCCACTACGAACGCGGGTTTACAGCAGAGGTCTTGTTAGAGATGGTAAGACTAATGATGCGGTAATTGTTTTATATCGCGAAGTTGGGAACGGCAACGGTATACATGGTATAAAAGTCGGTTCAAAAGTCAGTGGCGATAGTAAAGGAACTATCAGAGCTGGAAGAGAACATGGCGAAGATAAAATAATATGGGGTGAACCCTGCTATTACTGGATTATTCCTGAGTTAAATAAAATAGCATCTATTAGATTTCCTCATTCTTTCGCTGATACCTATCTTTTTGGACAATACATCATACAGCATGTTAATAATAATAGTAGGCTAGGGAAAAGAACGAAATCTAAAAGAACATTTGAATCTGCCAAAACCCCCGGTCGTTGTGTAGACGTCTACAATACTAAGTTTAAGTATCAAGATGGTAAGAATGAGATAAACTGTATATTCAAGTTTGTTTTGGAAGAGACGAAATTGAAGGCGGCAGAGGAAAACTTTGAAAGGCTGAGACATAAAATCACTCATACCTTGATTAAGGATACGACAGTGATTAATCAGCAGGATACGAGGCAACCATTATTAAAGTTAACAAGTGTTGCTTTAGCATCTCTTGTTGGAGAGGATAATCGAAATAAGCTTATTGGGGCACCTCCTGTATTGGAGCAACCTCGTAGAATTGAGGTCAAAATTGATGGCGCTCCGTCATCTGATGAGCTGAAAAACCTGTTCTCAATGAGAGGTGATGAGTCTGAATGGGATGTTGGTTTTTTAATGTCGGATCGCGCAAATCCAGTTTGGCTTAGTAGCTACGTAGCAAGGACCAGGCTCCCCCTTAGTGATTCTGATGGGTCTGAGCATTACTCAGCAAGTTTTTTATTGGATGAGATAAACAAAATACGTGATGATTTGATAAGTGAAGTCAAATTTGCTGAAGAAGCATCCATAAAAGAATCTGAAGCTGCACCCACAAAAAAGATAGCGGAAGGTTGATATGACAGAAACGGAAAGTTTGATAATAACAGTTGCGAAACAGCAGGCAATAAATTTTGTTGCTGTTGTTTTGTGCTGCGTTATAAGCTATTTTTCGTTCAAGAATTTTTCTTATAATGACGCAAAAGATATTTTGGGAGTGCTTATAAATATATCTGCATCTATATTTACTATAGTTGGGTTGTGGGTTGGTTTTTTATATCCTAATGCAATGAATAGTATCGTTAAAGATGATGTTAGTTATATAAAAAATGAGCATGATTCACCAAGAATAGAAAAGCTTGTTTATACAATAATTACATCGGCTTTCGTCATGGCTGGAATTCTTGTTTTCTTTTTGTCTAAATCAATAATTTATGTATTGCCTATCTATCATGCACATAAAGATTTGTTTAAAATTGTCGGGATTTTCTTTATCTATTTTATTAGTTGGATGCAGTTAAAATGTGTGTCAAGCCTGATTCTGAGTAACCTACATTTTGTTAATCATTTGCATGGGCGTTTAGCTAAAGCAAAATTAGAGCACTACGATGAATGATATATTCATATTGGCATAAGCCAATACGAATATTTTACTTAGGTGGGACTCGTTATCGTTTTGCTGATGAATCGTTGCCCTTAAGAAAGCTTATGCATGACTATGCCGCATGAATCCGCATGATCGTTTTAGGATCGTTTTAGCTCCGGCCCGCCAGTTCTGGCGGGCTTTTTCATATGTCATGCAGGTGCATGAAAACCACTATACAAAGCGGGCAGGCGTGGCGGGGATACGAGCGCGCGCAACGGGGTGAAATGGTGAAAATCCGGCGCATTTTCCGGGCCGCTGACAGGCGAGCGGGGAAGGGGGGAACGGGAGGGGCAAAAAATAGAGCCTCGCTAGGGACTGCTGAGGCGCTTATAGTGGGTGTTACGCCGGGTCAGTCTTCCTGCAGGTCCAGCCTATAGGGGGCGAATCGGGCCGCCTCCTCGTCCAGCCATTTTTTCAGCCCTGCAATCGTTTCTGCAGTGTCATCAGTTCGTTGCGGAAAAAGACCAGGCTGGCCTTTTCCACGCAATCGAATCGTCCGGTATTGTTGGGTAATGGTTGAGAATGTATAAAAAATAGCAAAGCATAATGCTTGATGTCTGCGCACAAGATTGATATTTTGTGCGTGATACTTAATTATTGTGAGGTTGTTATGGCGTTCAGAGCAGAAGAAACTGTAACGGCAAATTTTGAGAAGGCTTATAACTATCTGATTCCCAATGGTTCTTCTTTGGAGGAAAGGGATAGGATAAGGGCTATTTTGCAGGATATTGTTGAAGAGTGTGGGCCGGTAGTTGATGGATATCCAGCATGGCATCCTTTCATGCTAGATGCTGACCGTACCAAATGGTCACCTGTGCAGCCAGAAAACACTTCTGCTTTTAGCAGGCTGGATCATACGATCTATTTTCGAGATGGGATTCTTACTTGTCCTTATGGAAATGGAGCGGATGAGCTTATTGAGACAATTCGAAGCTTATCCCATCAGGATGCCTGGTTTAGTGCTGAGAAAATAAAAGATGTAGTGCTTTATAATGAAAGTGCAGTCCCGCTTTTAATAAAATGTGATTGGAATTTTAGTGAAAAATGGGAAGACGATGGCACTTATCCCGCAAAGGTTGCGATTGCGCTGATGTTGGAATACGAAGTGCCTAACTGGAGAACAGCTGTTTACAGAGAAAGCTGGGAAAAAATGAGAGGCCAGTTAATGGGATATCCACACGGCGCGAGGTCATCTCTTTTTGTTAATCAGCAGACCGGACAAAAAATGAAAAATGTCTGGAACCAGCTTATTAATACCGGGCTTTTAGGTGAAGAGCGTTAGATGTCGTGTTACAAATGATAGCGCCTCACAGGATTACGTTGAGGCGCTACTATACAAAGAAATCAGCTAACGCGGGTTTCTTCCATTAGGTTTAGAGTATAGGGTTCGAAACGGATCACTTCCTCATTCAACCAGTTATTTAACTCCTGCATCCGCTTTTGAAGCGGGATTAATTCGTTGCGCACAAAGACCAGGCTGGACTTTTCTACATCTCCAAAGCCGCCAGTATTGTTGGGAATAATGCCCATCATCTGCGGCGGTACGCGGTGTGCGGCCATCATGTCATCGCGGCTCACGTTCTTGATGTTCAGAAATTCATCTTTCGCCGCGACCTCCGACAGCGGGATGATCTGGATGCCGTCCTTTTTACCGTTGGGCGAATACATAAACAGGTTGCGGAAGTTGCCCGGCCCTTTGGCGCTTTTCATGGCCTGGCGGATGTTGTTCACGTCCTCCTGATTCTGTGCCGCATCAGTCATGTACATGATGAACCCGGCGTGACTGCCGTTGATGTAATACTTACGGCGAAACAGCGTAGCCGACTCGTTGAGCAGTGTTGAAGGGATCGCGGAGAGGTAGCCGGGAAGCCCGTAGATTTCCTGGTTAATGTCCGGCTCCATCAGGTGAAAGATGCTCCCTTTGGTGAACTCATAAGGCTGGGTGGTCATGCCGTACTGCACGAACCAGTAAGTATCAAGGTCAATCCCGCGCCGGGTGTACTTCGCCAGTGATGGCTCCAGTGACAGGACGCCGCCCAGCCTGTTCGTCCGTTTTTCCAGATAGGCGTTACCGAACACAAGATAGTCCTGGACGAAACGGGCAAAAGCCTGCTGGCTGAGCAGGCGGTGGGGGATGTAGGTACTACTGAGAATGTCACGCTTAACGGCAATCGGTGAGCTGTGATGTACAGCGGCGCGATAGGTCCGCGCCAGCCCGTCAAAGCTCACCGGCGGCTCATACCAGCGGTCCATTTGCACACATTCTACGTAGTCCAGAAGTTCGCGGCGGTCCAGTACCGGAATGGGATCGCCAAAACTGAACGCCTGGGTAGTCGCTGCATCATTGGGTTGTACGTCAGGTGGTATCACATCCTGTGCGGTATTCTCAGTCATTAAAAAATCTCCACAATGTTGCTGGTATTGGCGGCTTCGCCCTGCAGCGGTTCGTTAAACAGTGCGTGCATCGTTGCCCAGGCCAAATCTGCGTGGCTGGCTTCTTCGCTGCGGCTGGCTTCGTAGGTAGGGCGGTTTCCGCTGGCGGTGGTGGCGCGGCGGATAGCCATAAATGACTGCGCAATGTCGGTATGCCCGGCGTCAAACTCCAGACGGCGGTGGCTGATAATGTCGTATGCCTTGAGCACCAGGGCGTTTTTGACGTTGGGGTTATAGACAAACTCCCGCACGGCAGGGAAAAAGCCTTTTACGTTTTCATAAACACCGTGACCGACGCCGGTGGAGTCAATGCCGATGTAGGTCACGTTATACTGCTGAGTCAGTTTGCGGATGGCCTCTGCCTGGGCGCGGAAGTCCATTCCGCGCCACTGATGACGCTCAAGGATGCGGAACTTACCGCCGGGCACCGTCGGCGGGGCAATGACTACGCAGCCAGCGCTGTCACCGTTCTGGGTACCTTTCGCCGGGTCATAGCCGATCCAGACTTCGCGCCAGCCGAACGGACGCAGGGCCAGCGCCTGAAAGTCTTCCCAGACTTCCCAGCTGTCCACCATGCAGGCCTGCAGGTCAGCCAGTGGGAAAACGGAGGCGAGATCGTCGATGAACTCACACATCAGCAGGTTCTGGTACTCGTCGGGGCTGTACTCCAGACGCAACTGGTCGAGGTCGAACAGGTTGCAGCCACCGCGCACGGCGTCCTCCACCGTCACGATCTGTCTGAACTGACCGTCAGCGCAAAGCAGACCGGCAGCAAGGGCTGAGTGGGTCAGGTCGATATCAACGCGATCAGCTTTTGCCCGCCCGCGATTGAACAGGGCGCCGGACCAGAACGGGTAAGCGCTGTGCGTCAGGCTGGAAGGCGTGGAGAAATAGGTCTGGCGCCATTTCTTGTGCAGCGCCATGCCGGAGGCGACTTTACGTAGCTCCTGAAATTTCGGGATCCAGAAATACTCATCAAGATACAGGTTGCCGTGGTAGCTCTGTGCGGTGCGGGCGTTGGTCCCGAGAAAATACAGCGTGGCGCCGTTTGGCAGCACCATGGGATCGCCCTTTAATTCCACATCGACTTCTTTGGCAAACTCGATGATGTACTGCTTAAAAACATGCGCCTGGGCTTTACTGGCTGACAGGAAAATCTGGTTTCGCCCTGTCATCAGGGCGTCCATCAGCGCTTCACGCGCGAAATAATACGTAGCGCCGATCTGGCGCGATTTAAGCACGTTGCGGATGCGGTGCTTAATTCCTGCTTCCCACCAGTGGCGCTGATATTCAAACATTCCGTTGCGGAAAATTTCTTCCAGCTTTTCGATCTGTTCGTCAGTAAACAGGTTCTTTTCTGGTGTCTTACGGGGGCCGCGGTTGCGGTTTTGCACGTTGGGGTTAAGGTCAGCCTCATTACCACCGTTGTTAAATTTACCGATGCGGGCGTGTCGTTCTGACTGGCGGGCCAGCAGGTCAATTTCTTTAAAGTCTTTCCCTTCCTTGTGCTCCTTCATGATGAGCTGGCAATAGCGGGCGGCAGTGGTGAGCTGCATCTGATCGAGTGGGCCATATTCGCCCCACTTGTCGCGCTTTTTCCAGCTGTGAACGGTTGCAACTTTTTCGCCCAGCATTTCAGCAATGCGGGCTACGCGGTATCCCTGAAAATACAGCAGTAATGCCTGCCTGCGGGGATCGAGGTCTGCGGGGGTCATCGTTTCCATGGCACAAACATACGGCCTTGCCTGGCGCCTTTCCCCGGCTGGCCTTTGTATGGTTTACCGCACAAGGTCCGCGCGTTGTTTCACCCCCTCCATCGCAGCAACCATAAGGCCTCACAGAGTTATTTGATGGAGTCGGTCACATGGCTGTAAAAGCAAAGCGCTTCCGCATCGGTGTGGAAGGGGCAACGACAGACGGGCGCAATATTGAGCGTGCCTGGCTGGAACAGATGGCGGCGAGCTATGACCCGCAGGTGTATACCGCGTTGATTAATCTGGAGCACATCAAGGGTTACACCCCTGATAGCCCATTCCGCCGTTTCGGGACCGTGGATAAGCTGGAGGCAGAGGAGATTGCAGACGGCCCGCTGAAAGGGAAAATGGCCCTGTATGCGTGGATCACCCCGTCAGAGGACCTGGTGGCGTATACCCGTAATCTGCAAAAGCTGTTTACCTCAATGGAGGTCAATACCAGTTTTGCCGATACCGGCAAAGCCTACCTGGTTGGCCTGGCGGCGACGGATGATCCCGCAAGCCTCGGTACTGAAATGCTGCAGTTTAGCGCCAGCGCCAGAAGTAACCCCCTGGCAGGCCGCAAGCAAAACCCTGAAAACCTCTTTTCCGCCGCAGAAGAAACGCTGATCGAGTGGGAAGAAGTCCAGGACGAAAAACCCTCCCTGTTTTCCCGCGTTGCCGCGATGTTCACCAAAAAAGAACAGAACGATGAAGCGCGTTTTTCTGACGTGCATCGCGCGGTGGAGCTGATTGCTACTGAACAGCAAAACCTGAGCGAACGTACTGATCACTCCCTGTCTGCGCAGGATGCGCGCATTGCTGAGCTGGAAGCCTCCCTGCAGGAACAGCAGACCGCTTTTGCTGAACTGGAGCAGCGGCTGAGCCAGGAAGACAGCCGCAAAGATTATCGCCAGCGCGCGCCGGGCGGAAACGCACCGGCAGGCACACTGACCAATTGCTGATGGAGCATAAGAACCAATGAAAAAGAAAACCCGTTTTGCCTTTAACGCCTACCTGCAGCAGCTGGCACGCCTGAATAACGTGGAAGTGGAAGAACTTTCCAGCAAATTCACCGTTGAGCCGTCGGTACAGCAGACGCTGGAAGACCAGATCCAGCAGTCCGCAGCCTTTCTGACACTGATTAACATCACCCCGGTGGATGAGCAGTCAGGCCAGCTGCTGGGTCTGGGTGTCGGTAGCACGATTGCCGGTACCACGGATACCACCACCAAAGAGCGCGAACCAACTGACCCGACAGTGATGGCGGACGTGGAATACAAATGCGAACAGACCAACTTTGATACGGTGCTGACCTACGCAAAGCTGGACCTGTGGGCAAAATTCCAGGATTTCCAGGTGCGTATCCGTAACGCCATCGTGAAGCGCCAGGCTCTGGACCGCATCATGATCGGGTTCAACGGCGTGAAGCGTGCCAAAACCTCTGACCGCGACGCCAACCCGATGCTGCAGGACGTAAATAAGGGCTGGCTGCAAAAAATCCGCGAAGATGCGCCGGATCATGTCATGGGCAGCGAAACCAAAGAAGGTGTGACCACCAAAGGCGCCGTGAAGGTTGGTAAGGGTGGCGATTATGCCAACCTGGACGCTGTGGTGATGGATGCGGTCAACGAGCTGATCGACCCGGTGTATCAGGATGATGATGATCTGGTGGTGGTCTGTGGCCGTGAGCTGCTGTCTGACAAGTATTTCCCGCTGGTTAACAAAGACCAGGAGAACACGGAGAAGCTGGCCGCTGATCTGATCATCAGCCAGAAACGCATGGGTGGCCTGCAGGCTGTACGCGCGCCGTATTTCCCTGCGAATGCACTGCTGATCACCCGCCTGGATAACCTGTCCATTTACTGGCAGGAAGATACCCGCCGTCGTTCTGTTATCGATAACCCGAAACGTGACCGGATCGAGAATTTCGAGTCCGTCAATGAAGCGTATGTGGTTGAGGATTACCGCTGTGCGGCGCTGGTCGAAAACATCCAGATGGGGGATTTCAGCGCGCCAGCTGTACCGGAAGGCGAGGGGGCGTAACGCGTGAGCCTGAGTCCCGCACGGCAGCACCGCCTGCGCGTCCTGGCTGAACAGGCCGCCCGACAGGGCGGCAATGTTCGCCACGCGACGGGGTATGACCTGATGCTGATGCAGCTGGCGGAGGATCGCCGCCGCCTGAAAGGTATCCAGTCCACCGTGAAGAAAGCCCAAATCAAAGTGGAGCTGCTGCCCCGTTATTCCGCCTGGGTGGAGGGGGTGCTGGCTGCTGATGGTGCCCGGCAGGATGACGTGGTGATGTTTGTAATGCTCTGGCGTATCGATGCCGGTGATTATGCCGGTGCGCTGGATGCAGGGCGTCATGCGCTGCGGCACGGATGGGTGATGCCCATTGGAAACCGTAACGTCCAGACGGTGCTGGCAGAGGAAATGGCAGACGCTGCGCAGGCCGCTCTGCTGGCAGGTGAATCTTTCGATGCCGGATTATTACTGCAGACACTGGAGCTGACAGACGGCCAGGATATGCCAGACCAGTCACGGGCACGCCTGCATAAAGCGATTGGCGCTGTACTGACCGAAACCAGCCCGGCCTCCGCCCTGAATCACATCAATCATGCGCTGCAGCTTGATCCACGCTGTGGCGTCAAAAAAGAAAAACAGCAGCTGGAGCGCAGATTGCGCAATGACAGCCGTTAACGGAACGTGCCCCGCGCACGGGCGGCACGGGGTGGCGAAAGGCTTTTGCCACATCAAAACCCCGTCCACCGCCCACTATTTCAGGAGAAAGCCCGCATGAAGTTTGTTGCGCCTGAGCAGGCGCCGGAACAGGCGGAAATTATCAAAAATACGCCGTTCTGGCCCGATGTTGATTTATCAGAGTTTCGCAGCGTGATGCGGACGGATGGCACGGTGACGTCACCCCGCCTCGGACAACTCATCCGGTCTGCGATGTCAGAGGTCAATGCGGAGTTGTACGACTTCCGCAAGCGCCAGCAGGCGCTGGGATTTATGACGCTGGCCGATGTACCGGCGGACTTGCTGGACGGTAAAAGCGAACGTATTCACCACTACCACAACGCCGTTTATTGCTGGGCACGGGCGCAGGTGAATGAGCGTTACCAGGACTACGACGCCACGGCCTCCGGTGTGAAAAGGGGGGATGAGCTGGCGGAGGCCAGCGGCGACCTGTGGCGTGATGCTCGCTGGGCAATCAGCCGGGTCCAGGATGCGCCTCACTGTACGGTGGAGCTGATCTGATGAAAGTGCGTGCGTACCAGGGTGACACGGTGGACGCGCTTTGCTGGCGTCATTACGGACGCACGCAGGGCGTCACGGAGCAGGTACTGCAGGCAAATCCGGGGCTGGCTGAGCACGGCCCGTTCTTACCACACGGGCTGCAGGTGGATCTGCCGGATATTGCCACCACTTCCACGGTGCAGACCGTCCAGTTATGGGACTGAAATATGACGCTTGAACGGATCAGCGCCTTTATCACGTACTGCATCGCTGTACTGCTGGCATGGATGGGAGATTTATCGCTTAAGGATGTGTCGACAGTGGGCGGTGTGTTGATTGGCGTGCTGATGCTGGCTATCAACTGGTACTACAAACACAAAACCTACCAGCTGCTGCGCGGCGGAAAAATTACACAGGGGGAATATGAATCCTTCAACCGTTAAACGCTGCCTGGTAGGGGTGGTGCTGGCGATTGCCGCCACCCTGCCGGGCTTTCAGCAACTTCATACCTCAGTGGAAGGGTTGAAGCTGATAGCCGATTACGAGGGTTGCCGCCTGCAGCCGTATCAGTGTGATGCGGGGGTGTGGACCGATGGCATTGGCAATACGTCCGGCGTGGTGCCGGGGAAGACCATCACGGAACGGCAGGCCGCCGGAAGTTTCATCACCAACGTTTTAAGGGTGGAGAAGGCGCTGGATCGCTGTGTCCTGGTGAGCGTACCGCAGAACGTCTATGACGCGCTGGTATCGCTGGCCTTCAACGTGGGAACCGGCAATGCCTGTGGTTCAACCATGGTGAAGTTTATCAATCAGAAGCGCTGGCGCGAGGCCTGCTATCAGTTGCCGCGCTGGATATACGTCAAAGGCGTATTTAATCCGGGGCTGGACAACCGCCGCGCGCGGGAGCTGTCCTGGTGCTTAAAAGGAGCGTAACGAAATGAAAAAGAAACTGATCGGTGGGTTATTTTCGGTGCTGTACACGGCGCTGATAATTTTTAGTCTCTTTGTTCCAAACAGTATTGTTCCGGCACTGGTTACAGCCTTGACCTGGGTAGCCTGCCTGCTGAGCTGGGGAGCGGTGCTGCTTTGCATGGCTGGATGGTATGCGGGCGGCACTCATCGGGGAGAGGCAAAGCAGGCGCTGACGCGCTTTTTCAGTACGCCAGGAAACCAGGTGATCAGATGGGCAAGGTGTTCACTGCTTGTGATTTTTCTCGCCTTTACGGGCCACGTTGTCACCCTGGTATTTTATCTGCTGACGCTGGCCGCGCTTAAGGTTCTGCGTGCGCAGATTATTGATGCGGAGCCGGTGACGGTATGACGAAGGCGCTGGCGGTAATTCTGGCGCTGGTAGTGCTGGCGCTTGGCTGGCAGTCATGGCGGATGAAGGAGGCCAGCCAGACCATCGAGCAGCAAGGGCGGGATCTGAAAACGACAGGCGAAAAACTGGCAAAAACGAACAGCCAGCTGATCGCCTTTTCCATCCTGTCCGAAACCAATAACCGGGAACAGGCAAGGCTTTACGCGGCGGCAGAAAGTACAAACGCGCTGCTGCGAAGCCGTCAGCGCAGAATTGAGGAGTTAAAACGTGAAAATGAGGATTTACGCCGCTGGGCTGACACTCTTCTGCCTGCTGACGTTATCAGGATGCGCGAACGTCCACCCCTCGCCGGAGGTGCTGCTTACCGTGAATGGTTGTCCCAGGGTGACGCAGTGCCGCCTGGAAAAGTCGGCGGCACGCACTAACGGTGATCTGCTGACCGCGCTGGATGAAGCAGAGGCGGCCTGGGCGGTCTGCGCCGACAAAGTGGACACGATAATTTCCTGTCAGGAGCGAAACAGTGAACAAGCCTCAATCCTTACGCCGCGCCCTGAATAACGCGGTGCCATATGTCCGTGATAACCCGGATAAGCTGCATTTGTTCGTTGATAACGGATCGGTGGTGGCAACCGGGGCAGCGTCACTTTCATGGGAATATCGTTACACCCTGAATGTGGTGATTGTGGATTTCAACGGCGATCAGGGGTTATTGATGGCGCCGGTGGTGGCCTGGCTCATGGAGAATCAGCCGGATGCCATTCATAACCCGGAACTGCGGGAAAAGTTGCTTTCCTTTGAAGTCGATATTTTGCGCAATGATATCTGTGATATCAGCCTGAACCTGCAACTGACAGAGCGTGTGATAGTCAGCGCTGACGGTGACGTGTCCAGCGTCGAAGCGGTGCCGGAACCGGACGAACCGGACGAAATGTGGGTGGTGAGCCGTGGCTGAGCTGCAGGAAGTTGACGCCTGGTTAGATGCGTTGCTGGCGGGACTGGAGCCTGCCGCGCGTAAGCGTATGATGCGGGATCTGGCGCAGCAACTGCGCCGCAGCCAGCAGAATAATATCAGGATGCAGCGCAATCCAGACGGGACGGCTTACGAGCCGCGTCGCGTGACGGCCAGAACGAAGCAGGGCCGCATCCGTCGGCAGATGTTTGCCAAACTCCGCACCGCAAAATACCTGAAAGCCGTCGCCAGCCCGGATTCTGCCAGTGTCGAATTTGAGGGCCAGGTGCAGCGCATTGCCCGCGTGCATCACTATGGCCTGCGTGATCGTGTTAGCAGGAAGGGCGCTGAGGTGCGTTATGCAAAACGGAGGTTACTGGGTCTAAATAGCGAGCTTGTAGCGTTGATTGATGAGGTGATTATGCGCTGGGTCAAAAATTGAGCTAGCGCATTTAAAAAACCATGCAGAGATAGAAAGTAAATTAAAAAACTACGTGCAATGCGCCATCCCAAGTTTCACTTGTACCAAGTGAAGGCATTGGTAGTTCATTCAAATTCCATACTGGTGAATTTACAGTTTGAAATATGCTTTCGTAACTAGAACGCATCGGTGAGTCAAACAAATGTTCACCATAGTTGGCCTCTAGGATTATGTGAATTGCTGCAATGGCATTTATCAACATTTCTAGATTAGAGCGATTTTTGTTACTACCTCTGTCGTGTTTAACAGCATTATAAGAATCATACCAATTTAAACTTGTGGTTGGTTGTGAAGATGACCAATTGTTAAATGGACTAAATGAACCAATGTTTGGGAACATTTTAAGCTTTACGGAGTATTGTTCAAGTTTTAGGTATGGGAGTGTTTTTACATAATCTTTTGTGTTCAGTCGTGGCCTGTTTGTATAATTATTATCAATAAGTGTTTTTTTTAGAAGGTATTCAACTTCAGTACAGCCAAGTATCAAGGCTTCTCTTATTTTGTTACTATATGTGGTCAGGTTTTGAGGTTCGGGTTCAATAAAATCAAAGAGACTTGTTAGCGAGTTGCAAATACTGTGAAATGATCTTATCTCGTCAAGTTTTGCGCTTTGATTATAAATTTCCGTAGTGCAGTTTTCAGTATTGTAGTAAAGGCCTCTAACTGATCTTTTATAATATTTCCCTGGGTTGGTATTGAGCGTAATGTTTTTTATTTCTCTGTTTTGTGGCGATTCGTGCCACAAAATTATGCTTAATAATCTTTCTGTAGGGTCAGTGTTGTTTAACCATGTTAATGTCTCTGGCGATCTATGTTCATAATTCTGAATTTGACTTAATCTCCCTTCTTTTAGGTCAAGGCTGCCGAATATTCCAGTGTTTATTAATATGTAGTATTTATCATTATCTGAGTCCATTCTAAAAAAACCATATTTACCATTGGTACACTCAAATACATAGTTGCTCATAGAATCCTCCTGTGGTTAAAAGTCCAGTATTCCATTGTGTCATTCAAGGCACAAGTGACTTTTTTGGCATTGTAATTAGCAAATTGTCATTCTTTACGTATGAATGCTCAATTAACCGAAATCATGCGCCTTATCACTAATCTGATCCGCACCGGCATTGTGACCGAAGTGGACCGGGACGGCTGGCTGTGCCGAGTGAAAACAGGCGACCTCGAAACCAACTGGATTAACTGGCTGACCTACCGTGCAGGTAAATCCCGCACCTGGTGGTGCCCGTCTCCAGGGGAGCAGGTGGTGCTGTTCAGCCTGGGCGGCAATCTGGAGACAGCCTTTGCGCTTCCGGCCATCTACTCCAATGCCTGCCCGCCGCCGTCAGGCTCTGAAAGTGCGGACGTGACCGCATACGAGGATGGCGGCTGGTTCGAATACGACCCCGCCACCGGGCGCTGGATTATTCGCGGCGTGAAAAGCGTGCTGATTGAGTCTTCGCAGGTTGTCTCCTGCAAAACCGGTGAGTTTGTGATCGAGGCTGACACCACCCGTATTAACAGCAACATGATCCTGAATGGCGATGTGACCCATGGCGGCGGAGCGATGACGTCAAACGGCGTCGTTGCTGATAAGCATAAACACCCTGGCGACAGTGGCGGAACGACGGGAGATCCATTTTGACGCTCTATATCGGGATGAGCCGCGATACCGGCAGAGCCATAACGGAAACTGACCACCTGCGCCAGTCGGTGCGTGACATTTTGCTGACCCCGCAAGGGAGCCGTCTTGCGCGCCGGGAGTATGGTTCCCTGCTTTCAGCGCTCATTGACCAGCCGCAAAACCCGGCGCTGCGTCTGCAGATCATGGCTGCGGTGTATGTGGCGCTGCGGCGCTGGGAGCCGCGGCTGCAGCTGGACACCATCACGGTTAACAGCAGCAGCATGGATGGCGCAATGGTTATTGAGCTGGCAGGCCAGCGTAATGATGGCGTGCCCGTGTCCCTTTCCGTATCGACAGGAGCAGACAATGGCCGTTATTGACCTTTCCCAGCTGCCGCCGCCGCAAATTGTGGATGTGCCGGATTTTGAAACCCTGCTGTCTGAGCGCAAGGCTGAATTTGTCGCTTTATTTTCGGCAGAAGAACAGGAGGCCGTGGCCCGCACCTTAACGCTTGAATCTGAGCCGGTGGTGAAAATGCTGCAGGAAAATGTGTACCGGGAGTTGCTGCTGCGCCAGCGGATTAACGAGGCGGCGAAAGCCGTGATGGTGGCCTATTCCGGCGGGGATGACCTGGACAATTTAGGCGCGAATAACAACGTACAGCGCCGGGTGATTACGGCTGCGGACGACACCACAACGCCGCCAACGGAGGCGGTAATGGAATCTGACGCGGATTATCGCCAGCGCATCCCGGCGGCCTTTGAGGGGATGAGCGTTGCCGGGCCAGTCGGAGCCTATGAATATCACGCGCTTAGCTCGGATGGTCGGGTGGCGGACGCGTCGGCGTTCAGCCCGTCACCGGCGGAAGTCGTGGTGACTATTCTGGCCCGCGACGGCGATGGTACTGCGCCGGAAGACTTACTGCAGGTCGTCGGTGAGGCCCTGAACGATGAGGCTGTGCGGCCGGTGGCGGATCGGGTGAGTGTCCGATCTGCTGAGATTGTCCCCTATGAAATTGATGCGGTTCTTTATGTCTATCCCGGACCGGCAAAGGAACCCATCCTGGCGGCCGCGAAAGCGCAGGGTGCGGCGTACATCAACGAGCAGCGTCGCCTGGGGCGTGACGTGCGGCTGTCTGCGATCTACGCCGCTTTGCATGTTCAGGGCGTCCAGCGTGTTGAGCTGATGAAGCCCCTGGCGGACATGGTGTTAGATAAAACGCAGGCGTCATATTGCACCGATTTTAAAGCAGAAATTGGTGGCTCTGATGACTAGCAGCCTGTTACCGCCGGGGTCGTCTGCGCTGGAGCGCAGGCTGGCGCAAGCCTGTTCAGGTATCAGTGATTTAAACGTGCCGCTGCGTGACCTGTGGAACCCGTGGAAATGCCCGGCAAAGTTTCTGCCGTATCTGGCCTGGGCTTTCTCCGTTGACCGCTGGGAGGAAAACTGGACAGAAACCGCTAAGCGGCAGGCGGTCAGCGATGCTTTCTGGATCCATCAGCGCAAGGGAACGGTGGCGGCAGTTAAGCGGGTGATTGAGGGGCTGGGTTACTCAATGACTCTTGAGGAGTGGTGGAAAGTAGCCGACCCAGCAGGGACGTTTCGGCTTGAGATCGATTTGAATGAAATCGGCATCACGGAGCCGATGATTTACGAGCTTGAGCGGATTATTGGCGATGCGAAGCCGGTCAGTCGTCATATATCACAGCTCACGCTCTCTTTGAATGTTACGGCTTTAGCCAGTATAGGCTCTGCATTTATTGATTCAGAAGTCATTACAGTGTACCCGCCCGAATATGTCCCGGATGGCGGTATTTATTACGACGGTCAGCTGCATTATTCCGGCAATGTTTATTTTTCAGGAAAGTGATATGACGAAAATTACCGAAACAATTAAGTGGGCTGATGAAAT
>PPYE01662002.1_pt1 | contig 23361 bp, 14 predicted proteins | sample 1559881 | NCBI WGS metagenome assembly PPYE01 (sample SAMN08240022, study PRJNA423297) | Human gut metagenome, whole genome shotgun sequencing project. | reverse complement strand
GTAGGGGCAGCGGGTATGGAACCGGCAGCCCGTGGGCGGATTCATGGGGGAGGGGATATCGCCCTGGAGCACGATACGCTGACGGGTCCGGCTCACCTCGGGATCGGGCACCGGCACGGCGGACAGCAGGGTCTTGGTGTAGGGGTGGATGGGATGCTTGTTCAGCTCGTAGCTCTCAGCCAGCTCCACCATGGTACCCAGATACATCACGCCGATACGATTGGAGATGTGACGCACCACGGACAGGTCATGGGCGATGAACAGATAGGTCAGGCCCAGATCCTGCTGCATATCCTCCAGCATATTCACCACCTGGGACTGGATGGACACGTCCAGGGCGGAGATAGGCTCGTCACACACGATGAACTCGGGGCGCACCGCCAGGGCGCGGGCGATGCCCACGCGCTGCTGCTGGCCGCCGGAGAACTCATGGGGATAGCGGTTGGCGTGCTCGGTGTTCAGACCCACCCGGGCAAGCAGCTCCTTGATGCGGTCGGTGCGGTCCTTCTTGTTGGGGCACAGCTTGTGGATATCCAGGGCCTCACCAATGATCTCGCCCACCGTCATACGGGGGTCCAGAGAGGCGGAGGGGTCCTGGAAGATGATCTGCATCTTCCGCCGGTAGGGCAGCATATTGACTGCCTTGGGCTTGGGGGTCTTGACGTGGATCAGCTGGCCGTTCTCGTCCTTCTGCCAGGGGTCCTCACCCTCAAAGATGGTCTCGCCGTCATAGACGATCCTGCCGGACGTGGGGGGATGGAGCTGGAGGATGGTACGGCCCAGGGTGGTCTTGCCGCAGCCGGACTCGCCCACCAGGCCCAGGGTCTCGCCCCGCTTGATGAACAGGGACACGTCCTCCACGGCCTGGACGCCGGGGCCCTTCAGGCCCTTGACGCCAAAGTATTTCTTCAGGTGGTCTACCTGAACGAGGATATCATTCTTCTCACTCATGGTCGCCCGCCTCCTTGTTCTCGGTCTCCTGCGCGGGCTTGGCGTCCGCCTGGCCGGCCTTCTCCTTGGCCATCTGCTCCTGCACCCGCAGCCAGCAGGCGGAGCGGTGGTTGTCGCCCAGCTCCACATAGGGAGGCATCTTCTGCAGGCAGATCTTCATGGCGTATTCACACCGGGGAGCGAAGGGGCAGCCCTCGGGAGGATTGAGCATATCCACGGGGGTACCCTCGATGGGGATCAGGCGCTCGTAGCTCTCGGCGTCCACACGGGGCATGGACCGCAGCAGGCCCATGGTATAGGGGTGGCCGGGCTTGTAGAAGATGTCGTCCACCGGGCCCTGCTCCACCATCTTGCCGGCGTACATGACGGAGACCTTGTCGCAGATCTCAGCCACCACGCCCAGGTTGTGGGTAATGAAGATGATGCCCATGTGGGTCTTCTTCTGCAGGTCCTTCATCAGCTCCAGGATCTGGGCCTGAATGGTCACGTCCAGAGCGGTGGTGGGCTCGTCGGCGATGAGCAGCTGGGGATGACAGATCAGGCCCATGGCGATCATGACGCGCTGGCGCATACCGCCGGACAGCTCGTGGGGATACTGCTTCATCCGCTTCTCCACGTTGTTGATGCCTACCAGCTCCAGCATCTCCATGGCCCGCTTGGCGGCCTCCTGCTTGGAGACCTTCTTGTCGTGGGCCTTCAGGGCCTCGATGAGCTGGTTGCCGATGGTGTACACGGGGTTCAGGCAGGTCATGGGGTTCTGGAAAATCATAGCCACCTTGTTGCCCCGCAGGTCGATCATCTCTTCCTTGCTCTTGGCCAGCACGTCCTCGCCCTCCAGGGTGATGGAGCCGCCCACCACCTTACCAGGGGACTGGAGCAGGCCGATGATTGAGTAGGCCTCCACGCTCTTGCCGGAGCCGGACTCACCCACGATACCCATGACTTCGTCATAGTTCAGGTCATAGCTGATGCCGCCCACGGCCTTGACTTCGCCGGCGGGGGTAAAGAAGGAGACGTGGAGATCCTTCACTTCCAGCAGCTTGCCGGTTTTCTGTTTTTCTTCCATGGTGTCTCCTCCTTTCTTACTTCTTCAGGCGGGGGTCCAGAGCGTCACGCAGGCCATCGCCGAACAGGTTCAGGCAGAGAATCAGGATGCTCAGGATGGCGGCAGGAATAAACAAACGGTAGGGATAGCTCTGCAGGCCGCTCAGGCCATCGGAGCACATGGAGCCCAGACTGGTCATGGGGGCGGAAACACCCATACCCAGGAAGGAAAGGAAGGACTCAGTGAAGATGGCAGAGGGGATCTGCAGGAAGGTGGTGGTCACGATCTGGCCCACGCAGTTGGGCAGCAGATGGCGCTTGATAATGCGCCCGCCCTTGGCGCCCAGAGCACGGGCAGCGGTGACGTACTCCTGCTGCTTGAGCTGGAGAATCTGGCCGCGGATGATACGGCTCATGGTCACCCAGTACAAAAGGCCAAAGGCAATGAAAATAGCGATGAGGTTGGGGCCCAGAATGGTGACCATGTTCTGGAAGAAACCGTCGCCCGAGTTCTGGAAATCCTCCAAAATGGGCTTGAGGGTAGCGCCCAGCAGCAGGATGATGAGCACCTCAGGGACAGAGTAGATGATCTCCACGATACGCTGCATAACGGCGTCCACCTTGCCGCCGCAGTAGCCGGAGATGGAACCATACAGCGCACCGATGACCAGCACGATGAGGGCACAGCAGATACCCACGATCATGGACACACGGGCGCCAATCATGGTACGCACCATAATGTCGCGGCCGTGCATATCGCAGCCGAACACATGGGGGAAGACAAACTCGCCATTGGCCTTGCGCTGCAGTTCCTCGTCGGTATAACCAAAGAGGTGGGGCTTCAGTTCCTGTGTGCCGCCAGCCTTGATCTTGGCCCGAATCTGGGCCTCCTCAATGCTGGTCAGCTCGCGGCCCTCAGCCTCAGCCTCGGCCCGGGCCGCCTTAATGGCAGCATCCGGGTCCTGGGCCATTCTGTCCTCCAGAGAGTAGTGCCAGGGGTGCAGGTTGTTGGCGCCGCGGATCTGCTCATCGTAGCCGTAGGGCACAATCATGGGGCCCACAAAGGCAAACAGGGCAATCAGGATCACGATGACCATGGCCACCATGGCCACCTTGTTGCGGCGCAGACGGCGCCAGGCGTCCTTCCAGTAGGACACGCTCTTGCGGTCCTGAATAAAACTCTCCTTCTCCTGTGCGCTGGCCGGCTCAAAAGCATTGTCGGGCAGCTTGTTCCAGTCCAGGATATCCTCAATGTCAGGCTGCAGGGAGCCAAGGACTTTTTTATGTTTACGAGCAGCCAACTCAGTTCCCTCCCTTGCTCAGATTGATTCGAGGATCCACCAGCTTGTACAGCAGGTCGGCCAACAGGTTCATCACAATAACGAAAGCCGCCAGGAAGATGGTGGTGCCCATAATGATGGGGTAGTCACGGGCCTGAATAGACATTACAAAGTAGCGGCCCAGGCCGGGGATGGAGAACACCTTCTCCACCACAAAGCCGCCGCACAGGGTAAAGGCAATCTGGGGGCCCAGGTAGGTGATGACGGGGATCAGGGCGTTGCGCAGGGCGTGCTTGAAGATGATCTTCTTGTTCTTCAGACCTTTGGCCCGGGCCGTCTTGATGTACTCCTGGTTGATGGAGTCCAGCATGGCGGTACGGGTCTGACGGGACAGGTAACACATGGGATAGAAGCCCAGAGCGGCGCAGGGCAGTACATAGCTCTGCCAGCTGCCGTCAAAGCCGGTTGGGAATATCTTGAATCCCTCAATACCGCCGGTAAATACGTGTAGCAATATGGTTGCTACCACGAATCCCGGCATGGAGATACCTATGGTACATATTACTCGTAATAGGCTGTCCACCCAGGTACCTCGTTTATATGCGGCCAGACAGCCCAATGGGACGCCCACCAATATGGCCCAGCTGATGGCAATGATACCGATCTTAGCAGACAGGGGGAACATGGTGGTGATGATGTCCAGCACCGGCCGGTCCTTCTGCATCTTGATGGAGTTACGGAAATCGCCGTGGGCGATATCCCCCAGATAATAGCCCAGCTGGACAATGACCGGCTTGTCCAAACCGTACTTCTCATTCAAGGCGTCGATGGTGGCCTGAGATGGGGTCTTCTCAGACAGCCAGGGATTGCCCGGAATGGCGTTCATGAGGAAAAAAGTGAGGCAGATGACGATGAACAGGGTGATCACTGCCATCAGCACTCTTTTCAAAACATATTTTGCCATTTCTTCACTTCCTATACCAGTCTCTGTTCGTTTTCCGTGAATGCCCCACAATAAACGTCTGTTTATTTTATCGTAATTAGCACCTTCCGTCAAGAGTTCTGCCGCCTGAATTTGATGGAATCGCCGTCAAATCTTGCAGCTGTCCTTGTCAGAAAGACACTTTTCTGCATAATTGTCCATTTCATTCTTCGACATCGGATGCTTTCTTCCCTTGTATCGCCTGCTTTTCGACACTTTTTCTCGCTAATGCGATGAAATTCGCTTATAAATATTCACGTTTTTGCCCTGCATATTCATTTTAACGGAATTCCTGCAAAACCTCGGCTTTGAATCTTGCCCCACCGTCTGGTTGCAAAACCCATGCCAGGATAAAGAAACGCGGACAGATGAGGGACCATCCCCCGTCTGTCCGCGCCCATCTTTGAACGCTGTGTTCTGTTTTGGAGCCGGTCAATCAAAGCCCAGGCCCATATAGCCATGGGTCTCCTCCCCCCACAGGGCGCCCTTCTCCCGGTCATACCACTTGACCATGCCGAAGGGCTGGAGATAGCTGCCCTGCATCCCGTCCCACTGGGCCGGGGTGCGGACGAAGCACCGCTGACCGGGCATCCGGGCGGCCAGGGCGGCCAGACCACGGGGCATATGCTCCGGCGGCAGCAGCAATTCCTTAAAAAGAACGCTCTCCTGGTTCAGGTATTCGGCGGCGGCACAGCCCTGGAACTCTCCCACGGTGACGCGGTACAGACCGCCGCCGGTGATCTTGCCCATTCCCTCCTGATAGCGGATCAGCTCCTGGCTGTAGGAGACAAAGGGCAGGCCTGCCAGCGCCGCCTCCCGGATGGCGTTGTATTCCGCCGGGCTGACGGGTTCCACCTTGTCCTCCGGGAAGGTGGGCGTGGTCATGCTCCGCAGCAGCTCCACCTTGCGGGTAAAAAAGCCGGGCAGATAGCCCACCATGCCGAAAAATTTAAAGAGCCCAGCCTCAGCGGGCACCACAGTCACACAGTCGGCCCCCCGGGCCTTCAAAAATTCGTCCACATAGAGCAGAAGCTGCCGGCCATAGCCCTTGCTGCGCACATTGGGGTCGGTAGCCAGGGCGTAGACATACCAGGCGGAGGCGGTGCCGCCGCCGGGTAGGTGGATGGTCTGAGGCAGCAGGGCCAGCATGGAGGCCAGCTTCCCGTCCTCCAGCAGCAGGAGGGTGTCCTCCGGCCGCCAGCAGCATTCATAGAACCAGTCGATATAGCGGGGGTCCTCCCCAAAGGCGGCCCGCCACAGGTCCTTCTGGGCCTGGGCCTCGCCGGGCCGGGAGGGACGGATCTCTACCATAGGAACACTCCTCTCTCTTTCAGGCGGCAGACAGGACCCGCACGGAATTCGTGCCGCAAATCATCTTATCCCAGTACAGTTCGCCGACATGATATCATGGCCTCCGGAAATTGGCAAGGGAAATCCGGCGAACCGGCCCGGAAGCAGGAAAATGGGCGGCCAAAGGCCGCCCATTCAACGATTTATTGCTGCTCCACCAGCATGAGGCAGCCGTCCTGATCGTACTTGAGCCGCTGGACCTCCGCCTTGGTGTTGCGGATGATGTCGTCCATGCGGACGCTCTCGGTGACGGTGGCCACAAAGGTGTAGGCCACGCCGTGGCGCTTGGCACGGCCGGTACGGCCGATGCGGTGGGTGTAGTTCTCCATCTCGTCAGGCACGTCGTAGTTGAACACCGCGTCCACGTCGTCGATGTCCAGGCCACGGGCGGCCACGTCGGTGGCCACCAGCACCTTGATCTCGCCCTTTTTAAACTTGTCCAGGGTCTTTTCACGCACCCGCTGCTGGATATCGCCGTGGATGGCCTGGCAGGAAATGCCCCGCATCTGGAGCAGCCCGGCCAGCCGGTCGGTCATGTTCTTGGTGTTGCAGAAGGCAATGGCCCGCTCGTACTCCCCGTGGGTGATGAGGGCCACGATGGTGTCCAGCTTCTTCTCCCGGTCGTCCAGATCGATGCGGTACTGGGTGATGTCGGGCTTGGACTCCTCCACCGGGCGGACGGTGATCTCAATGGGGTCCCGCTGGTACACCCAGGAGATGTCCATCACCTCCCGGCTGATGGTGGCCGAGAACATTCCCAGGTTCTTCCGGTGCTTCAGCTGGTCCAGGATACGGGTCACGTCCCGGACAAAGCCCATATCCAGCATCCGGTCGGCCTCGTCCAGCACCACCGTCTCCACCTTGTCCAGCTTGACGGTGCGCCGCTTCATGTGGTCCATGAGACGGCCGGGGGTGGCCACCACGATCTGGGGGCGCTTCTTCAGGGTGTTGATCTGCTTGTCGATGGGGGCGCCGCCGTAGAGGCACACGGTGCGTACCCCTTCCTTAAATTCGCACAGGTCCCGCAGCTCCTCCTGGATCTGTACCGCCAGCTCCCGGGTGGGTGCCAGCACCAGGGCCTGCACATCCTGGTTGTCCGGATCGATGTGCTCCACCATGGGGATGCCGAAGGCAAAGGTCTTGCCGGTGCCGGTAGGGGCCTTGGCGATCACGTCCTTCCACTCCATAAAATAGGGAATGGCGCCCGCCTGGACCGGCGTGGCCTGGACGTAGCCCTTCTTGTCGATGGCCTTCATGACCTCAGGGGACAGGCCCAGGTCGGCGTAGTTGACGATCTCGTTGACCTGCTCGCCGTTGATTTCCATGGGTACAAAACTTCCTTTCCGTTTCAGTCTGCCTGATTCAAGGTCCCCACAGGCATCGAAACTCCCTTTCGTACCCAACGCCCTCTTTCCCCGGGGCGCGACCTCAAATCGTACCGAAAAAGTGTATCATATCCCGGGAAAAAATGCAATCCTTTCACTCTGGAGGGAACTCATGCCGGCAGAAAACCGGCGGGCGGCCATAAAGGCCGCCCTTACCCGCCTACTATAACTATCATGGCTCTCTACAATAAAACCCCTAAAACAAAAGGACGCACCGCGCTGCGGTGCGTCCTTTTCCTCTTATTACGCCCGTTTGGCGGCCAGGGATACCCAGCCGTTCTGCTCCCGGCGGCGGATGATGTGCAGGCCGTTGCGCTCCAGGGCGGCCTCCACCTCGGCGGAGCGGGTGTCGATGATGCCGGAGCACAGGAACACCCCGTCCTCGGTCATCCACTCCCCCGCCTTGGCGGACAGGGGCATGATCACGTCGGCCACGATGTTGGCCAGTACCAGGGGGTAGCGCTGCTGGCCCAGCTCCTTCACCAGAGCCTGGTCGGAGAGCACATCCCCCGCCCGGACGGTGTACCGGTCCTTGCCGATGCCGTTGAGCCCGGCGTTCTCATAGGCCACGTCCACCGCCTTAGGGTCGATGTCCACCGCCACGGCGGTGGAGGCCCCCAGGGCCATGGCGGCGATGGACAGGATACCGCTGCCGCAGCCCAGATCCAGCACCGGCTGGCCGGGTACCACATACTCCTCCAGCCCCATGAGGCACAGCTGGGTAGAGGCGTGGTTGCCGGTACCAAAGGTGAGGCCGGGGTTGAGGTACACCGGGGTGCGTCCCTCCGGCGGGGTCTGATCCCGCTCCCACTCAGGGACGATCCACAGCTTCTCGCCCACGGTCATGGGCTTATAATACTTCTGCCAGGAGTGGGCCCAGTCGTTGTCCCCCAGGGATGCGGTGGTGTAGGGCTTGTCGATGCCCTCCAGCCAGCGCGCCAACTGGGCCTTGCCGTCTGCATCGTCGGTGACATAGAACTTGACCCGGCACACACCCTTCATCCGCTCCATCAGGTCCTCGTCCACATAGTCCCAGTACTGACGGTTCTGCTCCAGGAAGGTCTTGAAGTCCTCTTCATCCTCAATGGCGAAGCCGGTGACGCCGTTGGCGGTGAGCCGGGCACACAGGCCGTCCAGTTCCTCCTCGATGGTGTCCAGCACCACTTCCAGCCACTTGATATCCTCCATCAGCGCTCACTCCCCATAAAGAAGAGGGCCACAGTGCCGGGGCCGGAGTGGGCGCCGATGACGGGACCCACATAGTTGATGACGATATCCTCCACCCCAAAGCGGGCCCGGATATCATCGGCCACCTTCTGGGCGTCGGCCAGGCAATCGCCGTGGCTGATGAAGATGGACTGACCCTTCAGATCCAGCACGGTCTGCTCCATGTGGTCCACCAGGGCCTTGAGAGAGGCATTGCGGCCCCGGGCGGTGCCTACCTTAATGAGGTGGCCCTCATTGTCCACGTGCATCACCGGCTTGATGGACAGCATGGTGCCCAGCACAGCGGTGGCGGCGGAGATGCGGCCGCCCCGCTTGAGGAAGTGGAGGTCGTCCACGGTGAACCAGTGGCACAGGTTGAGCTTGTGCTCCTCGGTCCAGTCCCGTACCTCCTCCATGGTCTTGCCCTGCTTTTTCAGGTTGGCGGCATACCACACCAGCAGGCCCTGGCCCAGGGAGGCGCACAGGGTATCCACCACATACACCTTCCGGTCGGGATACTGCTCCATCAGCTCCCCGGCGGCGATCTGGGCGGAATGGCAGGTGGCGGACAGGCCGGAGGAGAAGGCCAGCACCAGCACGTCCTTGCCCTCCTTCAGAATGGGCTCCATGGCCTCGGTATAGTCGGCCACATTGACGGCGGCGGTGGTAGCCATGGCGCCCCCCCGCAGGCGGGCATAAAAATCCGCCGGGTCGATGTCCCGGTTGTCGGGATAGTTGAAGTAGGTCTTATCCTCCATAGTGAAGGACAGGGGAATCACTTCCACCCCCAGCTCGGCCGCCAGCTCGGCGGTCAGGTCGGCGGAGGAGTCGGTCAAGATCACATATTCTCCCATTGTTCAGAGAACCTCCATCGTTGTTAAAATCTGAGCGGTATTCAGTCTTTTTTCTTCTTTTCTTTTTCATTGGGGGGCTGTTTGGCCCGCAGCAGTTCCAGAATACGCTGGCAGGCCAGTTTGTCGGCGTAGCTGCGCAGGGCCAGCGCCAGGGCCAGGCCGGGCAGGTCCTCCTCCCCGGCGGTGGGGTCCAGGGACCCGGCGGTCACGTCCAGAGCACGGTCCAGTTCCATACGGAACTGCTCGTACAGCTCCTTGGGCTCACGCCCCTGAGCTGCCGCGGCCAACAGCAGACCGGCATCCTTCACCGACAGCACCTGCTTGAGGGCGCACAGGGCTGTGAGGTAGGCCAGGTGGGTGCGGGAGTACCGCTTGCCCTCCGCCCGGGGCATGGCCCCATCTTTAATATAATTATTCACCATGGCGGAGGTCAGGGCCTCCCCCTCTCCATAGTGGATCAGCTGGCGGGGCATATAGTTGATGAGCTGGTCCATATACAGCCCGATATCGGGGAAACCCTCCCAATCTACCGGTCGTTCCCCCTCCAGCCGCTCCTTTAATGCGCGGATCTCTTCCAAGGTGGGCCTCCTTTCTGGTTTTCAAAACCATATCTAAACATATCGCTGTCATTATACCACATCACTTTCCCGGAAGTAAACCCTTTCAGGTGCTGAAAACAGGCCTGTTTTCTCACATAACAGCATTATGTGACCCTTTTCACCCACCTGCGGGCACGGAGAGAGACCGGCTGAAAACTTCCAGGTTTTTTGTGGGGTTTGACGAATGAATAAATATTGCATTTATTTGCATACGGTGTATAATAAGAGACACCTAATACAAGGAACGCAATGAGGATCGCGTGAAATACAATGAATAGGAGAGAATATACCATGAAGAGCTTCAAGAAGCTGGCCCTCATGGGCCTGACCGCAGTCATGTCTCTGTCTCTGCTGGCCGCCTGCGGCGGCGGCAACAGCGGCAGCGCCGAGACCCCCTCCGGCAACACCGAGACCCCTTCCGTTGAGAACACCGAGACTCCCGCCGCCTCCGGCGAGTTCACCACCGTGGAGGCCGGTAAGCTGATCATGAGCACCAACGCTCAGTTCCCCCCCTATGAGATGGTGGGCGACGGCGAAGGCTACGAGGGCACCGGCTATGAGGGCATCGACGTGGAGATCGCCTACGCCATCGCCCAGAAGCTGGGCCTGGAGCTGGTCGTGGACAACATGGGCTTTGACGCCGCCCTGCAGGCTGTGCAGACCGGCAAGAGCGACATCGTCATGGCCGGCGTCACTGTGACCGATGACCGTCTGGAGGTCATGGACTTCTCCGACACCTACGCCAACGGCATTCAGGTCGTCATTGTTCCCGAGAACTCCGACATCGCCACCATCGATGATCTGGAGGGCAAGCTGATCGGCTGCCAGATGGGCACCACCGGCTACATCTACTGCTCCGACACCCCCGAGAACGGCGGCTACGGTGAGGACGCCGTGATCCCCTATGACGACGGCGCCGCTGCCGTGCAGGCTCTGATGAATGGTCAGGTGGACTGCGTAGTCATCGACAACGCTCCCGCCCAGGAGTATGTGAAGGCCAACCCCGGTCTGAAGATTCTGGACACTGAGTTCGCCAACGAGAACTACGCCATCGGCTTTGCCAAGGGCAACACCGCTCTGAAGGACGCCGTCAACGCCGCTCTGATCGAACTGGTTGAGGACGGCACCGTGCAGTCCATCATCGACAAGTATATCCCCGCTGAGGGCTGAGACAACCAACAAATCCGTGTTCAACTGAAAAGGGCGGCCTTCGGGCCGTCCTTTTTCGGGTCGTATTTGGCAGAAGGTAAGAAAGGAGAATCTCTGTGAACTGGGCGCAACTCTATGAGTCCCTGGGACAGCAGCTGAAAGACGGCGTGGACTTGCCCTGGTGGCAAGACGCCTTCGTGGGCATTTACAAGGCCTTCTTTGAGGAGGACCGCTGGCAGTTCTACCTGGACGGCGTGCTGACCACCCTCTGGATCACCGCCTTGGCACTGATCCTGGGTATTGTGCTGGGCGTTGTGGTGGCTGTAATCCGCACCACCCACGATCAGCAGCGTCTGGGCCGGCACAACCCCGTCCTGGGCGTACTGAACGTGATCTGCAAAATCTATGTTACCATTATCCGCGGCACCCCCATGATGGTCCAGCTGCTGATTATGGGCTTTATCATCTTTAAAAGCAGCCGTGAGTACACCCTGGTGGGCACCCTCACCCTGGGCATCAACTCGGGCGCCTATGTGGCCGAGATCGTCCGCGGCGGCCTGATGAGCGTGGATATCGGCCAAAGCGAAGCCGGACGGTCCCTGGGCCTGAACTATCTGGACACCATGCGCTTTATTGTCATTCCCCAGGCCTTTAAGAACATCCTGCCTGCTCTGGGCAACGAGTTTATCACCCTGTTTAAGGATACTGCTCTGATCTCCGCCATCGGCGGCAAGGAGCTGGTCTATGCCGCCAAGTCCATCGGCAGCAAGACCTACGATGTGATGTATCCCTATCTGGGCATCGCCATCATCTATCTTCTGATGGTCATGCTCTTCACCTGGCTGCTGGGTATTCTGGAAAGGAGGCTGCGTCAAAGTGATCGACGTTAAACATCTGTCCAAGTCCTTCGGGGACCATCTGGTGCTGGACGACATCTCCGAGCACATCTATCCCGGGGAGAAAGTGGTCATCATCGGGCCCTCCGGCTCGGGTAAGTCCACCTTCCTGCGCTGCCTCAACCTGCTGGAGGCCCCCACCAAGGGCACCATCACCTTTGAGGGCACCGCCATCACCGATCCCAAGACCAACATCGACCTGATCCGGCGGCAGATGGGTATGGTGTTCCAGCACTTCAACCTCTTCCCCAACATGACCATCCGGAAGAACATCACCCTGGCTCCCGTCCGCACCAAGCTGATGAGCCAGGCCGAGGCCGACGACACCGCCACCGCCCTGCTCAAGCGGGTGGGTCTGGAGGAGAAGGCGGACGCCTATCCCGCCCAGCTCTCCGGCGGCCAGAAGCAGCGTATCGCCATTGTCCGGGCTCTGGCCATGAAGCCCAAGGTGATGCTGTTCGACGAGCCCACCTCCGCTCTGGATCCCGAAATGGTGGGCGAGGTGCTGGAAGTCATGAAGCAGCTGGCCGACGAGGGCATGACCATGGTGGTGGTCACCCACGAGATGGGCTTTGCCCGGGAGGTGGGCAGCCGGGTCCTCTTTATGGACGGCGGCCATGTGCTGGAGCAGAACGAGCCCCACGCCTTCTTCGCCAACCCCAAAGAGCCCCGCACCATCGAATTTCTGTCCAAGGTGCTGTAATTATGTAAAAACGCCCCCCGCATGAGTCCATGCGGGGGGCGCTTCAGCTTGTGGAAAAGTCCCTCCCTGGGGAGGCCTTCCAGCGCCCAGATCAATTTAGCGTTCCTTTCTTCCGGGGACATCCGCCTGAAAAGTAATGCTTTATACAGGGGGCTGGAAGGTCAATTTTCCAACTATCCGCTTCCATTCCCCGTATGGCCGTTTTCAATCGCAAACCGTTGAAAACGCCCCCCGCATGGACTCATGCGGGGGGCGTTTTTTGTGGTTTTCCGGCTTTCAGATCTGCCGCGTCGGCTCTGTGTGCCTGCTGCGCGGCGGTCTGCGCCGGAGAAGGCGTTCACTCATCCGCCGGAGCCAGCTCTGCCGACTGTTGGGCAAGCTGTGCGCTGTCGATCAGCCGAAGCAGCTCCAGCGCACTGCGGAAAGCAGCGCTGCGACCGGTCTCCACCCAGGTCACTGTTCCCTGCCAAGTGGCGTTCTGGGTATCCAGGATCTGTACCATGATGTTGGTTCGGTGGGTTGCTTCTCGTTTCATAGACGCCCTCTCCTGCCTATCCGGGGGTGTGGATCAATTATCCTCCTGTTCCTTTCGGCGGCTGAACTCCACTACCACCAGGCCGGTGGCGGCCAGGATGGCGGAGACGCCCAGCAGACCGCCGGCGCTGACGGACATCTGGTCCGCAGTAGTGCCGGTCTGGGGCAGGTCACCCTCAGGCACCTCAGGATCGGGGATCTCCACATCGGGCCCATCGGGCTCATCGGGCTCATCGGGCTCGCCGGGGTCGCCGGGGTCGTCAGGCTCGCCGCCCTGGGGCGTATCTTCGTCGGGGATATCCACGTCGGGCTCCTGGACCACATAGTGGAGGTCCACCACCTGATCCCGCCGGATGTTGGTGCCGGTGATGGGATCGCCGTCGGCGTGGTCCAGAACATAGGTCACGCCGTCCACCGTAATGGTATCGCGCACCTTGTCGCTGAAGTCCCAGCTGCGGCCCTCACGGATGCGGTCGCTGACAAAGCTCTCCGCGATTTTGTTGCCGTCCTGATCGTAGTAGTTGACGGTGACCTTGTGGTAGTCGGGGCTGGGGGTGTTGTAGCGGAACTCATAGAGCAGCGTGATCACGCACAGCTCGCCCACCTTGGTCAGGGTGACGGTGGGCACCAGCTTGCCGGTGCCGTCGTCCACGGCGGGATCGCCGGTCACATAGGTGAACTCCTCCTTGCCGTCGGTCTTCTTGAAGGCGTTCGCTTCCTCATCAGTGACGGTGATGATCTGATCCTTGGTGCCGTCAATCACGTCGCCGGTCACCATGCTGCTGGCGCCGGGGACCAGGTCGCCGTCGGAGTAGTAGTTGTACACCCGGTCCACGCGGTACTGATAGAGCTTGCAGCTGTCGTAGGTGTTGGTGATGGTGGCCTGGACCTTGTTGGTCTCATAGCCGGTGGTGTTGTAGGACACCTTGAAGGTGTAGTCGCCGGTGTCCTTGTTGAAGGTGATGGTCTCGCTCTCCGCCACGGGGTTCCAGGTCTTGACGCCCTCGTTGTCGGTGAAGTAGCCCTCCTGGACGGTGTAGCTGTAGTACTTGCCGGTGGTCAGGTCATAGCGATCCAGGTTCTCGAAGGTGTGGATCCACTTGCCGTCGGCGTCGGGCTTCAGCTCCACGTTGTAGGTATCGCCCATGGACACGCCGTCGCGATAGAGCTGGACGAACAGGCTGTCGGGGATGCTGTTGGCGATGGCGCCGTCCCACAGCTTCTCCACGGAGACCTTCACGTCGCTCACCTGCTGGATGCGGTTGGTGAACTGGGTCTTGGCGGGGTTGGTGTCGGTCAGCTCGAAGCCGCTGACCGCCTGCTCCTCGAAGAAGTAGGTGTAGCGGTAGCCCTGGGCGTTGCGGGTGGGCAGGTCGCTGACGGTGGCGGTCCACTCCAGGCTCTCAGTCGCGGGCTTGGTCAGCACCACGTCCTGCACAAACTCGGCGGAGGCGGCCTCCAGGGTGGTGCCGGTGGTCTTGTACAGCTGGAAGGTAATGCTCTCAGGCAGATCCACCCAGGGAGCGATCCAGGTCTTGGTGACCTTGGCGCTGGTCTCGCCGCTGTCAATGTCGGTGAGCTTGTTGGTGATGTTCCGCTGGTTCTCACCGGCGTAGGTGACGGTGTAGTCGCCGATGGTGCCGTTGTTCTCCACCTTCTGGTCGCCGTTCATCTCGTAGACCTTGTAGGTGTAGAGATCGCCGTCCTCGTCATACTTGGGCAGATCCTGGAAGGTGTACTTCCAGTTGGCCGCCGCGGTCAGGTTGACCTCGTTGCCCACCTTCTGATCGTTCTGATAGAGGGCGATGGTTACGCTGCCGGGCCGGTCGGCGCTTTCGCCGTCGATCCAGGTCTTGGTAACGGGGATATCCATCAGCTCGGTGTTGACCACATTGGCGCCGTCATAGGAGACCTGATAGTCCTTGCCGTTGAGTTCGATCTTGCTGCCGGACTCCACCTTAGTCCAGCCGCTATGACCGTCGGAGATCACTTCGTAGACCTCGTAGGTGGCAACCTTACCGCCCACATACTGGGGCAGGTTGCTGAAGGAGAAGTGGTTGCTGGTCTCGCCCACCTTGACGGGAGTCTGGTAGGGCTGAGCGCCCAGGGTGCCGTCCAGCTTCTGGTAGACCGCCACATAAGCGGTGGTCTGCTCGCCGTGCCAGATCTTGTCGCCTTCCACGGTGTTTGCAGGCACATCCAGATCGTAGTAGATCTTGATGGTCTTGTTCTCATCGTCGTACTCAATGAAGGCGGGCTCGTCGTGGCCGTGATGATAGCCGTCGGGTACATCCTCGTCAGGCAGATAGTGGTCCTCGGCCTTTACCGTGTCGAAGTATCCGATCTTGCCGGGTACGTCGGGATACTCTTTGCCGTCCCGGTCCTCGCCCTTCACGTAGTCGTCGCCGTCCGGCGTCTGCTCGAAGTAGTACTCCACAACGTAGTCGTCCCGCAGCAGCTTGTCGGTGACGTCGATGCTGGTCACAGGCGCGCCGGCCAGGGTGGCGGTGATGTCATAGACGTTGTAATTCACCCAAGTGTTGTTGTACCACTCCTCCTTGGGCGTCACGGTCACGGTCAGCTTCCATACCTGGTCGCTGAGGGTGTAGCCGGTGGGGGCATTGATTTCCTTCAGGTAGTAGGTACCCGCGCCCAGGCCGGAGGCGGAGGCCTCGATGGTCACCTTACCGCCGGAGGTGGCGTAGGATCTGACCTGGTTCTCACAGTTCTCATCGCTGTACAGGCCGAAGGTGGCGGAGCTGCTGGTGATGAGCTGCTGAGGCTCGCCGTCGTCGTACTTGTTGACGGTGATGCGGTCGGTGATATCCGGGTGGGTGCCGGGGATCCTGGTGTAGACATACTGCACCGTGATGTCCTCGAAACCGTCGCCGGTACCGAAGCTGCCGCCGGTGAAGCTGACGGGCTTCTCCTCGCCGTTCACAATAACCTTGGTCAGCTCATAGCCGGTGGGAATGGACCCGGTCTTGGGATCGACGGTATAGCTCTGACCGCTGGTGTAGCAGCCGGGATCGCTGTAGTTGCCCTCCCCGTCGGGGGTACCCAGGGTGGGAGTGGTAACGGACTCAAAGCCGCTGGGCGGGGTCTGCATCCCCTCAAAGGTGTAGTTCACGGTCAGCTTGTGCAGCTCCCGCTCGTAGTTGAGGGTAATGACGTACATATGGTTGACCTCGTCCAGGGTGACGGAGACATTGCTGCCGTTCGCCACGAAATCGAAGGTCACGTTATCGTCGTTCACCTTGCGGGTGGCGTAGTCGTCGGGATCGACGGTAACGGTGCCGCCGGTCAGAGCCGCGAACTCCTCTGGGGTAAGGGCAATATAGCCCTTGTTGTCGGGGGTCACGTTGACGCCGGTGGCGGTGTAGATGGTCTGGCCGTTGTCGGAGAACTTGGTGGTGTAGTTGGCCAGGATCTTGTAGAAGTAGTACTGGGGATCGCCGTAGGTGTTGGTGACCTGGGTGTTGGAGCCGGTGTAGTTGTCGTCGCCGGTGGGCTGCTCCTCGTACTTCACGGTGTAGTTGTAGTCGTAGGTCTGGCCGGCATCTTTAATCTGGAAGGTGATGGTGCCGCCGTTCGCGATGGCGCTGTAGCCCTTCTGGCCGTCCTGGCCCACGGTCTCTTCCACCTCGCGGACGGTGTACTTGTACTCCGCGCCGCTGCTCAGGTTATACCGGGGCAGGTCGTTGAACGCAAAGCTGGCGGTGATGGTGCCGTCGCCGTTGTCCACAGGCTGAACCTGGGTCAGGCTGCCGTCCACCATCTGGCCCAGCTTGCCGTCGGCGCTGACGTAGTACAGGGCGATCCAGACGGGCTGGGCGTCGGGCTTCAGGTAGTCGTCGGACTCCAGTTCGGACATATCCCAGGTCTTGGTGCCGGTGAAGTTCAGCTTCTCCTGCTCGATGGTGTTGGTAAAGGTGTTGCCCTGGCCGGAAACGGAGGTGTAGCCAGCCACAGCACCCTCGGACACCTTGTAGACGATCTGCTCCTGGTCGTCGGTGTGGGTGGGCAGATCGGTCCAGGTGTAGTACCAGACGGAACCGTCGGCAGTCAGCTCAGCTCCGCTCTGATTCTGGGGCTTGGTATTCCCATCGGCAAAGCCCAGGGTCACGGTCTGGGGGAAGGTCCAGCTGGGGTTGGTCACGCTGTTCACCGGCTTGCCGTCGGTGGTCTCAGCGGTAAGGGTAAAGGTGACGCTGGGGTGATTGGTGCCCTGGGGATCGATCCAGGTCTTGGTGAGCTGGACCTGGGTGGTGCCCTGAGCCAGGGTGTTGGTGATGTCCTTGCCGCCGCTGATGTTGGTGGTATAGTTCAGGACGGTGTCCTCGGTCACATAGTACTCATAGCGGTAGACCTGGCCTTCCACATTGGCGATCTTCTCCAGCTGGGAGAAGGTGATGGTCCACTTGTCGTTGGTGGTCTTTTCCACCAGCACCTGGCCCTGGTAGGTGCCGGTGCCGGCATTGGTGCCGTCGGCCGAAATGACCACGGTACCCAGGTCGGCATCGTTGCCGCCGTTGTACTTCTGCCACAGGTGCAGGGTGATGTCGGTACGCAGGCCCTCAGCGTTGCCGTTGTCGTTCCAGGTCTTGGTAGCCACCAGGCTGCCGGTCTGATCCTGGGACTGGGTGTTGGTAACGGTGACCTTGTTGGTGCCTTCGCCGTAGGTGGCGTTGGCGGGGGCGTAAGCGGTGGAGTAGCCGGACACGGAGGCCTCCACGACCTTATAGGTGTAGAGCTGGCCGTTGGCGTCGTACTTATCCAGCTCGCCCCAGTCGTGGGACGCATTGTCGGTGGTGGCCCAGGTGCCCACAGTTTCCCAGACGCCGCCGTTGGCCTGGCGCTGGAGGGTGATGGTGGCCTGGGGATAGCTGCTCTCGGTGCTGACCCACACCTTTTCCACACTCAGCTCCACAGTGCCGGTGATGGTGTTGGTGAAGGTCCAGGTGTCGCCCTCCACGGCGGGATCGCTGCTGTTGTAGCCGTCAACGGCGCCCTCTACCACCGAGTACTGGTACTCCCGCTCCTCCACGGAGGCCGGAGAGATGACGTCGTCGGTCTCGGGATTCTTTACCTCGGGAATATCCACATAGTAGTACTTGGGCAGGTCGGTGAAGGTATAGGTGGTGGTGCCGGCCTCCATGGTGTAGCTCTTGAAGTCGGGATTTACCTCCGCGCCGTCCTCGTCCATCTGGATGACGGTAAAGGTGACGGCGGGGGCGGTGGTGCCGGCGGGGTGCTGCCACACCTTGTTGACGGTGAGGCTGACGGTATCGTCATTCTCGTTCAGCGTGTTGGTGACGGTGGCAGTGCCTGCACCGCTCTCAAAGACCACCTTGTCATTGCCGGTGCCGTAGTCATAGGAGACGGTGTAGTTGGCGGGCACGCTGGGCTCCACCACGGTGTAGGAATACTCCACGCCGTTTTCGTCGTAACGGGCCAGGTTCTCAAAGACGGCCACGTTGCCGGTGGTCTCCTTGCTCTCCAGCTTCTGTCCGTTGCGGTACAGGTCGATGGTGACCTCGCCGTGGGTAAAGCTGTTCTCGCCGTCGTCCCAGACCTTCTCCACAGTGATGGCGACGGTCTCGGTGCGGGTGTTGATGATGTTCCGGTCGCCGTCCTGCACGGAGGTATAGCCCTCCAGCTCGTCGGCGCCCAGTTCCTTTACGGTGTACTTGTAAGTACGGACCGAGGCGGCCTGAGAGATATCATTCACTTCGTCGCCATTGACATCCAGGAACTGATACTGGGGCAGGCCGGTGAAGGTGTAGGTCCAGACGTTGGGGTCTTTGGGGTCCTCGTTGGCGCTGGTCAGTTCAACGGTGGTAGTAGTCCCGCTGGTCAGGCTGAAGGATTGGTTGTCCCGCAGCAGCTCCACGGTGATGAACGCGGGCCGGGCGGCGGCGCCGCCGTCCTTCCAGGTCTTGGTGACGGGGATGTCAACGGTGCCCTCCAGCACGGTGTTGGTGATGACGAAGGGATCGTTCACTCTGCCGGTGCCGGTCACAGCGCCCACCTGCCGGTAGTCGCCCTGAGCCTCGCTGACGGAGTAGGTGTAGGCATTGCCGTAAGCGTCGTACACAGGCACATTCGTCCAGGTGTGGAACAGGCTGTCCTCGGACAGGGTGGCGGTGCCCAGGGTCTTGTTGGGATCGGTGGCCGTATTGCCGATGAGGGTGACTTCCACCGCAGGCATACCGGTCATGGGCTGGCCGTCAATGTCCAGCCACTTCTTCTCCACATAGACGGAGTTCTTGCCGGTGGCGGTGTTGGTGATGCTCAGGGTGTCCTCGCCGTAGGTGGTGGTGTAACCGGACAGCGCCTGTTCCTTCACGGTGTAGGTGTACTCGCCGCCGGTGGTCAGGTTGTACCTGTCAACGGTGAGGGTGTACACCCACTGCTTGGCGTCGCTGGTGGTACAGGTCACCTGAACGGCATCAGGATCACTGCTGTTGCAGGTGTTGCCGTTCAGGGTCAGGGTGGCGATCATCGTGCCGTCGTCCTGGGCGCCGGCGTCCTTCCGGTACACCTCCACCGTAATTGCGGTGGTGTCAGGGGCCTGCCAGGTCTTGGTGAGGGTGAGGGTCAGATCCTCCTGCTTGAGGGTGTTGCGGACACCCTCCGCGCCGGGGCCGCCGGAGGGCACGCCGTAGGACACGATCACGGACCACTCCTTGTCAGTGGGTTCGTAGATCTTGTCGTCGGACTCAAATTCGTCGGTTTCGGACAGGGTGTAGGTGTAGCCGGAGGGGATGGAGGTGAACTCCACCTGGCCCTTGGAGGTCTCGTTCGCCGCGCCGTTCTTGGAGGTGGCCATCCTCTCAATCTTCCCCGCTCCAGCATCCAGATTGGTGGCAGCATCGTTGGACAGCTTAAAAGTCGCGCCGCTGAGGGGGATGTCTTTCCCAGCAGCATCCTGGTGGGCGGCGTACTTCATGAAGTTGAACTGGCCCAGGTAGCCCTGGACTTCGGGGGTTTCGAAGTTTACGGTCTGGAGGAGGTCCGTGATCTCCTCCGGCGTCATGTCGTCCAGGTTCTTGCCCTCCTCCAGCATGAGGTAGGACAGCTTGGCCTGGCCGTTGGTGGGGTAGGCCTGCTCCTGCACAAAGTTCTGCTCCTCGGGGTGGAGGATCACATCGTAGGACAGGTTGTAGGTATAGGTGAGGTTTTCACCGCTTCCAGTGGTATCATCGGGTATCATCTGCTTCAGATCCCACACCACCTGGTTGTTCTGCTCGTCCCACCGGGCAAACTTTTGGGGATCAAATTCGTTGCCGGTGGTGGCAAAGGTCACATAGCCGCCATCAGGCATGGGATCGGTGACGATCCAGGCGTTGGCCATGGTCTTGATGAGCTGGGCGATGCCCTCAAACTTGAGAACCAGCTCATCGCTGTCCTTGGCGGCATAGTACTGGTCTACCTTTACATAGTTTTTGAGCCATTCCTCAGTGGTCATCTGGGGAAGATCGCCAAGGTCACCAACCAAGTAGTCCGACATACCCGTACTGTAACCCACGGTAAAGAACTTGGCGCCGGTGGTTGCCGGATGCTCACCGGTCCCCTGGATATCCTGGGCCAACGCAGGTATGTCACTAATATAGTTATCGACACCAGTGCTGCCGCGGCCCAAAAAACTTATTTCCTGGGTATCGCTCAGATCCTCTCCATTCTTAACGGTGGGGCAACCATCAGAGAGGAGGATGACGTAGACATTATTGATGCCCTCAATGGCGCCTCCCTGCTGCTGCCCGGCCAGCAGCAGGTTGCGGGCCAGCTGCAGGCCGCCCCTCAGGTTGGTACTAGGCTCCCCTGTATTATACAGATAGTCGGGTCCACTGCCGTCTTCCATAAGATATCCCATTCCATCATACAGGGGAGAGTGCGGGCCAACATAGGTATCAGGGTGCTGATGCTTTATTACAAACTCTGCTCTGTCGGCCATATCAGTATTCTGATTCACGAAATAGTCCTTACAGAGCGTACAGTGAAAATGCGCCAACCTTGTCCCGTCTGTAGTAGAATGTCCACACTCTTTGCAAATATAATAGTTAGTATAGCCATCTACAATTTCAATTGTCCAGAGATTCTCTAGCAGTAGAGGAGAAACATATGCTAGTGTATTTTTACATTGATGTTCTCCCTGTTCATAACAGGCATAATAAGTAAAACAATTTTCAACGTTATCCAGACTCGCCACAACAGCATCCGACACGGTTTCTCCGGCGTTGGCCTCCGTCCAGTTCAATATGGTCTGGGCGGTGGTACCGAATTGCACCAGGGCCACCTTGCGCTGGGCGTCCCCTGCCCCCTCCACATAGGTCTCCAGAAAGCGGGCGGAAGCGTCTCTCGCGGCTTTTGTGTCGTACACCCCCATGCTGCCGGAGCAATCGTACACCAGCACCACGGCGGCGTCGGGGGCCATCTGCAGCTCCTCGATGTTCTGCCTGGTCTCCACCTCCAGGTTGATGGTGAAGCGGTTCTCGGTGCCGGTGGGCTTCACCGTCTTGGTGAGCTTAACGGCGTAGTCGCTTTCTGAACCTTCTGTTCCGTCAGCCTTGTAATAGGTGACGCCGCCTTCGTAGGCGATCTGCTTCTCTCTCTGCGTCGCCACCGCGTCCGCGGGCTCCTGGGCGAACACGCCGGTGGGGACAGCCCCAGCAGCATGACCAGGACCAGCAGCAGGGACAGGAGCCGTTTGGGTTTACTTGCCAACATCGTTCATTCTCCTCTCCTGTTGAGAATGGAGTCTGCGGCAGCCGGACTGGCCTGGCGGCGCGTCCGCCGCGGTAGCCTCCTGAGCTTTGCGTCCCGGCGTTTCCGCCGGTTTGCCTTTTACACGCTCCGGTGTAAGGGGTCTCATACCTTCCATTAATTTCTATCGATCGCTCGATTTGCCTTCCATTGCCGAATGCCTCGGGAACAGGCCCCCGCCGGCGGGGGGACCCGGTCAGAAGAGGGGTGCTCCCCCCGGCGCGTCCGCCGGAGGGATGGGGTGATGAGCGCCCCTCTCCCGGTTTGATGGGCCCAGTCTACCAGCCCCCGGTTACTTTTCGGTTACATCTGAAAAGTTTCCCGCCGGCTCTTTCGTCTCCATGCAACCGTTTCCCGCCCCGAAAGTACCGCCAGGCGGCGAAAGTACCGCCAGGCGGCGAAAATACTCTTTCGCATCCCGTTTGATTGTGCTATAATCATTTTATACCCCTATTCTGTCCGGGCGCGGCCCGGTGCGAAACGAGGTGTCCCACCATGAATAATCCGGACATGGGCGCCGGGGACGCCGTGCTCCAGGCGTCCATGCTGGGCGGCCTGCGCCTGACCATGGGTGAGCGCACCCTGACCCAGGACGAAAACCGGGCCCAGAAGCTGTGGAGCGTACTGTGCTACCTGATCCTCCACCGCGCCCGCAGCGTCCCCCAGAGTGAACTGATCGACCTGTTCTGGCCGGAGGAGAACCGGGCCAACCCCACCAGCGCCCTCAAAACCCTGCTCCACCGCACCCGGGCCATGCTGGAGCCCCTCTTCCCAGACGGGCCGTCCCCCATCCTCTCCGGCCGGGGATCCTATACCTGGAACAGCGCCCTCCCCTGCCGGGTGGACGCCGAGGAATTCGACCGGCTGTGCGGCGAGGCGGAAAACGAGCAGCTCTCCAAAGAGGCCAGGCTGGACGCCTGCCGCCGGGCCGAGGCCCTCTACCAGGGGGACCTGCTGCCCAAGCTGCGCACCCAGCTGTGGGTGGTCACCCTGGAGACCCACTACCACACCCGCTATGTGGAGCTGATCAAAGGCTACGCCGCCCTGCTGGAGGAGGAGGGCGACTTCCCCCGGATGGAACGGGTGTGCAGCAAGGCCTGCCGCCTGGACCCCCTGGACGAGGAGCTGCAGGTGCTGCTCATCCGCGCCCTGCTCCGCCAGGGCAAAAGCGCCGCCGCCCTCAGCCAGTATGAGGCCGCCACCGACCTGCTCTACCGCAATCTGGGCGTCCACCCCTCCCAGGCCCTCCGGGCCCTCTATCGGGAGATCATGGACGTGGAAAAGGGCCTGGAGGTGGACCTGGAGGTCATCCAGCGCCAGCTCCAGGAGGCCGCCGGTCAGACCGGCGCCTTCGTGTGCGAGTACGGCTTCTTCCAGCAGGTCTACCGGCTGGAGGCCCGCCGGGCCGCCCGCAACGGCTCCTGCATCCACATCGCCCTGCTCACCGTCTCCCAGCCCGGCGGCGGCGTGCCCCCCTCAACGTCCTCAACCAGACCATGGACCAGCTGCTGGAGGTTATCGCCGGCCGCCTGCGCCGGGGGGACGTGGTCAGCCGCTTCAGCGGCGCCCAGTATGTACTTATGCTCCCCGGCGCCACCCAGGTGGTCTCGCCCATGAACAAGAAAATCCCCCTGGCGGCAGCGGTGCTGCTCTGTCTGGCCT
>PPYE01046903.1_pt1 | contig 23376 bp, 22 predicted proteins | sample 1559881 | NCBI WGS metagenome assembly PPYE01 (sample SAMN08240022, study PRJNA423297) | Human gut metagenome, whole genome shotgun sequencing project. | reverse complement strand
TTATTTGTTTTCCAAAGCTCCGTTTTTCGGATCAGCGAAAAACTCCACAATGGCAAACAGGGCTTTGCCCTAACAAAAAAATCTCCGCGGCAGATCCCAGTCATCACCGCGGAGAAGGAGGAAAAACGAACAGTTCCCGCTGTTCATGGAATAAGATATATCCGGGAGAGAAAATCCTGGTACGAAAGAAGGAATCAGAATATGATATTATACAAAAACGTTGATATATGCGACCTGAAATCGATCATGGAAAAAAGTATCCTTTCTCTGGATGCATGCGGAAACAACAACTGGGATGATGGTAAACGCGGAGAGAACTCCACGTCAGTTGTTTACTTATTTCAGCCTCTGACAAAAGAAAACTCTTTTCCGGAATATGGGGCCGCATTACTGGAAATTGATTGTTCCGCAGACAGAAGCGAAATGCCGGATTTCGATGTACACAAAGGAAAATACGAAGAATACATTACAGAGCCGGTACTTCCGTCACAGATCAGACGCATCTTTATCCCAAAAATATTCAGGCCATATATCGAAGCCCCCACAAACCTTGATATATGCTGGTGCCAAATGGAAGCGGATTACTCTGGCGATGGCGGGCTGGAAAAATGCAGCAGCGAAATACTGGAACAATTTGCCAGAACTGCGCCTTTCATGTCCGCAAAGGCATTTAATTTTTTCCGCGGAATGAACAAAGACCGTACAATGATCGACCTGTATAACATTATTTACAGTTTTGAGTAGACATCGGCTGCATTGTCAGCGGACTGCGCTTCGGCTGCGCTAACAGACTGAACAGACACATATGCCCATACTGTCACGAACAACATCAATATACCTATAAATATAGTTGTTTTCTTGATACTTATTTTCAACTGTCATTTACGTCGATCATACCGCAGATTTATCCTCCTGATTAAAACTAAGCATTATACTTGTATGCTTAATATGCAAAATATTCTATTTTTACATATATTTTTCATATTTCAAACAAAATCATTAACGAGAGGAGAATGACCTATGATAAAAGACTATCCATTTGCCAGCAACGGAAAAAGCTGTATGATAAGTATTTCCGCGGAAGAACGGCCAAGTCTCAAACTTACAATCGAAGCCTCATCACCCATGGATATACTTGATATATACCAGGATGAGTACGGCGTTTTCTTCGCTAAGTATTTTAACAGCTCCGTGGAGAAGATCGAGATTGAAGGAATTGATGCAAGAGAGATCCTGTATGACCTCAAAGACTTAAGACAATCCGCGGAAGCAGAAAGAAAAGCAAAAGAAAGCCTGCACCGCGAAGCTATCATTCAGGGAAAAGAACCACTGGATATCGTATTCCGGTCTGAAGGAGACTGGAAAGGCTATATTGCCCGCGGAGTCAGCGGAAAAGTAATGTATGCATTCAACTGCGCAGACCTGCATCCAAAATACGGGTACATAGTCAGAGAAGGATTTGAGAAAAAAGACATCTCAGAGATAAGAGCCTATCACAGAAACCTGGTCGAGAATACACAGATTTGATACAAAGGAGGAAACTATTATGGTTACAAGAACATGGAAGGTATATGGGACGGAAGGACATCGACAGAGAGAATCATTTTTTCCGTCCTATCAGTATGATTTCTCTAATGAGCAGAACGGAACCCGTATCATCGAGGTAGACAATTTCGATAAGACGGGAACACATGACTATTCTATTGTCCGCATTACCCGGGACACAGCAAAGCTTTGTGCCGCGGAGCTGAACGGGCAAATCTCTGACGGGATCTTTGAAAACTCCCGCGTTGGACAAATACTGGAAGTTTTACCATGATCAGAAAAAGCACCGAAACCGGTGCTTTCTTTTTGCTAATTTAAGTCACATATCCACAGTCTCAAAAAAATCCTCAAAAAACTTCTTTTTCTCAAAGCAGGGCTGGCACAGTTTGTATGGGTAGCCAAATGGCAGGTTCCTTCCGCAGACCATACACTTCCGTCTCTTTAGCTTCTTTTCCCTGATCGTATCTGTCAGCTCTTTTGAGATTTCCTTTTTTCTTTTGCGTATCAGCTTCTTGTCCCAGTTTTGTCTCCCCGGCATTCCAAAGAGCCGGACGAAATTATGGAACATATCATACTTCTGATGCAGAACTTCCAGTGCCTGGATTTTTTTGTTCGTATCGCCCTCACAGACTGCTTCCCCGAATTCTTCGTCCAGCTGGCACACCGGATCATCAATGTCCACATATCCCCTGTCGATCACCATTTTGGCGCTTTCTTTCCAGAGAGTAAGCAGTTCCGGATTTTCCGTGTTAAACGGAATGTACATAAGACGATAGGTCATCTCCTTATCATCCGTCAAACCCTCCAGCCACTGACACAGTCCCAGTTCCTCGGTCAGGTCAGTTTTCAGAAAAAATGATTCCGTCTCAATATGTATCCATCGTTTCATCACTTCCGACAGTTTTCCTTCCACCTCTATGAGCATCCGAGGAAAACCCAGACGGGCAAACAGTATCGCTGACGGAGACCTGGTCATGCTGCTGCGGATAAAACTTTTTCTCTTTGATGAAGTATAGTATCCGCATTCATAGAGTCCTTTTCGTCCTGCGCGTCCGGCAATCTGCTGTATCTCTTCCGGCAGCAGGTCCCTCCTGCCATATCCGTCAAATTTTTCCGTTTCCAGAAATACCACTCTCTTTATCGGAAGGTTTAATCCCATTCCGATCGCGTCCGTAGCAACCACGACAGATGTTTCGCCTTTCGCAAACCGGTCTGTTTCGGCCCGTCTCGTCTCATATGGCAGGGCACCGTAGATCATGCTGCAGGAGATTCCTTTTGCCTGAAGCTCCGCAGCGCAGGAGATCACGCTTTTCTTGGAGAACACGATCAGTGCATCCCCCCGCATCACGCTTTCCGGGAAGGAAAAATCTTCTGTGTCTTCGATAAGCGGCGTCATCCTGTCCCTGCGGTCTGTTTCCACGATCTCATCACCACAGTATGCGATCAGTTTCCGGATAATGGATTCCGCATGGGGAGCCATACAAATGTGGATCTCATCCGCACAGAGTCCAAGGATAGCAGCTGTCCATGCACCACCGCGGCTAGGATCACTGATCATCTGAGCCTCGTCAATGACCGCCATATCATAATGACGGGAAAGATCTGCCATCTCTATGGTTTCTGAGATATGTGTGGCTCCGGGCATGATGTCCTCTTCCTCTCCGGTCAGCAGGGAACATGGAAGGAACATATTTGCAGTCTCGTATACCTCCAGCGCCAGGAGCCTTAAAGGAGCCAGATATACTGCCTCCTCTGCATTTTGGAATTTCTGCAGGGCCTCGTAGGTCTTTCCGGAATTTGTCGGACCAATATGCAGGACGAACCTGCGTTTAAGCTGCCTTGTGGCAGGGTATGCATCCCTGATCCGTTCTGGGATCGCAGTCAGCACCGCATTCTTTAGACGCTCCTCTTCCATCCGGGCATGCATTTCTTCCAGGTATTGGTCATACAGGGCTTCGGCTTCCTTCCGATACTTCGGGTTAAAGAACTTCCTGCTTTCTTTTCCCTGCATCATTTCCTTTTTAACCGCTACATCGAAATCCTTTGTCTTCCGAAAAACTTTCCATTCTTTTTGGCATAAATTTTTGTACTGATATTCCGGAACATGCTGTCTCTTTAATGTATTTTTGTAATTCTTCTTATACCTGTCCGCTACTCTCTGGATGATCACGGACATTTCCGGTTTTCCATTTTCGAGAAATTCCTCAAAACTCATTATGTGCATTCAGGACGCACCTCCTTGTTTTGCAGGATCCTGACCGCCTCTGCCACATCTTTTTCCTGCAGGCCGCTTTCGTACCAGCTGGTCTGTATCCAGTGACTGTCAAAACCATAGTCTGACCAGTCATGATCCTCATCGTCTAATATGACAAACCCGTCAGCCTGATGATCCATAAGCCATTTCTCCACCTCCGCAGCCCTGCCTGTCCCATGTTTGCAGTGGATGTCCAGCTGGTCTAAAGAAATGACAGACGGGATCTGCTCAAGGACTTCTTCCGGGATATTGTCCGTAATGTCATAGATCTTTAGATCATGTTCTGCCAAAACGCGCTCAAGTACAACATAGTAATCATCCTTTTTTCCGGACTGTCTGTCATATCCATCCTTCCAGGTGGAGGTAAGGACGATCTGTGCGTCTGTTAACTCCACAATCTTTGCGAGGAACCGGACTCTTTCCGGATCAATGTGCCTGGTCTGCCAGTTGAGGTAATCCGTATGTGTCAAAACACCGTCAATATCAAGAAATATTACCTTCATGATTTTTTCCTCCTCTTTTGGACAGTATAGCATCTATCTGTTTTTCGCTCCAGTTTGCCTGAAAAATAATATTGCCACCTGGAACACAACGTCCTTTCTCATCAGATTCGACACAATGATGCGAAAAGTAGAAAGTTTCGCACAGGATATGGGCATATGTTTTTCCGTTTTTGAACCGGAATCCTTCTACGTACCCTTCTCCGCGGAGAGGAAAGCCTTTTTCCCTCAGAACAAATGAAGAAAGCAGCGTATTATCCACTTCGATGTATTTGGACATGCCAGCTCCATCTCCTGTGCAGAAATCTGCCTCATGCCAGGAATCTCCTGTCTCAAAGAAATACGTATACTCCATGCCGGAAGACCATCTGAACCAGTCCACCCCACAGAACACAAGCATTCTTCCATTACACAATGCTTTTTCACCTAATTTGCAAGGAATCGGAATGATCATACTTCCTCCTTTCTGTCACACCTGACTATTTTTCACAAATTTACTACATTTTCTTCACAATTTTACCATTGTTTTCCGCTATATTAATGATCATAAACAAGCAGGATTGCTTTTCATATACATTTTTTCTCCTTTTGGGCCGGGATTTTCCCGGCTTTTTCTTTTGCAAATTTCCCTGCTCTCGCATCTGTAAGACGATGGTAATTGTTTTTTAGCCTCCACTCAGAGACATCTACCTGCCATCCCTCATACAACTCCATATATCTGCCAAGCATGACAGCTTCTTCCTTTTCCCGTTTCCGGATATACTCCAGTGCTTTATTGAGATACGGAATACTGTTGGCATAGTCTACCGTCATTCCCCCACGTCGCCATCCGCCAATCTTATGATTCTGGATCGCATAGACCAGATATACAGAATTTAAAAATGTCAGATTCAGGTATTCGCCCGGCCGGATCTCCATGTTGGCAAAGGAATCCGCGTCCTTCCAGTAATTATCCTTTTTGGCGGAAACGTAGTATTCTTTTTCTGTTTTCGTATGCACAATGCTCTCAAATACCGTGTAATAAGAATGCGCGTGGTCCATCATGATCTGCTCTGCATCTGTATGTACATAGCCATAGGCTTTTGCAGCTGCAAGGATCTGTTCGGGCGGCTTTCCTTTCACATCGATCTTTTCATATAGCTTGTTGTTTTTTACTGTCAGATAAGAAGTTATTTTACCAAGATACTCATTGGTCTTTTTCGTATCGTACCGGAACTGGGTCACCGTTGTATTTCCTTCCCTGATTACCTTTACCGGAACTTCCGTAACGGTCAGGCGGAACTTCTTTTCCGTAATAGTGTAAGTATCAATCGTATCTACCAGGTTAACCGGAACAACTCTCCTGTCGGGGATATGGGCATCGTGGGTACGGTTCCTTTCTCCTCTTCCGCGGTCATTGTTCCACGCATCATACCTTGTACTCCTTCCATTATTCCAGATATTCCCAAGGCCGGCATCATCGCGCTCGATCTTTATCGTAGTGAGGATCATATCGCCTTTCATAAGAGGTGCATCTGTGCGCTCAACAATATCCGCAAAAGTTCCATACTGGTTGTCTTCCAGCCACCCGTCTGCCATGGAAAAGATCAGGTATGGGGACGGTGTTAATACATTGATCTTCTCCGGAACCTTTAATATCCTGCCATCATTCAATACCCCCTGCAGGATGCTGAATACAAAGTAACGGGAAGCAACCTCTTCCCGGGACTGGGCTTCTGCTTCTTCCAGGGAATCTTCCCTGGTTTCCGGCTTCAGATATACATTTTCATCTTTGATACGGACCTTCTCCTCATCCGTCCACCCCACGTACAGGTTCTCTCCATTCCGGATAAGGATACCGATCTGTTTCCCATGAAATTTCTTATAGGTATCCAAAACATTCGATACCATATCTGAGGCACCGCATAAGATATTGTTTTTACTGATCCGGATCACAGAGACAGATTTCGGTCCGGGAGCAAACCTTTCCCGGATGTCTTCCCGGTTTTTCAATGCATCCTCGAAGGTCGCAATATCTTTTCCGTCAAAATCATAAACTGCCAGCCATTTTCCCAGTTCTTCATCCAGGAAACGGATCTTTTGGAAAAATACCACTGGGGCTTTTTCTTCTGCTTCCAATCCTTTGACCAGCTGGACAAACTGAACGGTTTCGCCCATCATACACCGGATGCCATAAAGCTCTGTATCCAGGACAAACATCTGGTTGTTTAACTGAACCATCTGCTCTTCCATTTCTTTCTTTTTCTCCCGGATAAGCTGTGTCTTTTCCGCATACTTTGCTTCCAGTTCCTGCTTCAGTTTTTCCAGTTCCGCCTGCTTTTCTTTCTCCAGCTGTTCCAGTTCTTTCTTCTTACCATCAATCTCTTTCTGCTTATTTCGGATACCGGAAGCTACCTCTTTTCTGAAAGCTGAGTTTTTGCTGACCAGAGGATATTTTCCCATTAATTCCGGACATGTATCAAGGTCTGTGTATTCTTTACAGAAAACAGTGCTATCCGGGAGTCCGATCATCAGACTTCCGGACTGAAGAACAGCTATGCCATCAAGAAGGTACAACAGATCCCAGGAAAGGCCCATACTGTCCAGGTAATCCTGGTGCTGTCTGATACTGTCCAGTTTAAACCCGGAAATCTCCCCAAGCGGACATCCGCAGCCATCCGTGTCTTTTCCTTCTCCTGTTTTGGTATACATACTCCAGAGAATGTCCTGGATCTCTCTGGGAACAGACCAGCGGACGGACACATACCATCCGGGTTCTTTTTTCATGGAATGCTCTTTTTCTGTTTTTACGAAATCATCAAATTCTTTCCAGATAATATTTGCTGTACCGATCTTCTTCATAAGGCACCACCTTCCATATTTATTCCGCAAAATTGAAACGATGCAGAAGGATTTCACCGAGCGCACTGGCCAGACAGAAGATCAGAGACCTGTCGTTGATCTTTATGCTATACAGGACCTGGAAAGCATATTCTGGGTTTTCCGGCAGCTCTACGATCCTGGTATCTGTATCAAGACTTTCATCCGGCACACACTGGATCCCGGCCTTTTTCATCGCTTCAATTAAAGTTTCCAGCGATACCGGTACCGTCAGACCAAGAACCTGTCTCGTCACTTCGGCACACTCTGCCATCTCATACCGCATATTCATATACCTTACATATTCATTCATGGACTTCCTCCGCATTTCATCGCCTTTAATATCTTACTTTAATGCAATGATAGCATTTTTCTTTCAGGAAATGTACCGATACGAAAAAAGGCAAAACTCCGAAGATACAGGAATTTTGCCATTTCTATCAATTCTTTGTTAACATCTCAAATGCTTTTATACTTGTACTTTTCAACTGCTGCAACGAATACTCACATGACTGACACCTGCATCTCTGTATTTTCTCAATAATCTCCTGTTCCGTGTCATATATGGATGCCACGGACGGACACAAAGCAGATTCCCCAAGCTTGATCTCTCCTGCCGGAGATATGGATGGAGTACAGACTTTTCCTGCACGAAACAGCGTATTGACTATTCCGCGGATGGAATCCACTCCCTGTTTCGCAAGCAGCCTTACATTTACACATTTCGGAGCGATCGTATTCCACCAGGAATCATCGAAATTTTCCAGAGTCCTTCCCTGCGGATACAGACACTTATTCCCGTTTCCCGGAACACCTTCGATGACTGCATCCAGCTTCTTTAACCGATACTTCTGTTTTTCTGAAAGCGGCTGCGGATAAAACCGCGGATCGTCCGTCACCTGGATCATGATCTTTTTCTTTCCGTATTTTTTCTGCATATCCTGCACTGCCTCAAAGATATCCGGAGTATCTGCGAGTTTTCGTCCGTTTGTAATGAACGACAGCGGGAATCTTTTATCCCATTCCTTTTCGATGATCTTGAGCAGTTCCAGGATATGCGGGTTCTCAAACATTTCTCCACCGGAAAAGATCAGGTTCGGCACTTCATTTTTTTTGCAAAAGCCAAAACATCTTTCAGGATTTCCGGCGTCATATCTGTCCCATTAGGTTTGCAGTCCGACATACAGTGGTTGCATCCCATATTACAGCGATAAGTTAAATCGATTAACATTGTCTCCTCCTCATTTGCATATACAATCCGGTAATGTCATCCAGATATTTACTTGGATCTGACTTAATCATCTGTACAGCTTCCCATGGCAGCGTATTCTTTGATCCAAAGAAAAACAGAGTTCCGGATTCATTGATACACTGGCACATGGTATCCTTCTTTACATACACGCGGCCCACGCTGCAAAAATAAGCATCAAAGTCCCTTTTATAAACATAGATACTGCCCGATTCCAGAAAATGCGGGCTTACAACAAGATTTGATGAATCTGCTGGCATGACATCAATCCTCCTTAGTATTAATCCGCGGAATCCAGTCCTCTTCCACTTTCTTTAATAAACTCTTCGGCACACACTCTTTTAATGCAGAATTTTCCGCCAATGCCATATCGATCAGATAAAAGTCGTTTCCATTCTGCATGATATCCATGCTCCACTGTCCGGTTAAGTCTATCTCCGGAAGCATCCTTTTCAGATTTTCCTTAACTTTTCCGATATTTTTTCGATACTGTTCCATCAGTTCTTCTTCCGCAGCAGAGTACGTGATGTAATCATGCACCTTATCCGGTTTGGTGGAATCCGCGGAGTGTCCAAACCGTTTCTTCATCATTTCCGGCTCCCAGTATGGGCTGCATCCAAGAATACGGTCAGAATCAAAATCCACAAAGATACGGTACTCCGGACGGAGCGGCAGGCCAAAATAGATCTCTTTCGCTCCCGGATTCGGCTGGATATATTCCCGCACTACCCATTCTGTCGTAGTGGATACGCCATAGATACATGGCTGGTTCCTGCCGGACAGGTCATAATGCGCCATGCACAATGCCTGGAAATGGATAAACAGCAGGTACTCCCCAAGCTCACGTACTTCCTTTTCCCCCAATACATGGGCATTGCGGAAATCAAACTTGCTGGAATAGGTCCCGGTTTTGATAAAGTACTCTTTCTCCGGATCCAGTCCAAAAGCTTTTTGGCAGAACTCATCCACGATACACAGTGTAGATGGATTCAAAGACATATATTCCATCCTGGTCAGCTGCAGCAAGGGAAGCGGCACTTTCAAAACCTTCGTCTGTGGAATTTTAAAAAAATCCTGTTGTTTGACTGCCTGTACAAGAGGTGGCAGCCAGTATCCCATGCTGTTCCTGTTACGGTCAATGATCTTATAAGTTATTGGATCAAGGTCCTGGATATCAAGGCCCTGACGGAACATACCATAAAGCTGCATTTTCTTTTTCGGATCCTTACAGAGCAGGAAATCCTTATATACACTTAAAAGCATCCCGGATGCAGCTTCTCCGATATCCCGTTTATACAGATATCCGGTAAGCTCCGGGCGGTATCCTTCCGGGACAGCCTTTAGATCCTCATTACTGACCGGGACATAGTTTTCCGGAAGGGAATCAAAGGTCTGCACATGGTCATCTGCCCCGTCCCAGACATAGACTGCGGCACTGTCCAAAAGTTCTGCTACGATCCTCTGGACAAGGGCATCAAGGTGTACATTCTCCGCAGCAAAATCAGAAAGAAAACATTTTTCACTGACTGCCTGTTTCGCATTGACTGCAAAAAAGTTGTTACTTACCTTGTTTTTGACATGCTTTGTATAGGATTCCTCAAAGCTGCGGAGGGCTTCCGGATCCGTTTTGATAAATTCCGCAATCTCTTCCTTCGTCATCATTGCCTTTTTTGCCTTTTTTCCGAATACATTCTCCAAGTTAAACATATCTCTTCCTCCGTTTTTCTTCATAATATGTCAAAATATCGATCTTTTTTGTTCATGCGGAAATTTCTTCATTTTATCCGAAACTGATCATGAAAGGAGAAAAAAATGATAAGAACAAGAGAATTCTGCAAGAAAACGGTAACGGAAGAACTTCGCCCCGGAGATGTAGTACAGCACTTTAAGAGAGGAATGACCAACTCCGACGACCATAATGCATACCTCTACAAGATCATCTGTGAGGCAATACACACGGAAACTAAGGAACCCATGGTCGTATATCAGGCATTATATGGCGATTGCGCAACCTATGTCCGTCCAAAAGAAATGTTCCTCGAAAAAGTCGATACCAAAAAATACCCAGATGCCAAACAGGAATACCGGTTTGAAAAATATGCGGGAATCCCTCGTCTGAAGTCCGAAAAGGAAATACCCCGGGAACTCAAACATTCCCCCATCTCGCTTCGGATACTGAATGCCTTACATACCATCGGGATCACCAGATTCTCAGACTTTTCCAACCATACCAGGGATGAGATCCACGCCATCCCGGGGATCGGACCTCGTGCCATGCTGGAATTGGATAAAGAATTAAAAAAACGCGGAATCCACTACAAACAAAATCATACCGTCTGACAACTATCAGACGGTTTTTGTCATATTATGGAAAAACAAGGAGGCCACACATGAGAAGATTAACAATCAAAGGTTTTAAAACAGCAGGGTTTCTGTTGAAAGCAGCTGCTTCCGGGATAGAATCCCTGTTAGAAGAAACATATCCCGTACTCAGAGAAGGGGCAAAACGGATCGGATTAAGCCCAAAAGACTTTACTCATATCGAGATCTCAAACAAAGCATTTAACGAGGCGACATCCATCAAAGGCATTTATCCATTCTGCAAGATCACGTATATTGCAGATCACATCGATGGATTCCAGTACCGGATCCGTATCGGCTGGAAGAAAACAGATGAAGATATTGTCCCGGATATTCTTTACATCCAGAAAGTCATGACAGACGGAGAATTTGATCTTGATTATATTCTTTCTTTTACAGAAAATCCCGAGAAAGGATGTTGCTGGGTCAGCGAAGGAAAACGTCCTCGCCGCATTGTAAACAATATCCCTGACGGGTGGATCGGTGTAGAAGAAGACCTGCCGGAACCGGGAAAGCTTAACGAGAACACTCTCGACTACCAGAAATATATGTGCCTAGTCCAGGTGGTGGAAGGAAAATCCGCGGATGCCCGCCCGTTAGCCTTTACGGAAAACCGTCGATGGGTCAACGGGAACGTAGACATGACAGATTACGTTTTAGCCTGGCAGGATATCCCGAAATGCAGGAATGAAAAAGTAGTTTTGCCAATTTAACCCCAAAAAGTGAATTCGAATTCACTTTTTTAAATGGAGACTGAAAAAAGAGCAGGATATTCTGCTCTTTTTTCATAATCTTTGCTCATATTATCTAACAAACATCCAGGACATTCGCCTGAATACTGACAGTCCCCTGCCACTCATTTAGATCCGGATAATACAGCATCTTAAAATCATTGAGCTTACCATCCTGATTCAAGATCCGCTCTTTTTCTTCAATGTCATGGAAGCATACCCCGTTCCGGCATACAGCACTGTTAAAGGCGATCTTCAGGACATTTTTGTTTTTTCCAATGATCTGTGCCTGGCTTGCACTGACATTCTGCTGGGCAAATACCGGTTTTTCATTTCCTTTGCCAAAAGGCTCCAGGATATCCATCTGTCTGATAAACCCTTCTGTCAGATAATCTACCGGCATAACCACATCAATCATGACTTTTGCCACAAAATCCGCTTCCGTCAATCCGCAGCGCACATTCAGCTGTTTCCGGAACTCTTCCAGGTTTTCTTTTTTTAAGGACAGACCGGCAGCTAACGGATGTCCGCCAAATCCCAGCATCAGGTCTCTGACTTCTGACAGTTTTTCAAACATGGAATAAGCTTCAATGGAACGTCCGGAACCTTTCAAAAAGTCCCCATCCCCATTGGTCAAAACAATTGCAGGCTTGTTATATCTTTCCCTTACTTTTCCGGCAATAATCCCGACAATACTCTCATGAATCCCCGGAATGTAAACGACCAGTACTTTATCATTCTTCATTTCTGTGTCAACGATACGAAAAGCATCTTCCATTCCGGACTTTGTAAGGTCCTGACGCTCCACGTTCAGCTTACGCATCTCTTCCGCCTTATCCAGAGCTTTTTTATGATCTGTTTCCATCAAAAGGTTAAATGCTTCGTTAGCCGTATCCAGACGTCCTTCTGCATTGATACATGGTCCGATCTTAAACCCGTAGTCATAGGATTTCAGTATCTTATCCTTCAGTCCCAGAACTTCCATCAGTGCCTGCATCCCGACATTGTTGGTTATCTGCATTTTTTTCATACCTGCTTTCACGATCGCCCGGTTGTCTTTCTGGAGATCCATGACGTCACAAACAGTACCCAGTGATGCCATTTCCAAAAAGTCCGAATTCCTGAACTCATCTTCCATTCCGAACCTCTTATACAGGCGTCCCATAAATTTCCATGCAACCACTGCTCCGCAGATTTCCTTAAACACATGGTCTTCCGGACGTTTGGGGTCGATCACAGCATCCGCGGCAGGAAGGATATATCTTCTACCATCCGGCTCCTGGACAAACGGGACTTCATGGTGATCCGTCACAACCACAGTCATCCCAAACTCTTTAGCCAGACTGACTGCATCCGCGGCAGCAATCCCGTTGTCACAGGTCAGGATGACTTCCACTCCGTCTTCCCTGGCTCTGCGGATGGCGTTCTCATGAAGCCCATAACCGTCTTTAATACGGTGCGGGATGAACTTGTCACATTTTGCATGAAGCCCGATCAGACCCTTGTAGAGGATGTAGGTACTGGTTACGCCATCCACATCGTAATCGCCTATGATACGGATATGCTTTCCGGCTGCTATTGCATCCTGAATGATGCTGATACCCTTTTCCATATCCGTCAGTTCTGAGCCATCGGATACCTTTGACAGATCTGCTGCAAGAAATTCCCGGATATCTTCTTCCGTTTCCACTCCGCGGTCAGCAAGGATCTTGATGATCGCAGGGTGGATGCCTAATTTATTGGATAACTCACGATCTATTTTTTTATTCTTATAAAACCATTTACTCATATGTCTCACCTCGCTATCAGTTTTCTTATTCTTATTATACAGGATATTTTTTAATAGTGCTGTGGTACGGGGATCCTGCAATGGAAAAAGCAGGACCTGTATCCCAGGCCCTGCTTACTGTACCACATCCGCTATACATCCTATTTTCTCCGCAGCAGGAAAAACAGATTTCCGTCCAAAGTACCATGATAGCTTTCCTCGGACAATGCTCCTCCCACTAACATATCCGAATCCAGGTCTTCATCCGGCTCTGTTACTTTCCCGGTAAGGTCTTCCGAACCGGTATATCCGTATCCGTCAACCAGCCAGATTGCATCATCTTCTGCGTCACCTGTCTTTTCCACTGCAAAAGTATAGGTTCCATCACCTTTGGCATCCCAGCAGATCACATTGCTGTCAGGAAGATTTTCGGACAATCCTTCCGATAAACAGATGTCCTCCCCTTTTTGCACCGCTTCGTCCAGACTGCCATATGCCCTGTAACCGTCGGTCAGTTTTCCATATCCGATTACAAATTTGCAGCCTTTTGGAAGAAGCACCTGGACACTGCCGGAACCCTGGTTTACAACTGCCGTATACTGGACGAAATCATAGTCGTTTCCGTCAATTTCTTCCTGAAAAGTATAACTGTACAGGGAAACCGGGAACTCATCCGAATCCTGATATCCATCGTTACAAGAGTCCTCCAGGGACTCATCATTACCAAAATAAACACCGATCATCTGATCCAGCTGTTCATCGGAAAGGTCTCCGACATGTTCTTTGATAAACTGTTCTTTTACCCCTCTTTCTGAATGCTCTTTCAAGTAATCCTCCCAGATACTGCTCTTGTTGCTGCTCTCTGTTTTAGTCAGTTCAGGCATTCTTCCTGCATACACCATCGCACTTTCCATACTTCCAACCAGAACACCTGCCAGAACGACCATCATTATTTTTTTCTTCATAAAAATCTCCTTTCTGCTTTTTCTGTAATATGCAGAAACCTAATTTTTTCTACTTTCCAGTTCTGCTACCATCTGCAACCATTCCTTTTCTCCACGCTTCGGATCTTTGCTCCAAAACAGACATGTTGCTTATATCCCGAAAGACCTGTGTCCACTGAAGTATTTCCTGTCAGATCAAACATCCGGATTTTCTCCTCATCCCACTGACCAGGTATCTCTGCAAGGAGAATTGGATGAAACTTCCAAGATCGTCACACACTGCTTTTACCTCCTTGTCTGGCACAATCATACTCCATAGAAAAAACAACCTGTTTTTGGTACGAAAAAACAGGCATGGAATACATACCTGTTTCTATCAAAGCATTGATGAATGAATGACGGACAACCTTATTGGCCGGCAGCAGTTTTACGCATTATTCGATAATGTCCGCTGTCCAGAAATCAATTCTCTGTTTTTTTCCCAAGAACAGCTTTCGAGATGATCCTTGTAGCCACGGAAAGCATCAGACAGAGATCGCAAAAGGATGCGGGATTGAACTTGATCACACCATTGACTTTCAGGACAAAACAACTCACATCGAATGCCAGAAGCAGGACCAGGAATCCTAACAGAAATGAATCAACGAATTTTCCAAGTTTTTCATATTTCACCGTTATCTTAAAAATATCAAAAAACATATTGCTGATGGAAAATTGTAAAAGTACCACAGCTATAGAAATTATCATCATTTCTCTGCAATACTCCATCGGTATAAGACAAAGGGCACAGAACCCTGCAGCTGCCAGAATAAAACACGAAATGATACCGCTGGCTATAACTAGATCCTTCTTTGATGCGTAATTTTCATTCATGATTTTTCTACCTCCGTTTTTTTCTTAATAATATGCCAAAACACACCTCTCCTTTTATCACACGAAAAAAACGCATATTTTCCATGAACCAACTACGAAAGGAGAAAAAAATGAACATCAATCTACCAAAATACAACCAGACGGTATATGCAGAACTTCTGCAGGCTATGGTCTGGAACAACAAATGCGCCTTATGCGCTGCAACAGGAACCGGCAAGAGCTACATTGCCGCAAAATTTGTCCAGGAGGCAGTAATAGAGCAGGATACACTCATTCTGGTCCCATTCCGGGCAAGTGCAAAGATCTGGAATACGCTTCTTCCCCAAGCAACAACCATGACCTACCAGGGGCTGCTATACAACAGACCTGAGCTTGCAAAATATAAGCTGATCATCTGTGATGAGATGCACCATCTTGGTGCGGATGAGTGGGGAAAGGTTTTTAACGAACTAACGGAAAATTATCATGGAAAGCTTCTCGGGCTTACCGCCACACCGATCCGTTTCCTGGATGGAAACCGGAACATTGCAAAAGAGTTCTTTGACGGAAATGACATACAGGGTGTACAGCTTTCGGAAGCCATCCAGAAAAAGATCCTTCCAACTTTTGAGTATGTAACTGCCTTGTACGATCTTCCCGAAAGCAAAGGAAACAACGAACTGACAGAAAAACTGTACAACCGTCTGGATTTCCTGCGAAATGAATACTCTTTCCAGAATATCCTTAGAAAACATCTTGCAGGCAGGCATCCTGTCAAGGCGATCGTCTTCGTGGATTCCATCCAGGAGATACCCAAAGTCATGGATTCCTGCAGGGAGATCTTCCCGGATGCTGTTCATCTGGACGCACATTCCAAATATTCAGGAAAGGAAAATGCCGAAACCTATGAACAATTCGAGATCACAGACGGTGACTGCTTTCTGTATGTCGTAGACATCCTGAATGAAGGCATTCATCTTTCCGGAGCAAACGTTGAGATCATGTTCCGACGTACCCGCTCTCCTATCGTTTACCTGCAGCAGCTTGGAAGGATCCTTTCCGCCAGCAACGCAGAGAACGATGTTATCATTTTTGATTTTGTTGCGAATCACATGAACATGCGGGAATATACCAAAATGCAGAATGAAACCGTGTCAAGACTTTCTTTCGATATCGGGGATCCGTACCGGCAGATCGTGCAGCATGATTACGCACTGGAGGAATTAGAGCTTCTGGAAAAACTGCATCAGCTGGAAAACAATCTCTGGTCAGAAGAAGAAGATGCCCTCATGAGAGAGTATTATGGCAAACATGGCAGCGGGATCAATTATCTGCTTACTGTTCTTCCAAACCGGACACGTATTTCCATCATCAGCAGGGCAAAGATCCTGGGACTGGCAGGAACCCGCAAGGAATATTCTGAAGAGTTTAAGGATGATATCAAAAAATATTATTGTCAGAAAAATGGAATCGACCTCATCCTTCAGAAATATCCCGGATACACCCGCGCAGGTATCACCAATATTGCTAACAGGATGGGACTTACCTTTCGGGACAGCCAGCCATGGACAGCAGAAGAAGACGAGCTCTTGAAGCAAAACGCTTCTCTTTCCATTTCGGAACTTCTTAAGATATTCCCGGACCGCACAAAGGCAGGCATCACTGGAAGAAAACACAATCTTGGGATCACTAATCGAAGCATGCATACCTGGACAGAGGAAGAGATCTCCATCCTTAAAGCGAATGCAGACCTCACGTCAGAAGAAATCCGCAGCAGATTTTTCCCGGATCTGACCATAAGCAATATCAATTCTGCCAGACGTAAGCATGACTGCCGCAAGGACAGAAACTGGAAACCGGACAAGATCGAACGCTTTTGTGCACTCTACAGCAAAGGCGGATGGAACGCCGTAAAGAAAGATCCTGAGTTTTCAGATATGAGCAAAGAGGCCATCAACGGTGCTGCCCATCGATACAATGTCCGCTCCGCAGCATCACACCCCACAACCTGGACCGAAGAGGAAAAGGACATCTGCAGGGAATGGCTTGCGATACCGGAAAAAGAGAGGCCTCCGCGGAGAGAATTAGCCAAAAGGATCCCGGCTCACTCAGAAAACGGGATCAAGGATATGTGCCGCAGACTTAAGACAGATTGATAGCAGGAGATACTTCTCTCCTGCCGAAAAAAAGCCGCCCAAACGGACGGCTTATTTGTTGTACTTCCAGATCTTTTTGATCTCTTCTTTTCTAAGCTCCCAGAAAGTTGCCTGCACATGAGGAGCCTGATCGATCTCGAATACCCTGTACCAGGACTCTTTCTTGAATTTTTCCTTTCCTTCCATATCCGGATTATAGTACCAGTCCAGTTCTTCGTCGTTTCTACACCATGCCGTATCGTTAAGCTGTGCGACCGTCCAGATCTCTTCGTCAGAGAGAACGACCTGGGAATCTTCTTTCTCCAGTTCGATCAGCACCATCTCCTTTGCTGCACCCCGAAATTCCACCCATCGCAGGTCAGGACGGGCCTGTCTTGTGCGGAGCCTGTACCACGCCCATACCGGATATTTAATGCCTTCCGGAGGCGGTCCGATCTTTTCTGTCATATACCTGTACATCCAGTCATATGCATTGGCAAACTGCCGGCCGGAATCATCCCAGGTAAGTACTTCGCTCTTATCCGGATCGCACTGGTAGATTCCTGTTTTCTCAATTGTTTCTTTGTATACTCTTGCAGGCATTGTCGTCCACAGCCTCATTCTTCCACCTCCAAACGAATTATGTATTTTCTATTATACACGAAACCCATGCTCAGAAATATTTCTATACAAAAAACCCTGCCAGGCCGGTACATTCTGTCTCATACCGGCTGACAGGGAAAATCCTATTTCACTTTGACTTTTTTAACCTTGCTCCAGCCAGAGTAATATCTCTTTCCGTTAACTGTTTTGTATGTACGGATACGGATATAATAGTTTTTATTGCTGCGGAGATTTTTAAATGTGATCTCCGTTGCTTTTTTGCCAGCTGTCGTTGTCTTTGGCTTTTTCATATTTTTCTTCAGACTGTACTGCACCTGATATCCGCTTACGGACTTCGACGGCTTCCAGGATACGACAAGCGTCTTCTTTCTTCTTGATTTCGTTTTGAGACTTGTAGTATTCTTTGGCTTTTTCACAGGAGCCTGTGTAGGTTCCGGGGCCTTTGTAGGTCCTATCGGGTTCGGCGTATCCGTAGGCTTCGGTGTATCCGTAGGCTTCGGTGTATCCGTAGGCTTCGGTGTATCTGTCGGCTTTGGTGTGGCAGTGGGCTTCGGTGTGGCCGTTGGTTTCGGTGTGGCTGTCGGCTTCGGTGTTGCTGTTGGTTTCGGCGTTGCCGTTGGCTTTGGTGTTGCCGTTGGTTTCGCCGTCGGTTTTGGCGTTGCCGTCGGTTTTGGCGTTGCCGTCGGTTTCGGTGTCGCCGTCGGTTTTGGTGTCGCCGTTGGCTTCTGCGTAGTTGTTCTGATTATTTTTGTAGTATCAGGGAAACAGTGCTCTCCCACTTCCTTGATCGTGGAAGGCAGTGTTACACTCTTCAGCAATTTTGCGTCACAGAATACATATCCCTCAAGCGTCTCGATTCCTTCCGGAATTATTACTTCCGTAATTTGCGTACATCCAACACAAAGCATCTGGGTAAGAGTTTTTACTCCATTACCAAACGTGATTGATTGTAGATTCTCACAATTGCTCAAACAGAAATCATTAAGTGTCTTTACAGAATCGGAAATTACGATCTTGTTTAAATGACTATGATCAAATGCATTGGCTGTGATCCTTGTTACATCGTCCGGTACCCTGTATTCTCCGGTTTTCTTAGCGGGAACTGCTATCAGATAGTAGCCTTTCCCTTCTTTTTTATACAGGACTCCATCCACAGCCTTATATACCTTATTACCACTTGCTACCTTGAATTTCTTCAGATTAGTCATTCCGCGGAAAGCATTGAAAAATGTTGCATCATTTATGGAAGCAGGGAGTTCAAGCTCTGTAATGCCTGTTCCGGAGAATACATCTGCCCACAATTCCTCTACGCTATTTCCCAGTTTTACATCTACCAGCTTAGGATCATCGGCAAACGCATTGTATCCAATACACGCTACATAGTTTCCAACCGTTACTTTCTCAAGATTGGGGCAATTTGAAAATGCATATTTTTCAATATAATATATGGAATTGCCTATTACAACCTCTTTAATTTCATCAATATAAGGAAATCTGTATTTCTCATATCGATCTCCGGAAAAGTAATATTCATATATCCTTCCGTAACCAGAAATAGTTAAAACCCCATCTTTTAATGTCCACGTCGCATCATCCCCACATTTACCACTCTTTTCACCTGTTGGTTTTTGCGTTGGTGTGGGAGTTGCGGTAGGTTTTGGTGTTGCGGTAGGTTTTGGTGTCGCAGTCGGTTTTGGCGTTGCTGTCGGTTTTGGCGTTGCTGTCGGTTTTGGCGTTGCAGTGGGCTTCGGCGTGGACGTAGGTTTCGGAGCTGCAGTAGGCTGTAGTGCCTTGACCGTAACATCCTTCTGCGCCGAAATATCTCCAATCTTCAGCGTGATCGTTGTATTACCTGGCTTTTTTGCAGTCAGTTTACCATTCTGGTCTACGGAAACAATACTGTCATCCGCAGAAAGCCACTGGACACTGTCAACCGGATAGCATGTTGAATTGCTTTTTTTGTATATTAATTTAAACGTAGCCTTCGCCGTTTTTCCCTCTTCCAAAGAAGTGTCCGAAAGTACGATCTCCGCAGAGATCTGTGTCTTGTCCACATCTATGGTCTGAACCGTTGTACCGGAAACACTGCTCATGGATTCATCTTTACTTCCCATTTTCCAATCCATACAGAACTCCGCGGATGTGGTGTTCCTTCCAGTTTCATCATTAAGGAAGGAAGAGACTGCGATATATTGATACTCCGGAGTGATCAAAGACTCGTAATGGCCTGTTACCCTGCCAGTCTGATTAACCCAGTCATTTTTTTCCCCATACCATTGGTTGATCCCATAGAGCATGTCATTTGCACGGTTCCAAGCCAGATTTTCTGCATATGACGTAGTTCCACCCGGTGCCCAGATACTTTCCGGCCACATATTACAAGGACGAATATGTTCTCTGCGGACAGATGCCTCCGCGGAACGTATCCTTGCAATATACTCCAGATCGGATGACCACTTTAAGGGCACATAATCAGCCATGGTAAGTTTCTTAGATGGATCCCGCGGATCCTGCACTCCTTCTTCATATGCCTCCCTGCGGATCTGATTGATCCGGTCAAGGACTGCCTGGGATGCCGCCAGATAAGAACCTTTGATCCCAACTTTCACTTTTTCCGTTGTAGCAGCAGGATGCACTGTCTCATCTTCGGTTTCAGGTACCTCCTCCGATCCGTCTGAGAATAATTCATCTTCCTGAACTTCATCTGAAAAGTCCGGTACTTCCACAGCAGAATCTCCTATGTCCACGGCACCAACATAGGAACAGTTAGAAACCACAAGCGTGATCCCTAACAATACAGATATCAGCTTTTTCTTCATGGTGTTTTCCTTCTTTCTTTTGTGTTTTCAGATATTACCATTGTAGCACTTGAATGTATCATTTTCCATCATTTCCTCCCAGAAAAATATTTTTTGTAATACATTTTTTGTCAGAATCACTCCTCTTCTTATCGCAGTATTTTGAGGGGTGTTTCCGCGGAGATATCGTAAACCTATTGCAGCCGGATATCTGGCGCAGTCTGATCTGGTACGAAAGATCGGCATTTCACAGAAAATATTCTGGTCTGAAAACCTGTCAAAAAAATGAGATTGCTGATTGGCCCTGCTGCGGATTTTTTCATTTCTGCTTCTTGTTAATCATTCTGTTTTTGCAATGAAACAAGAAAGGAGACAAGAAAATATGGTTGCAAACAAAACACCTACATCTTATAATAAGGATAAGAAAACACCAACTTCTTTATCCAGAAATATTGATGCTGCGGAGGCGAAGATCCAGTACGACGAATATGCCAAAAAGATACTGGGAGACAAGCAGATTCTGTCAAGAATCTTCCAGAAAGTGGTGAAGGAAGCGAAAGATTTGTCTTTATCCGAAATCGATGATTGTATTGAGAAGGCTGAGATTAACTGCGTCAGTATTTATCCGGGGTTATCGAATAAAGATCAGGTACAGGGAATCAGTACCGAATCTGCGATTGGAAAAGAAGGAAAGATTAATTTTGATGTGAGAACTTTTATCACAGTTCCGATAAAAGGAAAATTGGTGAAAATCATCATTAATCTTGAAGGCCAGAAAAAATTCCATCCTGGATACAGGATCGAAACCAGGGCCATCTTCTATAATGCCAGACAGCTTTCTATGCAGTTAGACACGGAATTCTTTATTCCCGATTACGATAGTATCTGTAAGGTGTATACCATCTGGATCTGTTTTGACAGTACAAAGAAGGAAGCAAATGCTATCGCTGAGTATAACCTCCATAAGACAGACATCATCCCCGGAATCAAGGATAATCCTGCAGCATACGATAAGATGTCTGTAGTAATTATCACCCTGAATGAAAAGGTCCCATCGGACGACATACTTGTCAGTATGTTAAACGTGCTTTTCAGTCAGACCAAAATGACAAGTAAAGAAAAGAAAGAAAACTTAAGCGAAAATTACGGTCTCGATATGGATCGTGACTTGGGAAAGGAGATTGAGGATATGTGTAATTTTTCTGATCTAATTGAGGAAAGAGCTATCGAGCAGGGTATCGAGCAGGGCATTGAACAGGGCAGGCGGCTAGAGCTTGATTATGGCATCAGAACTGCAATAAAAGCATACAGTATGCTTGGATCTTCCTATGAAAAAGCAAGAGCTTTCATCATAAAAGAGTATAATCTCTCACCTTCTGATGCTGAATCAAAAATGCAGGAATACTGGGAAAACTAATCGAAGAGAGGAACCCTCCTCGCAACCAAAAAGAGCAGGACATCCTGCTCTTTTTCATTTTCCTAGAAAAAAGTGAATTCGAATTCACTTTTTTAACCCTCTTCTTACTTGATACAAAAAAATAATCCCACTGACATGACACGCAATATCTACATGTTTGTCAGCAGGATTATGTTTTTTCTCCGCGGAGAATATTTCACTTATCCATCATACTCATCTTGCATGTTCGATTTTCAGATCCGAATATCAGCTCCGCAGTCCATCCGCGGATAATACCAGTCTTTCCATCAGCATCATCCAAGCTACCTTTTCTGTATTATTTTTAGTCTGTTTTTCTTGTCGCGGATGTTTCAATTCCTAAATTCATAAGCTGCCTTTACCTTACATACGCTGCAATTGATTGACTATACTTTCGGTCCTTCGAATTGCTTCTTCTACCTGCCTTTTTGCATTATTGATCCGGTCCTGGACCACCCAGTCCACAACAAATCCATCAAAAAAATAATCCGCAAAAGAAAGAAAGTCTCCAGTATTGATATTCAGGTTACATGCCATATTTACATCGTTTAATTCTCTGCTGAAACTACGAAGATCATACTTTGCCTGTTCCATATTTCGTTTCGCCTGATCCATTTTGGAATGTTTTAACATCGTGGTGAAAAAGCCACCGCCAAACATATCTACCAGACCCCAGTTCTTTGCACTGTTTAAATTTTCTTTTGCTGTACGAAGACTATTCAGTGCTCTTCGGCCAGCTTCAATAGCTTCTCTCTTTTCTTTCTCAATATCATACCTCATTCGTTTTCTCCTCCTGCTCCATTATGAGTGTGATGTTGCCAATGCTACAATGCCACCGACAATCAACAATGGAAAAGCAATGTACATCAGTCCACCCAAAACCATACCTATCAATATCACCGGGAAGAAGATTACTGTGCAAAGTAATTTCATAATTCCCCAGGATGCTTTTAACCCAAAAACAAATAATTTTCCTACAAACCAGATCATACAAATCGTAAACAATAATGATAACATTTTTTACCCCTCCTGAAACTCATTCTAATATATGCCTTTTTTTGGTTCTTTTTCTGCTATATATTCAGATGTATTCTTTATTCCAAACTTATTACAGAATTCCGGATTTTTCTCCATTTTTTCTTTGATTCGGATCAATCGAATTCTCTGTACTGCTTCCATCCGATCACCTCGCTATTCTGCTTTGCTGTTGACATTGTCAGTATAGCAGATTATTTTTTCACAGTGAACTTCCCGCCACTGATTTCTGCGAACAGAAATCAATGGGGGCCTCTGGGGGCCTCTTTCATGCACAGCCGGAAGG
>PPYE01130992.1_pt1 | contig 23383 bp, 9 predicted proteins | sample 1559881 | NCBI WGS metagenome assembly PPYE01 (sample SAMN08240022, study PRJNA423297) | Human gut metagenome, whole genome shotgun sequencing project. | reverse complement strand
TTAACCACCTAGGTAGATAAGCAATTACAAACATATAAAAAGTAGGAAAAGAAAAGAAAGAAAAGAAATAAGAGACAGGGAAATATGCACACATAGACTACCACCAACTCGATTCACAAGCCATGCAGCTGCTTTATAAGAACGAACGTTAGGGGGTGAATGATGAAAAAGAGTAGGGTATTGTGGCAAAACAACACCGAATTTGAGCAAATTTTGCCTTTGGAGCAGTTTTTCAAATATCACTTTTCTTCTGCTACTTCAGAGAAGAAGGAAGAAGGGAGACCGCTCATGAAGATTTTCAATTACCCGAAAGGACATACGCATAAAAAGAACTATAAATCAACAATATAAATTATTCCAGACGCATTCTCTGCAAGCTGAGCATTCCCCCAAAAGCCAGCAATAAAAGTACTTTGTATCATGCGATAAAGTCTGAATAATTTATTTTTAAGCATCGGTGTTAGTGAGGGCAATGCCCTCACTAACACCGATGCTACCACCACTAATAAGCAGTTCATTATAAATAAGTTATGGCAAAAAATGAGGGCATTTTCGCGTCCAACTTTCTATTGTTTTTTGCCATGTTCCAATAAATTTCTTCAGATGAACCCATTTTTGCCTGTTACTGATTATTTCTAATAAGGTATCTCATAAATTATACTTTATCCACATCAACCATCGACATAAATTAAGAAACAAAAGATCATAAAATCCTTTTAGGAGAGAACAAAAGATGAAAAGTTTCTGTATTCCCCTCTGTGACATACCTACTTAAAAACAAAACATTATTCCAAAAGAATTCGCTGAAAATACAGGAAATAAAAAGGAAATCAGTAACTTTGTATGTTATCATTTAAAAACAAAAAAGTATGGGCAATAAGATTTATCCTATCGGTATACAGAATTTTGAAAGTCTCCGCCTGGATGGCTATTTCTATATTGATAAAACAGCATTGATTTATCAATTGGTGAAATCCGGACGCTATTATTTCCTGAGCCGCCCACGCCGCTTCGGAAAAAGCCTGCTTATCTCCACTCTGGAAGCTTATTTCCAAGGGAAAAAGGAACTTTTTCAAGGACTGGCTATGGAAAAACTGGAAAAGGACTGGACAAAATATCCCATACTGCACATTGACCTGAATACACAGAAATATGATAGTCCGCAAAGTTTGGAAAGCAAACTGAACTGTACATTGGTAACCTGGGAAAAGCTATATGGAAGCGAGCCTGCCGAAGATTCCTTGTCCATGCGTTTTGAAGGCACCATTCAGCGCGCTTATGAACAAACAGGCCAACGTGTAGTGATTCTGGTAGACGAATATGACAAGCCCATGTTGCAAGCCATCGGCAATAAAGAATTGCAAAATAGTTTTCGCGAAACACTTAAAGCATTCTACGGAGCATTGAAAAGCAAGGATGGCTGCATCAAATTCGCCATGCTGACAGGAGTAACTAAGTTTGGAAAAGTAAGTGTATTCAGTGATCTGAATAACCTGGATGATATTTCGATGTGGAATGAATATATAGAATTATGTGGCATCAGCGAAAAAGAAATTCATAAGAATTTGGAAACCGAACTTCATGAATTTGCAGATGTACAAAAGATGACCTATGACAGCTTCTGCGAAAAACTAAGACAATATTATGATGGCTATCACTTCACCCACAACTCCATCGGCATGTATAATCCGTTCAGTCTGCTCAATGCTTTCAAGCGCAAGGAATTTGGCAGTTACTGGTTCGAGACGGGGACTCCTACTTACTTGGTGGAACTGCTAAAAAGACATCATTACAATCTGGAACGGATGGCACACGAAGAGACCAATGCCCAAGTGTTGAACAGCATTGATTCGGAGTCAACCAGTCCCATTCCTGTTATCTATCAAAGTGGATATCTTACTATAAAAGGATATGATGAAGAGTTCGGTATCTATCATTTGGGCTTTCCAAACAAAGAAGTAGAAGAAGGGTTCATACAGTTTCTTGTACCTTATTATACCAGCATGAACAACGTTGAATCTCCATTTGAGATACAAAAGTTTGTCCGTGAAATACGTTCCGGCGACTACAATTCTTTCTTCCAACGCCTGCAAAGCTTCTTTGCAGACACTACATACGAGATTATCCGTGAACAGGAACTGCATTACGAGAATGTACTTTTCATCATCTTTAAGCTGGTAGGTTTCTATGTCAAAGTGGAGTATCACACCAGCAGGGGCCGCATAGACCTCGTTTTGCAGACAGACAAGTTTATCTATATAATGGAGTTTAAACTGAACGGAACAGCGGAAGAAGCCTTACAGCAGATTAACGACAAGCATTACGCACTTCCTTTTGAAACAGACGGACGAAGACTGTTTAAAATAGGAGTGAACTTCAGTGCTGAAACACGGAATATTGAAAAATGGATGGTTGAATAATGATTCTGTCATTTCTATTATTTTGAATATTAGTGAAGAATCTGTAAACAATAAAAGAGTTGTTGTAAACAGATTCTTCACTCATGTTCAGGATGATAAGCTATACAATGATATCATCAAACAGATACGAAAATATCCTATCTCATACCATCCACCGGAATCACTTCCTGCATATAAATGGCATCCAGACTCCAAAGGGCGGCATCATTGGTACTGATACTTGTACATTCATCCAAAGGAGCGGGAACTTCCGGCGGAAGAACAGTTTCTATACGGAAAGGTGGAGCCGGAGTATGTTCCAAGCGGGAAAACAAATCAGTCCAAGCCTCTTCCGCCATTTTTGCATTACGGGTATGATAGGCTGCATATCCCAACAAACGGGATATACGGAAACGATTTTTCCTTAACTCCCATGCTTTCTGCTTATAACGGGCGGCAAGATCAAGCCATGCCTCATTCCATTCGGGATAATCAACCATACGGATCATTTCATTCATGACTTCAAAACCTCCCATGATGGTCATCAAATGATTTGTACTTTCTAACTTGGGATCACATTCGCTGGTAATAATCCCTGTAGCCGGATCATAACCTAAAGCCAACGGACCTGTAAAGATACGGTTGGGCAGTGCCACAATACTTTTCATCCCGGCTATAATTTTGTCACGGTAAACCGTATTGCCGGTACGTTCCCATTCAGTCATCCAGTTTCCGGCGTATGCCAACCAGTCGGGACCGATGCGGAGACGTGCAGGTGCCGTACAAGGATACTGACTGCGAGGTTGCGCCAGACGCATGGGGTCCAGCGTGTACAATTTCTGATCGGCATCTTTTACTTCGGTCATTAAATCACCGCATCGGTCGTCCGTAGTAAGATAATAGTAGAAACGATTCCAGGCAGCCTGACTGATCCGTGCTTCTTTGGCTCCACATCCCCAATGACTGACGTTGTGCCGGCTACCCAATCCTGCATTCGGACCGATATGATACACATCCACTTCCGCCGTATGACGGGTCATGGCTTCTGCCATGCTCCAGATATCAGCACGTCCGGTACGCAGGAAATTATACCATAGCCACATATTAGAAGCCAGTTCCGTGTTATCCCATGCAAAACCTCCGATGTCATAACGCCAGGTATGGCGGACAGGATCGTATGCATGCATCACATCCCCATAATTCCAGAAACCATACCATTTGTTTTGTTCTATCGCTTTTTGATAGAAGCTGATATAAGCATCCAGCCTGTCTTCCACCCGGGCACGGAAAGGAGTACTACGATCGGGAAGGCTCCAAACACCAAATGCCTGCTTGGCATGCAAATAGTCAGGTACAGGCATCAGCACTCCCGGTCCGGCAAGTTGTTTAGCTTGTTCTGCAAAAGCTTTCTTTCCGCTATAACCACCCTGAGGTATCAAGGTAAGAGTCGTTGTACGGGCAATCCCGTAAGGGGTGCTCATTCCTTCTTGCACATCTTCGTAACTGGCATTCAAGTCATGGGCCACATTATCATAATGGCGCAAGTCCATCGGTTCAGCATCCGGACTCCATATCCATGCGGTAAGAGCAGCCACCGGAGTTTTTGCATCCGAGATTTCAATAGAAGACGGATAAGACTGCCAGAAATCATGCAACTCAAGCCCCATGCCTCCGGTTATATCTCCGGCAAAGGCATAACCCTCACTACGTGTACCGGAGAAAGTACCTATCCAAGGATTATTGTCATTGGCACGTTTACGGATTGAAAATGCATCCGCTGTCAGTTGGGACAGACGATAACTGTCCCAAGAAGCCCAATGATCAAGCAAAGCACGGTTCTTTTCGTCAAAAGCTTCATAAGAAGGAATGCGTTTTCCTTCCATCTGCTGTTGCTGTAACGAAGATTCTCCATTTCCGGTTTTACCCAATGTAAGTATGCGTCGTCCCACCAAAGGCTGAACGGGCTCGCTCCAGACTCCACCATCGGCACAAGAGAAAGCTACATGGCGATTGTATAAAGCCTCACGCATAGGAACGTCAAAACGAACTCCCAAGGCGCGAATGAAATCTTTGTTCTGATCTCCGTCATATACAAAGCTATGCACCATTTTCACTTGCTCACTGCCACCATAAAAATAAAGCCGTACCACAAAGGGCAACCACTCACGACCATTCGGACTTTTGTGTACCCCTTCCAATTTAACAAGCGCACGCACAGAACCGGCGCGCTCTACAGTCACAGATTTCAGTTCTCCTATATAATTAGTGAAAGAAACTTGAGAAGTACTTTCAAGTACCGGTTCGCTTTGCGTATGGCAGATAAGCCTAGCCTTTTCTCCTACTTTCACACCTTTATATAACAGACTATCTATCAAAAATTCGCCTTGACGAGGTATATATGCTGAAATGACTCCGGTAGAGATATGAATACCCTGTGATGTTTCTGCCACAGAAACGGACTTCTTTTTATCTGTATCCGGCAGTTTGGATTTCGCTTTAGATTTCTTTACCGCCTTTTCCAGAGTCAGTTTTTCTGTTCCGGCAGGAATAACTCCAGCTATTCCTCCCCACTTTACAGAACCATCCGGCCAATAAGCCAAAGTCCAGGTATCAATAGGAATATCCTCACCACTCTCTGCAGATAGCCGTAACTTGTTTTCCGGAAAAACTTCCCCTTTATCAAAAGGCACTCCGAAACTTACGGCCTTATCCTGCCGGGGAGTCTCACCAATCCATTGCAAAGGAACAGCAGTCGCCTCTTGCGATGAGCATTCATAACTGAAATTTGTAATACGAGTACGCGACAAGGTGGTACGAAAACCAAACCAGCCTTCCCGTAACGGTTCAGCATCCCTGAAGTCCACCAAGCGCTCACCGTCTATGTAATAACTGACCCTATTGTTCTCGTTGGTAATCTTGATGTGATACCAATGATTCGGTTTCAGCAAATGTCCGGCATCCGTATATTCCTTTAGAATAGCAGGACGGGCTTTAGGATTTGTAATACCCGACTCATCCCCATCATAACGACGGAAACGTGTAGTAGAGTTATGATTGCCACCATATCCCAAATAGTAAAGCTGTAAAGAATAACAATTCAGGAATATACCGCTACGCCATTTTTCTCGCTTCCATAAATTATCGGGATATTGAGGGTCTGATGCCATCCAGAAGCAGTTCAAATCACTCAGACGATCTCCATCCGACTCCACCACCACACATGCATCATATTCAATGGTTACTTTTCCACTCATCTTCTCTTTTCTCCAAAGAGTCAATCCCTTGGGAGATACTATTTCAGCGGTATCTCCCTGAAACGTCACTTTATAATCAGGCGATTCCGATTCAACCTTCCAGTATTTAGTAAACTGACGGGAATTTAAACCGGAAACCCTATTATCCTGTGCCTTTGACGTAAAGACAACTAATAGAAATAAAAACAGAAACAGATTTTTCATACGATGTTGTTTTGTTTTCATTTACTTTAAAAAGTCTTTTAACGGACAGTCCGTAGCTTTCAGCCCGTCAGCAATACTCCGGGCATTCATACGGGCACCTTTCAAAGAGGTATGGGTATGGTCATGATTGAAATATGTTCCTACTACACGCAAACCTTGATTGTATCCCATATCCTGGAGCTTGTCTCCTGATATTTTATTCAAATCTATAAAATAAGCCCCGGCCGCTTCTGCCGCTTCACGCGTCCATTTACCAAAAGAACTGGTATTGCGCTCTATCTCACCATTATCAAACTTATTGCGGGGTGTATGACTCAGGACAATAGGAACAGCTCCCTTTTCTTTTACATCCATAATAAACTTACGCAAATACCAGCCGAAAGAATAAACCACTTGATAGCTGCCGGTTTTCTTCATTTTGAAGACCTTGCTTTCATTTCCTGAACCGGGTAATTCCGCACGCGCTTTCCCTGTGTTTATGTCACCTGCATCATTATGTCCGAATTGTATCAAAACAAAATCTCCCGGCTGAAGTGCATGATAGATTTTATCCCAACGCCCTTCATCTAAATAAGTACGCGCACTGCGGCCCGCTTTCGCATGATTCTCTACAGAGATCCTTTCCGTGTCAAACAGTTCGTGAATCACACTTCCCCATCCCCACATACCCTTTTCATCTTTATCGGCATTCTTCACAGTACTGTCTCCCACCGTAAACAATACAGGATTCCCCTTTTTACGGGTAGCCCCCGTAACCGTATCTTTTTCTACCGGTTTCAAATAACGAGCCAGTTCCAACCCTTTATAATTACGGATTCCTTCGGCTGCTGATTCTGCATTGACACGTGCGCCAAAAGCACTTGTGTGAATGCGGTCCAGATAGAACATATACTTTACTTTTTCTTTGCCGAATTTCTCAAATTTGCGCGCCGAGATATCATTCAGATCTATAAAAGGAACTCTCGCTTTTTTAGCTACCTGCTTCGCCCATAATCCAAATGTCTGATTTACCCGGGTAATAATAGTGCTGTCTGCATCTTCCCAAGCGTTGCGAGGAGTCAGGGACATCAAAATAGGATGAGCGCCTTTTTTCTTCACATCATGAATAAAACGACGCATATATTCCCCATACGTATATACGGTCTCTTTTGCTCCTGTCTCTTTAATAGTCACATTCAGACTGTCTTTGCCAATTCCCGGAATAGAGGCACGGGCACGGCCACTATCGTACGGACCATTGTCATTATGTCCCAATTCTATGATAACCCAGTCACCTTTACGAACTCCTTTCAACACATCAGGCCATAACCGGTTATAAAAAGTACGGCTACTGGTTCCTCCCAATGCGTGATTTTCAACGGTTATCTTATTTTCATCAAAATACTCGTGTTCAAAATATCCCCATCCCCATTGACCGTTATTTCCATTGCCCAACGTACCGGTACGCATCGTTGAATTTCCAACAAGGAACAACACCGGATTATCCCCTTTCCGGCTGGAACCTGAAACAGGACGGGCGGAACGCGCCACATTCAAACTATCAAGTGTATTATCAACGACTTGATTCACATCCTTCATCGGAGCAGCTATTTTATTTTGAGCATGTGCTCCCAATCCTACTCCGGCAGCTAACAAAAAGCATAAACAAAGTTTGTTTCCTTTCATGACATTTATAGTGTTTTTCTTTTATTGCATTTCAAATTTCTCACAAAAATAAGATGAACGAACAAACCGGAGAATAGAAATTCATTCATTTTCCTGTTTATTCGTTCAACCAATAGTACATATATCCTAATCAGAGTAGCGACAAGGCTAGAAACTAGAGTGCGGCGGTTGGTTATACGCTACATTCTGCCAAGCTATCGCCAACCTGTACTGACGGTCATTCATCCATGTGGCACGTCTGTCCACAGCCGGTATGGTAGTAGAATAAATACGTAATTCCGTCTGGTCTTCGGAAGGCCAAATGACCTCTTCTCGCCAATCTCCTAAAATATCACCCGACAAACACGGATTACCTTTTGTTCCATTATTGGAAACAACTCCCTCGGCTTTCAATAATAAATCTGTACTTTCCGCATTCCAATTCCATTTACTGATGGAAACATGATCCAGTAATTCCGCTAAGGGATCAGCGTCCCAATAAATGGTAAAATTACAGGAGTCAGGCTTTCTATTACTGATTATTTCTCCGGTATCCCCTCTTCTCAAACCTCCTATATTGCACCAACACTCTGCTCCATCATAACGCGGATCAATATCAGCAGCTACTCCACGACCGGCATCTTGTCCCAAACCATCCTGCCAGATAATTTCTCCGGTCGCTCCATCAAACATAGCTACGGCAGGAGTACACTTTACAATTTCATTATCGCCTTCATTTTCATGCACGCCAAAAACCTGCATACCTTGACGGGAAGGAATAAAACGTCCGGCATGTAAAGCATCCCCGTGACGCAAGCCCGTAGTAAACAGTCCTTTACCATCATGGTCTACAGTCATAGCCCCCACACAGATTTCATCACAACCATCACCATCAAAATCCGCTACGGTCACACTATGATTTCCCATGCCCGAATAGGCCTCCCACCCCGGTGCCGCACTATCAAAAGTCCATGTATGTTTCAATGCCCCGTTTGTAAAAGTCCATGCAGCCACCACCGTCCGTCCGTACCATCCTCTTACCATGATAGGTGAAGGCGTTTTTCCATCCAGAAAAGCTACTCCAGCTGTAAAACGGTCTGAACGACCACCAGTATTATCATTACCACAATTGCCACCGACACCTCCCCAACCATCCAAGGGATAACGGGTTGGAATATATTCTTTCGAATCCAGTTCTTTTCCGGTACGTCCCTCAAAAACCGTGAGGTATTCCGGGCCATTTACTATCTTACCATACGTAGGACTTTTTTTATCCCATGTCCTCCAGTCGGCTTGGGCATCTCCTATCCGATGTCCCAGCCCATCGACAGTACCATCTCCTGTCTTACAACAGATTTCCGCACATCCATCTCCATCAAAATCAAAAACCAAGAAATTAGTAGTGGCTGCTCCGGAACGTACATTCGGTCCCAAATCAATACGCCACAATCTTCTTCCATCCATTTTATATGCGTCCAAATAGGTATTACCGGTAAAGCCACGTTGTGGCGGTCGCTTTGAATTAGAAGAAGACCATTTTAAAATAATCTCATACTCTCCATCACCATCCAGATCACCTACACTACAATCATTAGCTGTATAAGTGAATGATTCACCTGCTATTTCTCCGTCCTCCGGTTTACAAACAGGAATACTTAAATAAGGATTCCGTTTCTCTCCCTTCAAACGGGTCCAGGTAGCGACTTCCCCGGTAGTTGCTTTTAAAGTCCAACGATTATCCACCGTATAATCAACCGTACGGTCTAAAAAATCGGAAGTCCGATCTATCGGTTCTTTATTTAATTTTACCTCCGCACCTCCACCGGAACTACGGTATAAATCAAATTGTAATCCGGCTGCATCCTCCAAGGTCATGCGCCAGCTAAAATACATTCCTTCCTCTGTAGGAATTCCAATCAATCCTCTTGAAAGCTTTTCTCCACTATAAGGTTGGGAGAAAGCGAATATGCTTCCGACAAGCAGAAGCATATTCATCATAACCCAATGTTTCATCTAACAATTTATAAAACCTTAATACAAGCGGGGAGTTTCCCCGCCTATCTACTTAAAAAAGAAACTCCTGTCTATCAATCTTTACCTCTAAAAAATATCCACATCTCTATTGCCACAAATTCTCTTTAAACTCAATTTCAACAATGCGTAACTCGTGATTGGTTTTATCGCCATTTTTTGCCTTAAACAAATCCAACTCACCCGCAGCAGGGGCAGCAACTTCTACAATTTGTCCGAAACCGTCACCTTCCTTGCTGGCACCTTTCAAACGAATGGTTATCTCATTTGTCAATACAGGTTTTACATTCAGGTGGATATATCCCAAACTCTTTTCAGTTTCACCACTCCAAATCAGTTCATCACCTGCATATATTTCCAAAGGATAGCTACGCAAACGCCAACCGGTAAGTTTCATGCAAATTTCATCCACACGGGCCGCACGTTCCAAACTATAAGTTATCCATGCACTGTTCAGTCTGCCATCATTCTTCCATTCACTCAATTCATTATCATCGAAACTTTTTATCGCTTCATCCTGGTTGGCTCCGGCAACCGCCGATAAGATATTCACATCGACTTTCGTATCCTTGTAAGAAGGAGTCAACGGAGTTTCTCCACGGGTCAGCCTGCCCTCCAGTTCATCTCCCGGAATATAATTGCTCAAGCCATTCTTCACTTCAACCGGTGCGGAAGAAAGACTGATTTCGGCAGATTGCAATCCATCAGCCTTGGCTGTTATACGAACTGTTCCCGGAGTCGTAAGAGAGCGTATCAAAGCCCGGTTGATTCCACATTCTACAGGCAAATCTTTTGAAAGAATATAATTATCTTTGCCCTGTGCTATTCCACCACGCCATTCAGCCGGTCCCTCTACGTCAAAATGTATCAGATCATTAGCCAGCGGGCAACGTCTGCCATCTTTATCCATCACTTCCACTTGAAGCAATACCATATCAGCTCCATCCGCTTTCCAGCCTTTAGGACTTTGAATCACACTAAGTTTAATCTGTTCCGGCTTGCCGGCAGTCTGCAATTCAGCGCGACAACATTCTTTTCCATTCTTATCATACCCTACAGCTTCCAACTTGCCCGGAACAAATGCCACATCTTTGAAAGTATACAAGAAATGATAATCTCTTTGACCGTTTCCTAAAGATTTACCATTCAGGAACAATTCCACTTTTTCTGCACTGGATACCACATAAACAGGTTTTACCACATCTTCTTTATAGTTCCAATGACCAACGATATGAATACGGGGATTCTCTATATCCACCCATCCGTCCCACATCACCTGATGTGCATAGAAAGGATCTTTAGGGATACGCATGGCATCTGTCACACCACTACGACGATAATTCTCCACACCGCGATAATGTGTATTCGTATCCGAGAAGATGATTTTCACACCTCCCGAGTTGACACGGTCACCAGTACCCGGACGTTCACGCCAATAATCAAACCAACGAATCACATTCTCAATAGTAAAGGAATCCTGATTGTGATTATAAGCACGGGCATCCACCTTTTTCTGGACCTTATTAGTCATTGCAGAACGGAATGAATTATTTCCTTCCCCATTTTTATGATAAGGATAAGAATATTCATCCCAATATTTGCGCAGACCTTCATCACGGCAGTATTCCATGGCCCACATCGGATGATGTTTGCTCTTATTGATATAAAGCATCTCGCCACCATATTCGGCTTCACGAATATCAAGCATTTCACGAGAACCGATGGCACGGCCTCCATGAGGGTCATACTTATCACGAATCGCTTTCATTTCTATCATGTGTTCACGACTGATTGATTCGTTTCCACATTCATAGAATAAAATACTCGGATTATTACGGTTGTAAATAATGGCATCACGCATCAATTCTGTACGTTGTTCCCATTGACGGCCTTCACGGTCCTTTTCTGCATCACCGGCCTGCATTGCCTGAATCAATCCGACACGGTCACACGATTCAATATCCTGCTTCCAAGGGGTGATATGCATCCAACGAACCAAGTTGGCATTATCTTCCACCATCAGACCATTACTATAATCACTCAACCATGCAGGAACACTCATACCGACTCCCGGCCATTCATTACTGGTACGCTGTGCAAAACCTTTCATCTGAATCACCCGGTCATTCAACCAAATCATTCCTCTGCCGAAACGAGTTTTACGGAAACCGGTACGGGTAGCCACTTCATCTACTTTTCTGCCATCCACCCATAAACTGGTTTTTACTGTGTACAAATATCCGTATCCCCAACTCCAGAAATGAAGTCCGTCTATTTCTGCTGAAGCTTCCAAAGTCGCAGTTTCACCCGGTTTTACTACCGTCTGAGTACCCTCAAAACTTTTTATGCTTTTCCCGTCACGATCAAACACTTCAACCTTATAAGCGACTTTCTTATCCCGATTATATTCATTTTTTATTTCAGACTCTGCATGAACCACAGCCTTACGAGACTTCACACGGATATCTTCCGCATAGATATAGACACCGGTCGTTTTTAAATTACTATACAAGGGAAGTGTCTGATAAACCTTATCGGTTACATGAAGCCATACATTCTTAGGTATACCTCCATAATTGGCGTTGAAATTACGGTCACTCCATTGATATTTGGTGCCGGTAGCACGTTCCTTATAATTCCAATTGTTATCAATGCGGACCGCCATTACATTCTCTTGTCCATATTTAATATAAGGAGTCAAATCGAAACCTACAGCCATCGCACCATTTTCATGCAAGCCGATATATTCACCATTGATATAAAAATCAGCTCCTTGACGGACCCCTTCAAATTCAACAAAGACTTTTTTGTTCTTGCTATCGGCAGGCAGACGGAAATGTTTACGATACCACATCACAGTATCCGTCAGTTGTTCTATACTTAAACGAAAAGCTTCATCTTCATTAAAAGGACGGGGTAATGTTACTTTCTTCCAATCCGTATCCTGAAAACGTACCTCTTTGGCTTCCGGTATATCGCCGACATAAAGTAACCATTCAGAATTAAAATTGTATTTATCACGGACAGCTGATGCTGCCGCAATCTGACTTATTCCTATAAAAGTCAATAAAAATAAAAGAATTTTGTTTCTCATAGCTATCTCAAATTGTTTGTTGCAAAACTAGCATAAAGTTCCCTCTCTTACCATAGAATAAGATACATTTATATAGAAATTCGTTCAAAACGAAATTTCAGGGTATTCATGTTGCGCATATTTACATATCACATTAATAATCAACACATTACACAAACGCCCTGAAACATTTATTCTATAGGTTGCAACATCAGGACTATATAATTCATTGCTTCACCATAGCCGGAGTCAACGTTACAGGTCCCAATATCCCTGAAGATTTTGGTTCCCAATCAGAAGCATCAAAGATACCATTTTTCACATTTTCCTTTTTTCTTGCAGACATATTTACATTATAGAAAATCTTCCAGTCCACTCCCTTCTTATCCATATAAGCAATTCGATTCGCCATAGAGTTGGCTACTCTGACAACTAACTCATCCTGTCCTTTGAATTTTTCAGCAGGGATATACAATTGATAAGGAGAGTCAATCACTGTACCGATATAATCTCCATTCAAATAGACAGATGCATTTTCCGCTACAGAGCCAAGATCCAATTTGATCACATCCGCTACAGGCACCTTATTTATAGTAGGAAGTTGATACAATGACAGTTTCACCCGGATTCAATTCCAGGTAAACATCTGTTTGCCCGTCATTGCGTTTCATAGCAGCCAAACCACTGGCACCAGTCATTGGATTGAAAATCGCCGCACTCCGAGCTTCTGTACGAAGTGGAATCCAATCCTCTATTTTACGGTCGCTACTATTTTCTATAAAGTAATATTTTCCCGTCGCACTATTTCTTCGGATACATTGCAGACCTGCTTGATACATTTTCTCGGCACCCACATTCGCCTCATTCATCAGAGCATTAATATCATCTGACAAACAAATCTTCCCCTTACCTACACGAGCACATTTAACAGCACCTTCAGCATGAAAGTCCAGAGCATCCAGCATTTCTTTAAAATGAGCCTGTTTCTCTTCCGAAAGAATCATTCCGGCCATATCTTGAGGAATTCCCTTATAAAACACAACGGTAGCACCTTCATCAGCCAAAGCCATCAGTTTTTCCATTGTTTCATAAGGAATATATTGCGCCGCCGAAACAAGAACGGTTTTATATGCGGCACCGGGCGTTACAATCATTTCTTTCTCAATATTAGTTTTAAGAAGTTGCTTGTCAGAAATCATATCCCACGCATAACCATTCTCTGTTAAAGTTACCGCACTTTCTCTGACCGAAGATTCCAACATATTACGATCCAATCCGCTAAAGTGTTGAAGGCTTCTGTTCCCTTGTTCAGACATCACATCAGCTATGTTATAGTATAAAAGAACATCATTGTCAGGAGTGCCATCCTGTAAAAATGACTGCACACGAGTAACATACTGATTCAAATATTTAAAATCCTCCCAAAACGGATTATTCGGATGAAAATGGACTGCCGCATAAAATAACCATCCCGGCCAAGGAGCCTCCTGCGGACTGAAACAAGTGCCATGATAAAAAATATGATTCACCCCACCCAGAAAGAAAAGATCAAGTGCTTTCTTTACATCTCCCAGATTCGATTGGAAATGTTCATCCAGCCAAGTCGCACTTTCCGAAGACGACAGCTTCTTTCCTTCCGTATGAGCTACAGACGGAGCCGCTTTTATACTGACCAAATCACGCCCTTCTATTTCGGGCACATCACTCACTGCATACAAATCCAGAATATTGGCAGGAGAACCATGAGCCTGATTCCTTATACCCTTTCCTTGTTTTGCCGCCCAATGTTGCCAACGAATGGAATAATGATTTATCAATAAATCGTTTATGGTTTGTCTATAATCATACAACACCCTTGCATTCTTGTCCGGTGTATCCATACCTAACAATGCGGGTAAATGCTGACGCAAGTCATATCCCCTATATTTTTGGAATTCGTCAAAAAAAGCAGGAGTCCAATTTGACTCGCCTCTTGCATCGTCCACTTCATAAGAGTCATTAAAATAATACCTCAGATAACTGATATCCTTTCCTTTAAAAGCCTCATCGAATTTACTGAGATAATGATCAATGGCCGAAGCTGAAAAATGATCTATCACATCACCTTCACCACCAGGTCCTGCACGTTCTACCATTTTTCCATGATGACCTTGGAACAGAGCGCAAATAGTCCAGTCACCTTGAGGAGCCGTCCAGTCCAATGTACCATCCGGCTTTATTTTTGAAGTCAAGTCAAGACATTCACCTTTATCACTATTAGCGGTCACTATAATCAAAGGCAGTTCCTTTTTATATCGTACCTGATCCAATGCCAATGTCTGTAAATCAGCATTCGCACTGACCGGTTCTTTCAAATCCGCCAGTTTTACCGGAGTATGCCCTGCCAATCTGACAAAGCCTTCTTCCTTATACCGGACAGGTTCACTTAGTTGTTCGCCTTCTTTCAATTGATAAGTTTTATAAGCCACCGTCTTGCACGCATCTTCGGGAGTGACCCAAGGTCCTCCAAACGGCCATCCCGAAGCATTAGCCAAATCAATTCCTAACCCCAACTGCTTTGCTTCCTGCAAAGTATACAGAAACAAATCAACCCATTCCGGAGAAAGAAAATCTTTAAAGCGGTCCTCATAACCATGTATTCCATAAATAGGAGTGATCTCCAAGCCACCCAGATTTGCCTCCTGATACTTACGCATAACCGTTTCCAGCCATCAGGTGTCATAATAGATTGCTTTCCTCCAAATTCAAAGAACTCATAATAAATACAATCATGCTCCTTCTGAATGCCTTTTCCCGTAAGAGTAGGCAAATAAGATATACCATCAATATTTTGAGGAATATCCGCCTGCACCAATTCACCTATAGTAGGCAAAAAATCCCAAAATGCAGAAATATGATTGGTAACTACCCCTTGTGGAATAACTCCCGGCCATTGAATGACGAACGGAGTACGGATACCTCCTTCATATAAATCTCTTTTCTGGCCTCTGAACGGACCATTACTGTCAAAATAAGATGGATCGTGCCCTCCCTCCGAATGGACTCCATTATCGGAAGTAAAAACAATGATCGTATGATCATACAAACCTTTCTCTTTCAACTCTTTAATAATCAAGCCCACACTTTTATCCAAATAAGTAACCATCGCCGCATACGCCGCACGCGGATTTTGCTGCGATTTATAACCGTCTCTGCTTCCTCCAAAAGGAGTTTCACAAAATTCCCCCTCATATTCCGTCATCGCTTCCCCCATTATATCAAGATCCGCATGGGGTATGGTTGGTGAAAAATAAAGGAAGAAAGGTTTCTGCGCATTTTCATCAATAAAATTCAAAGCCTTTTCCAACATCAAGTCATGCGAATAATATTTCCCATCCAGCATAATCTTCTGCTCATTCTCATGCAAGAACTCAGGGTAATAACTATGAGCAAAACGTTGCCCCAGATAACCGTAGAAATAATCAAAACCATGTTTGCCGGGCACACCTTCCGTACCCGGTCCTCCCATTCCCCATTTGCCTACACATCCGGTAACATAATTCTTTGTTTTAAAAATATCGGCTACGGTAACTTCACCGGCAGGAAGCGGAGTTTCATATAACAATCCATCCGAACCTGCCACTTTTGCATTTCCTCTGATTGCGGCATGTCCCATGTGCTTTCCTGTAATCAGAGCACAACGAGACGGAGCACTGACCGTAGAACCGGAATAATGCTGCATAAACTTCATCCCGTTCTGAGCTATCCCATCAATATTCGGTGTCTTAATCTGACGCTGACCATAGCATCCCAAATCACCTATGCCCAAATCATCCGCCATAATATAAATAACATTAGGCGATTTCTCTACCGTTGTAGTCTGGGCCATCGTAAGCCCTGAAGACAACAAAGCTACGGAAAATAATATCTTACGTGTATTTTTCATATCCAACCTTACTTTATTTAAAGGATGAAATATCCACCATCATTAAATTCAATCTTTTTCCATTTGTAAAATGTCCGGATTGGAAAAGAACTTTCGTACCATCCGGACTAAAGCTGGGATGTGCATGATCCGGTTTCATCTTGGTATCCGACGCCAACCAATGACGCTCCCCGGTCTGTACATTAACCAACCATACATTTCCTCCAAAAGTATCTCCGGCAGCCCATTTATTATCACGGCTGGCATTACAATGCCAAAAACCTCTTCCTACCAATTGGCCGTCAATCGCTTGGCGATCTTTTTCTAATTCTACCTGCCCTATCAACTCTACATCATCCGTACGCAGATTGATACGCACAATACCACTTGCCTGTTTGCGAAGGCGCGGCTGAAATCCTAAGATATTGAAATATACAAAATCTTTGGTTGCAAAAGTTTCATGAGTCACCCAATCTAGCGGAGTTTCTTTATATAAAGGTTTAAAGACTGTTCCATCTGCCGTGCAAAACCACATACGCTGATGGGCATCGCCACCGGTTTCGTTACAAAAAACAATTTCACCCGGAGTAAAACGGCTGGCTTGTATATGTCCTGTTTTAAATTCCGTATCAATAACCTTAGTTACTTCTCCTGTACTGAGATTCATTTTACGAATTCCGCAAAGAGTTGGCTTTATCTTTACCGGCTGGTTATTTTCAGGCAGGAAAGCGTTTTTCATCATACGTTCCTTTTCCTCTTCCGTACCCTCACGCTCAACAGTTATGTAGGCATAATCATCATTACAATCCACAGCATATCCTCCCGGACGTCCCATCTCAGTGGGGAAAGTGCCTATGAAAGTTTCATAAGCGGATGGTTTACCTACTTTTCCTTGTTTTACATCGGCAAAGAATTTATTCAAGTCCATTACATACATGTTCCAGTTTTCTTTTTCTTTCCGGCTGACAAACATACGATTCGTTTTATTAGCCAAAAAAGCACTGCCCAAGTTCGGTCCTTCCGTAGCTTGAATAATCTTACCGGTGGCCATTTCAATAAAGTAAATCTGTGTAGGAGTCCATTTACGTTTTTCTCCGTTAGGAAGCGTACTTTCCACCTCTTTGTCATTTCCACGGCTGGAAGACCTGAACAATAAGTATTTGCCATCAGCCGTCCACATGGGATCAGTCTGATAAAGAAAACGGTCATTCTTCATCGTGTCGGTCAACATAGTGATAGTATTGCCGGTCGCACTATCTACATAAGTCCGCATTTCCGATGCAGTGCAGTTTCCAAACTGAGCCAATGCGGCTTTACTAAAAGCTAAAAATAATGTAATAGCTAAAAATGTCTTTCTCATAGCATGTCATTTTTTATCTGATACGACAAATTTATGCATGAGAGAAATTATATCAAATAGAATTTTATCCATTTATATGGTTAATTGTTCACTTTTTAGTTAACTCATAAAAAAGTAAGGTAACACCGACAATGCCACCTTACTTTTTTAACGAGTTAATCAAATTTCCTAATTAACCTCATTTCCAAGAACATATTGATATTATCAATTTAATTAATATCCATAATTCTGATAAGCTTTTTTTGCAGCTTCATCCAACAACACACCATTTTCATCTGTCAGCAACTCTATAAAAGTTCTAGAGAATGGTTTCAATGTCATATAATTCTGGAAATTGCCTTTAGCATTTCCTGTTTGACCATTACCACCATTCACATTATCAGAAACATCCCATGAACCTACCGGATAAGTGTTATTAGCCGAATTTGCTCCCATTTGGTTATGCCACTGAATACGCTGAGCTTGAACACCTGCATGGTGAATCACTCCATAGTAGATAAATTCTTCATTGAACTCTCTCGCATATTCATTATATATAAATTCCAGAAAACGTTTTTCCGGAGTATCAGCAACAGGAGTATAATTTTCTAATTTTGATTTTTCGGAAGTTCCATCCCAATATGAAGCATCGACCTTTATTGCATCATAACTATTATTATCTACTTCATACGGCCATTGTTGTGACTCGTTACTTAAATTTTCATGTCCAGGATATAAACGTGCAAGTACTTCATTACGAGTTTCACCAGGTTTAAAGGCTGCACGTCTGCGTAATACATTAATATCTTCAATTGCTTTACCGTATTCTCCCTTACGTCCATAAGCCTCAGCACGCACCAAGTACATTTCAGCAGAACGCATAACCGGAATATCCCGACCTCCACTTTCACTATCCAAAGCACCACGATTAGGATCATCATACTTCATATTTGTAACCTTACCTGTTTTAGAAGTATTCTCCAATCCATAGAAAATTTTACTATCGGCAAACGAATAATCATCATTACCAACAATTTGTGGGCGATAATAATACTTATTGCCATCTTTCACCCATCTGGCAAATACAGGATATGGCTGAGCATTGATAACCTCCACATCAATAGCGGTTTCTTTTGTATTCTCAATCATAGCACGTGAGATATCTCCTGTTCCCATTTTATGTTCTCCCGCCACAGCTTTACGACCTCCCCAAGAAGGACGATTATAAGTAGGCAAAATATGTTCATTGAAATAAGCTGCTTGTTCCTCATTCCAAACATACGTTTTATTTCTTTCATCATTGTAAGCATAATAATCTCCATTTGCACTGGGAGTAGAAGCCCCCGAAGTGTTTATGCCTGTCACATATTCCAAACGGAAAGTTTTTTGATAACGAGAGTCATTTAGTTTATCTGTAAATACATCTATACCAAAATCATCATTACAAAAACCTTGATTTGACTTACCGCCATATTCCCACAAACGACTAGGAATACCATACTTGTCACCTGCATAATCACCGACAAAGAAAGTCAAAGCACGTACACCGTAACGATAGTTATCACCACTTTCTGAAAATACTGCGTTCAAAACATTCTCTGTTGTCTTTTCATTCGAGAAATCACCTAGGTCATGGCGGAACAATTCATGATAATCATCTACCAACGGATGAGCATTAATCACCATATTAGCATAATAAATACAAGAATCCAAATCCGCAGCCCCCTCACCTTTATAAAGCATACCCAAATATGACTTTTCATTGCTATTATCTATCGTTCCATCAGCTCTACGACCATATTCAGGAGTACCATACTCTTTACCTTGATAACGATTCAAATAAATCTTAGCCAATAAATGAGCCGCTGCATATTTTGTTGCACGTCCATATTCAGCTTCACTATATTGCTCTGGCAAATGCTCCACCGCATAACGCAAATCACCAATCAGTTCCTTGAACATGACAGATGCAGGAGTACGCGTATATTGATAATTTGAAGGCAAAGAAGTACTACTTTCCGTTGAAAAATAGACATCACCAAAAACTGTATTCAGCAAATAATACACGTAAGCACGATTAAATAACACCTCAGACAAACGTGCTGCTGCAAAAGAAGGGTCAGAAGCATATTTTCCTAAAGCATCCCCTGAACGAATAGCAGTAATAGCCTTATTACAATTATCGATAATCGGATAGCCATTGATCAAAAATCCAGCCTGCTGCTTTGACTGAAATCCCATAAACTGATTAGCCTGATTTCCTATGAGCCCCGAAGGAGACCACTCAGATATTGCAAACTTATTCAATGACGTCGCACCACTTTTCATAGCACAATCATGACCTGTTTCCAACATATGCAGACCTTCAGTGTACAACAAAGGAAAACGAACCGAATTATATGAACTCACAATCAATTGATCCAAACCTATTTCAGTATTCAAATAGTCCTGTGTTATGGAAGATACCATTTTTTCTTCCAAGAAACTATCAGAACAACTTGCCAATGCAAGTGCAAATGTACCAGCTAATATATATTTTTTCATTTTCTTCATATTATAAAATCAATACTATCAATTAGAAGCCCAATCTTACTCCCAAAACAAGACTGCGAGTAATACAAGTATTATTAGTTTGTCCACCAATATGATTACCTGCATCCCAACCAGTCAAATCATCCGGATTAATACCAGCTTTAACCAATTCTCCACCAAAAAGGAACGGATTCAATACCTGAGCATATACCTGTGCACTGCTTGCACCACACTTCTTCAACCAACTTTGAGGAACTGTATAAGACAAAGCTATATTCTTTATAAGAACCATATTTCCTTTTGTATAATTTCTTACATAGTCATATTTAGTTTCACGAGTTGCAGTAGTAGGCTGAGCAAACTTTGCATCTGTATTAGTTGGTGACCATGTATCTTTTTCAATTCGACGACCAATAGTCTGGGTCAGACCATAATAAGTATTACCAAATCGAAAATAAGTAAAGAAGCTCAAATTCCAGTTCTTATAGGTAAATGAATTATTGATACCGCCTGTCCATTTAGGAGATTTATTATAAATTTTCTTATCATTATCATCAAATTTACCAAATCCATTATCCATATAGGAAACAACTTCACCTGTTTTATTACCTGCAGCATCTTTTATTTCTACAGTCTTTGATCCTTCTGTACCTTGTGGAACTTCAACTAATGGTTGATCCACAATCTTATATTGTCCAGGAAGGAAAGTCAATCCCAAAGAACGATAAACATCCATCAAATGATTATCCTCCTGAGTATTTTGCCAAATGCGGTCATACTGGAAATCATAAAAACTATTCAAAGGCTCACCCACCATCCAAGGACCTGTTGAATCATACGTAGCACCACCGGCCAATTCTTTAATTTTTTCATTATTCAAAGAGAAAGTCCAATCCGTTTGCCATGTGAAGTCTTTTGTTTTAACATTTACAGTTGACAACGAAACTTCAAAACCTCTATTTTCTGTCTTACCTACATTATTCAAAATTTGTGCATAACCGGTAATTACCGGAATAGACTGATTCATCAGCAAATCAGAAGTCTTAGCAATATAATATTCAACACTACCACTAATACGATTCTCCAAGACTCCAAAATCAACACCAACATTTAAAGATGAAGTTTTTTCCCAACCTAAAGAATAGTTAGGCATAATATTAGTCTTTGTACCAATAGTATTCGACGAAACATTGCCCACTCCAAATGGGATGCTAGCATAGGTAGAAGTAACAGAACCTGCTGTTTGATAAGGATTAACAGCAGAATTACCTGTAACACCATATCCTACACGAAGTTTTAATTGGTTAATCCAATTAATTTGCTGTATCCATTTCTCTTGTTCCATACGCCATGCCAATGCAGCAGAAGGAAAGAAATCCCATTTGTTTCCAGCAGCCAACATAGAAGCGCCATCAAATCGTCCGGTAACAGTCAACAAATATTTATCCATCAATCCATAATTCACACGTGCCATATAAGAAGCTCTTGACCAAGTAGAAAAATTGGAGCCTGGAGCATATTTTGCATTATTCGATGCACCAATATTATACCACAAAGAAGAAGGAAATGTGATTTCATATCCACGCATGTTCAACCCTTCAGTACGATAACGTTCAGCTGATTGCAACAAAGTAATATTTACCGAATGAATATCTTTTATTGTTTTATTGATATACAGCAAGTTTTCCAATGTCCATGACAACTTCTGACTGTGCTCATTATTGGCTACATTAGGAGCCATTGCAGGATTTTTAAAAGGATTAGTATATCCCTCACCATAATAACTACCCACACGGGAGTTACGATATTGAGCGCCTAAATTCGTACGCCATTTTACACCTTTCAAAGGTTCCCAAAATTGTCCAAAATCCAATTCTGCATAAGAAGAGAAGTTCACGCCATAATAACGTGTTTCATTCCAAGCATCATCTATATTTCTCAAAGGATTATGATAAGCCTGATCATCGGCACTTGCAACCTCCAGTATAGAACCATCTTCATTATAAGCCGGTACCCATGGCATCATATCCATAGCCAAACCATAAGAGTCTTTTGCTCCTGTATTACTTGTATTACTTACAATACCATAATTTTTAATAGAATGAGTAGCATTCAATCCCATTCCCACTTTCAACCATTTAGTCGGAATAATTTCACCGTTTATATTGGCTGTATAACGTTTGAAATCTTGGTCTTTCATAGGTACTTTCTGATCCAAATATCCCAATGATACATACAATTTGGAAGTTTCCGTTCCTGCTGAAAGAGAAATCTGATGATTATGAGTAAATGCTGTACGTGTCACCAATTCGCCCCAATCAGTTGTTTCTAATTGTGAAGGATCATAAGAATAAGTTCCATCAGCATTTTGCTGATATACTTTTTCCAATCGTTTATCCATATATGACATATTGTTGGGATTCAGCCATAAAGCTTTATCACGCTCAGGATCAGGGTTGTCACCATATCTACCATTATAAGTACCACCCGTAATAGCTGACTGACGATTATAATCCAACAATTGACCAGAATTCATATAATCAGTTGTTGAATCCAAGAAACCAAAACTAAATGAGCCATCATAATTAATAGTAGTTCTACCCGTTTTACCTTTTTTGGTTGTCACCAAGATAACACCATTAGCACCACGAGAGCCATAAATAGCGGTAGCAGAAGCATCTTTCAAAATTTCCATAGATTCAATATCACTCGGATTAACATCAGCAATCGAACCTGCTGACATAGGTATTCCGTCAATAACATATAAAGGATTATTATCCGCAGTTAAAGAACGATTACCACGAATACGAATATCGCCCAACTCACCAGGACGATTATTAGACGTAATATCCACACCTGTCACACGTCCTTGCATAGCCTGCAAAGCATTTTGAACAGGACGATCCTCTATAACCTTACTCGTAACACGTGCCATAGCACCAGTCACATCACTTTTTTTCTGAACACCATAACCAACCACTACCACTTCATCCAGTGTTTCGG
>PPYE01662302.1_pt1 | contig 23386 bp, 25 predicted proteins | sample 1559881 | NCBI WGS metagenome assembly PPYE01 (sample SAMN08240022, study PRJNA423297) | Human gut metagenome, whole genome shotgun sequencing project. | reverse complement strand
TATACTAATGACAGTATACAGGGCAATCCAGAGACATGCAAGCAGAGCAGCATAATGCTAAACTATGAGGTCAAAAACAGTCTGTCCGGATAATTAGGCACACACTGTCCGCCGAATATGGCACAGGTGTCCGTTTTGGCAGGCAATCTGCACCCTTTTTCTGGATTTAAAGTTTTTGGAGTAAGATCTAAAAACTCTAACCCTAAGTTTACAGGAAAACTATAAAAATTTCGCTACACGTTCTTATTTGACGCTTACCATTTAAAAATACCTTTTGGCACTTTAAATGGCACATAAAAAGGCAGGATACACATGCACCCTGCCCACATTTCTGCATATTCTATTTCCGACAATTACAGTCCAAGGCCCTCCACCCAGGACGCCACATCTTCTTCGCTCACACCGGACCGGAACCGTTGTCCTTCCAGCCAATCCCCGGTTCCTGCCATCTCCGCCAGAAGCTGCCCGCTCTCACCGATGCCGGAAGAAGCGGAAGTGCAGAAGGGGATCACTGTCTTGCCTGTAAAGTCATTGTTCTCCACAAAGGAATCTACCGGCCATGCGGCGATTCCCCACCAGATGGGATACTAAACCGGAGGTCGTCTTCACTGGACTTTGAAAATATAGGATTTAACGCCTTACACAAATGTATTTTGTGTTCTCGTTTCACTGAAGATTCCTCGTATTTAAAGGTCCTGCCCTTCGTGTTACATTGTAGCTCTTCTGTTAATTTCAGTACAAATGCCTACACTTTATTGTGATCCATACGACAAATGTACGATTGTTTTTCCGCACTGTTTATCACTAAATCTTATTAAAAGAATCTTTTGCTCTGGCTTTTATGTATAATAATACATCATTAATAAATTCACTTAACAATATATGCAAATATTTATAAAAAAAACCACTGCACATATAAAAATATTACAATAGATTTCTTTCATCACTATTCAGCATCTCTATTTTGCACGAATACTTTATTACCTTTATATGCAGCACGAAATACTTTCACCTTTTTCACATATTCTCTCGCCAACTTACCAGCAGCTAACTCAAGCAGTCTTTTACGCTCAGGATCTTTTTCTTTATTAATTGCTAATTCAAGCTGATCGCACATTTTTTCCATTCTTTCAAGCAACCATCCAAGGTTATGTAAAGGGCGGTACAATTTTAGCATTTTAATCATCTCTCGACCCTTCGGATCATCCGAATCAATTCCGCCAAGTTCGTTGCGGTAAAAAATTGTATTATAATCTGTATACACCGGATTATAAAATAATTCATTTACTATTTGGGAATTACTATCTATATCTCCTTTATACTTATCCCCCTTGGACAAGTTGCACTTAGGACAGGACCACATAAGATTTTCGTAATCTGTTTTCAAATAGTCTTTTTTGTTCTTAAATATTTTCTCCGGTATAAAATGTTCCACATGATATGGTACTGCCACAAGATCTTCATGCATATTGCAATAACAGCACCTACAATGAAAGTCTCTCTTCAAGTATTTTACATATTTTCTAGGTTTATCAAACTGTACTGTGCAAGTTCTTGTTATTTTATGCTCTTTAAAATTTGCATATTTCATCTAATCATCCTAACAATTCTTCGTACTTTTTTAACTGTTGAAAGACATCCTTAAGCTCATCCATATCCAAGCTAATATCTACTGTCGTTTGATACAACTGTTTATATCGTCCCAACTCCGTCTCAATTTCCATAATTTGTTCCAAGGTTTTCTCATCTTCACTATTCTTATCTAGCTTCTGAAGTTCTATAGCAAGTTTTTCTTCCAGAGAATCTCTACGTGTTACATATTTCTGCATATTAAGAATTATATTTGTCACAAGTTCTTTGGTTTCTTCAAGTTCCGGATTCAAAAAGATTTTTTTTGGATATACCTTATCCGCATCAGTATGCTCAGACTGTTTACTCTCTTCCGGTGCATTTGTCATAATAATAACAGGAAATTCAGGAATTTCATCATGCATAAACTCAATAATCTGCCATCCTTTAATTACATCGGCAGTCGTATCAAGGCGAAAATCAACTATCAAAGCCTGAATATTTTTTTCGTCTATATCATTCTGTATTTCCTGTAAAATACTTTCTCTCTCTCGTCCTTCCAACTCATATTCTTTAAATTCGATTTCCGGTTTATCCAGAATCCATCCAGCATTATCTAAAATAGATACCTGAATATCATCTCGTTCATCTTTTTCATCATCTACAATCCCTATTCGATACATTATACCCTCCTTTCTGGCTTTCTAAATTCTATTTTCAGGCCAAATCCATCTGTTTTATCTACAACAGAAATAATCCCATTATTTCTTTCCACCGTTTCTCTTACAATCCAAAGTCCTAAGCCTGTTCCTTTTTCCTTTTTTGAAGTTTCTCCTATTTCAAAAATTTTATCCGGATTATTACGGAACATATCTGCAAGAGGTGGACCATTATTTTCCATTTTTAAAATCACCCTATCCGCTGCATCTTCTATATCAAAAAGTATCTTTCTTTCAGGATTATGCGTCTGTTCAAGGAACCATGCTGAATTTAGTATAAAATTATTGAGAATAATATACATATCCACAAGGGCAATAGAAACTGTATCTTCTGACTGCTCCTCTGGTGACTTTATACTAATGGAAATATGCTTTTTCCCCAAAATTATTTCCCATTTTTCCAGAATAGTAATTATCATCTTTTCAAGAGAAATTTCCTGCTGTTTTAAACTATCCTTTTTCAAGCCTTCCATTATTACGTCCAAAAAAGCAGCAATAAGCATATCGTTCTTTTCGAGACTATCAATTCTGTTATATGGGTTATATGCAGGTAATCCATCATATTCCTGCCCTTTTAATATATAATTCACCCTACTTCGTATCTGAGATGCTTGGACATGGAATTGAGTGTTAATGGCATTAAACTCGTGAAAAAAAGTATTCATTAAGATTCCTGATGCACTCAATATCTGAAGCATTTGTTTACTATTCAGCGATTTTTCGGATTCTTGCATCAACTTGTATACCGTTCCAAACATCTCATCTTCAGTAAAGCCGCTCGTTATTTTGTTATTTTCCCTATATTTTTCGTCATGTTCTTTTTCTTCTGCCTTCTTTACATGCTCGACTTCCCGTCGTATTGCTTCTTCTTTAACTTTCTCAGCATAATCTGATAATTCATCTTCTATAGATCGAATCCATTTAGAATACTCCCTATATATATATTGCCTGTCAAATTCAAACTCTTTGAGACATTCCTGCAATAAACTAACAAAAATGTAATACGTATCCGTCAATGCAAGTCCTTCACGGTTTGCCATATCTTCCAGATTTGGATTTGTCTCACGCCCAATCTTCACCAAGCCAATCATCTGATAAGGCTGTACACGCCATGCTCCTGTCAGATGAGATACAGGGGCCGGACTCCTCTGTGCACGTCCTCCCATTCCCAGCCAGTCATACATTGCGCCGTCATCACCATATGGCCGGACTTTAAAATCATCTCTATACAATTTTATTCCCGAAAACTGCTCCAACAATTTTTTTCTTTTTCTAACCGCTACCTTCTTCATTATTGCATATTCGTTGTTTGCATTTCTCAGAAAATACATCTCTGCAGTAAATGGTCCTACCTTCTGTATTTTTTCCAATGTATCAGAGGGTAAAATATCCGTAACTTTCTTTTCAATTACCAGTTCATTGGCATAATCCAATTTTTGATAATGCCGTTTTTGCATTCTTTCTCCCGACCAAAATTCATCTACTGATTTTGTTATCGATGATCCATATTTTTCCACAGTTACTTTTTTTACAGACAAATCGATTTCATTACGAAGAAGTCGAATTTTTAACAGTTCACCCCCATCATATTCAGCATATATTCTATAGTCATAATCATCTTTATCTATAGCAACCTTCTCTGTTTTGAAACTAAATTTCGGTAAAAGAACATTCTTTACAATTACTTCAAATCTGTCTGCACTTCCAATTGGGTTTATACTCTTGAGATTCGTATTCACCTTCCTAAAAAGGCGTTCGCTCCAAGCTTCTCTGATCGGGCTCAAAATAATCATAGTACCTGTTGTCCAATCATGTTCATTCAAAAGGGCATTATCCTCGCCTAGAATATCCTTTACTATACTTTTATACTCTGTATATTCTGTTTCCAAGTCTGCTTTTACATCACTAATCAATGTCGCCTCTGCAAACTGTTCCCAATTCATATCCCATCGAACTGTTTCAGCACTGCTTATTGCTTTCGTATACATAACTGAATTCATAGACAACTTGTCAAGAGCAAATCTTCCTATACCTTTCGCTCCCGTTTTTACTCGTCCCTTAGCAGACATGATATTATTTTCTTTATTGCTCGTACCGATATACATCCATGCCGATCTAACCACATCTTCCGTCATTCCAGTCCCATTATCTGCAACAATAATTCTATTATGAGCGAACAGTATGTCTTTTAATTCGTCTTGTATCTTATTAGGTAAATTCTGTTTTTTGGTCCATGCATTTCCCTTTATATCATAACACTCTCTGACAAACTGAAGTTCCTTTTCCGATAAATATTCCGTAAAATGTGTGACATCCGTTTTATCAGGCACATCCGGAAACGGCATATAAAAATCAACATAAACGCAGGTAGCATCTGCATCATAGGAGTTCTTTATTAATTCGATTAATGCCCCATCCACATCTGCTATATTTTCTCGTCCAATCAGCCTTGCTGCTTTCGCTCCGACCTGAAATTCTACTTTTTGCATTTACTTCACCACTTTTCTTCAAAAACATAGTTCTCAATATCTCTTGGACTTACACGATATGTTTTCCCATTTGCATGTATCCCAACCTCCTGGATATATCTGAAAAACTCCTCGCTGTCAAGCACTTGTTCTGCCTGCTCAATGGTATACCCTTCTTTCGGTACAAGATACATTCCCGAATATGGAACCGTACATTTATCAAGGCGATAATATTTAACTTTACCCGTTATCAGTGTGGATAACATTATCTTTTCTTGGTTAATATGAGCCAATGCCTGTGACCGGCCAAATTCAAACCACTTACTGTTTTTGTCCACTTTTCTCTCCGACAATTTTGGCGCATATTGTTTCAAATAACCAGCAATTTGTGGATAAAGAGTCAAGAATTGTTCTTCATCATAACGGCAAAGCTTGTTTTCTTCATAATAATACGGAAAAATAATATAATTTTTTTCTTTATATTGCATACTCTTCGGACTTGCTGCTGGACGGAGTCCCTCCTTTTCTAGTCTGTATCCGTCCTTTTCAATCCACTTTTCATTTTCTCTAAAATCTTTTATTACAAAAACTTTATTTAACAATGTAGCAACAGGCGCCGAAACCTTAAAGCAATCACCAAATTTTCTTTTTCCCCCTATATTATCTAGCCCTTTATCTAACACCCATTTTCCCTCAAGGTCATTTTTCACTATATACTTATTGTTTTTTTCTAACCCCCCTTTCTTTTCCCTATCTATGTACAAAAAAATCGGAGAACTCAGTCGTTTTGAACATACGATAATCGCAGATGATGTCAAGCGTCCTTCAAAAATTCTTTCAAACTTAAAATCTTCCAGTTCTATTAAGTATGGCAAGATATATTTCCGCAATCCTTCTGAATATCTATTTTTCATAAAATTGTTAGGAATTAAATAGGCCATCACTCCATCTGAAGCTAAAGCCTCAAGCGCAGCTTCTGTAAAGGCATAATAATAATCGGCTTTCCCCTTTTTGCATGAGTCATATCTGCTTTTTATCAATTTTCTGTCTTCCTCTGGCATATTATAGTATGTAATATAAGGAGGATTACCAACTACAAACTGATATATTGGCTCTATCTTTAATTTTAATGCATCATTTAGCTGAACATTCCACTTAACATCTTTTATTCCAAACTGTGCCGCTATATTATCCAGATTATTCAAACATATATCATATATATCTTTTTCTTTTTCAATACCATACACATCTCTTTCCAACCCTTGCTTAATCTCTTGATCCGTTTTGCCGTTTTTTCGTGCATCTATTATATACCTCCTGGTAATTTCACCCAAAAAATGTCCAGTTCCACAAGAGTTTTCAAGAATTTTTTTTCCATATAAATTATGTATATATCCGATTTTATCTAGCATGTACTTAACAATTTCCAGAGGTGTAAATACTTTGCAAGTTGTTTCTCCCATATCCAATTCATCCTTTTTGTGTTTATTTCCATTTTATCACAATCAATTTTTCTTGTCACTATTGTTGTTTCTAATCGCTGAGTGTGATCTCTGCAAGCCTGTCCGGATTTCGTAAAACCTTGTAGTAAGTTTTTTCACCCTGTGAAATCAGCCAGGCTCGGAAATTTATGAAAGTGTTTCTGTCATCAAACCCTGTCATGAAATTGAAAACACTCAGCAGCCTCTTTTTATCTGCTGCATCCTTAAAGCTGTGAAAGATGCAATGCCAGGCAAGCACCTGTGACGGCGGCAGCTGCATCAGTTGTTCTCTCGACCACCGAAGGGACAGCCGTTGGTCATTCCCGCATCGTTCATGTATCTCATCTATGATTTTCCAGAATTCCTGTATCCCCATCTCCTGCCCGTCCTGGGGTATATTTTCTCTGCTCCGGTTCATCGTTCTTTCCATTCCCTCTTTCTTTTTGGCTTCTTGTCAAATAATTGTTCCCATCTTTCCAGAATATCCATACAGTCCTGTTCAAAATGGAAGCTCTGCAGCCCCGGGTATCGAGGGATTCCGTCTTTTACATATACCATCTTCTTTCTCTCCCTTTCAGAATATCCTGCTCTTTTTAGTTGAGTATATGTAAAAAGACCACATTCCGTCTGGTATCCCGGAATACGGTCTCTCTGCATCGCATATAAAGTTTCAATAAGATTTTTGCAGTTATACTTTGATCTGTAAGATTCGATCTGCAGAGCAGTCATCCCTACAGTACTTGCAAAAGTTGATAAATGTTTGTAGAATTTCCCTTCAATTTTACAGTGGGGAACATAGAAAAATATTCTATCTTTCGGCCATCCGCATTCATCCCGGAGTGTCCTTATCAGATGAAAACATTCCAAAACTGTTTTGTTTTTTTCATACCTTCTTTACCCTTCCACTAGCACTTTGGAAATATGGCACTCCCGATAGAGGAAGGCTACATTTTGATATATTTTCCCCTCATATTCAACCTCAAGTACTTTTCCCTGAAAAAAGCGTCGGAATTCCCTTTTTTCAGCAAGGGATTTTCCCTGCCTTCAGCGGGCATTATGCATCCCTGCGCTGTTTCAGTGCATTCTCAACCATCTCCTGGATGACCATCTCATAAATTTCATTCTTGTCCATATCGGATCACTCCTTTTTCAGCACACAATAAACGGATCATGTGCAGCAAGTCTATACCAAAACCCAACAAAGATTTTCTTGTCTTTTTAGGATTCGCGTTTCTGATATTTATATGCGCTCTCAAAATCAATCGCGCCGTTGATGCGCCTGACCTCTTCCACACACTTTGAGTGTAGCCGTTTCATAGCTTCTTCGTCAACATCATGTGTGTAAGCGATCACCTGGGACAGCTTGGAGAGTTCCACCGCAACTTTAAAATCCATCCGTGCCAAACGGTTCTCACTGTCCTGTACCGTTCCTGTCATTACAGAGGAAATTGCCTGGAGCAGATAATCTTCCGCTTTCTCCGAAGTAAGAAATCCTAGATAGAACCGCAGGGCATCCTCGATTAGCTCGGTGCGGTTCCTCACGGTACTGTCTTTAATATAAGCATCTGCCAGTGCGACCAGTTCCGTATCTACGCGGATGGAAAATTTGGTTTTATCCGCATTCCCGCCCATCAAGTCCTCCTTCCTGCTTGTATTGCCGAAGCCACCTTGCTTTTCCCCCAATAACCTGCCAAACTTCCCTGCCAGCCACCCCGATTTCCCAAAAGGAATTTTCTGGGTGCCAGATGAAGTTCCCGCACGGCTTTGCCGGGCGGTGTGAAGCGGGCGAGGGGGCTCCCCCAAGCCACCCGCCCTTTAACCTGCACACGTTTCGACCCAACCACGACCACCAGAATTCCACTACTACCAGCCTTTCCCGCAGCTTTTCCCCCTTCTTCCAAACGCGCCCAACAGCGCGAAAAAACTCGGCAGGGGTACACGGATGCCACTCCTGCCTGGAAAAGCCGACACGGCGGCTCACAGGGGCTTACACGGGCAGAACCTGTTCTGAGTCATTCTCCGCAGTACTTTCCGACATATTTCTATCCCCAGATACATGGATGGAAGGGCGTACCGGACGTCGGGGACGGTCCTTCCCGGCGGCATCACGTGCCACCTTATCATCGATATATTCACGGGTTGCCTGCGGCACATATTTCTCATACAGTTTCTGCACCGTATCATTTAACTCGGTCTGCAGGTCAGCGTCTCGCTTGCCCATGTGAAACGTCAGCGCATCCAGCTTTTCCGTGTTGAATGTTACCGTCAAGGTTGTATTTTTCATTTGCAGTCCTCCTGTCCGTTTTTGTTTCCGGAATGAGAACAGGCGGCTGTTTGCCAGCCGCTTCCTGTTCCATTCTGTTTTCAGGTTCGTAAAAATTGCAAGAGTCCAATCGCATCGGAGAACCCGGTTTTATAATAACGCAGCCGCTCCTGCTCCGGAATTGCCAGCCGTTCCACCAAACAGGCATCCAGCCATTTCCGTTCGTCTTCCGGGAGCATCAGAAGAATCCGATCCATGTGTTCGGTATGCTCCTTTATCTCTTTCTGATATGCCGGATTCTTTTCCCGTTCAATTCCATTTCTGATTTCCGCAACCCTGGACTCTATCACCTGATTTAGTTGATCCAGTATCTCATCCATCTCTCCATCTCCCTCCTTTCAGCCAGGATTCTTTTTTTAACAAAATAAAACAACTCCTCACTGGTTTATGGTAAAATTGAGATGTCCAGTAACAATTAACCATATCCACCAGTAAAGGAGTTGTACCTATATGATAACATACAAACAGCTTTCTTTGGCAGATATTTTTACCGATTGCCAAAATAAATTTGATAACGATAAATATGAGTTCCTTTCCATCCTTGAAGAAACCATTGATCTCGATGAAATTGTCCCGGTGTCTTTTGTTTCTCATTTTCACGCTGCCACCGGCAGACCCCGCAAGCATCTTCTTTATCCAATGCTCAAGGCTCTGTTATTACAGCTGATCTTCTCAATTCCAACCACTTCCCTCCTGATCGTATTTCTGAAATACTCCCAGGAACTAAGGGATTTCTGTGGCTTTTCTGTTGTTCCGGATGCTTCTAAATTCACCCGGTTTAAACAGGATTTCTTATCGGACTTACAATCCATATTTGACAGGCTTGTTGACCTGACTGAACCGATCTGCCAACGGATTGATAAGACAAAAGCGGCTATGCTTCTCTTTGACACCTCCGGCATTGAGGCCTGGGTTACCGAAAACAATCCCAAATATGCCAACCGTATCATCCGGCAGCTGAAAGCTTTCAAAAAAGCAAATGGACTGGATGACTCCTTCGACCCTTATAAAGCTGCCTACGGCTCCATGCCTTCCCACGCCGCTGCAAATCCAGCCATACAGCAGATGTACATCAACGGTCATTTTTGTTATGCCTTTAAATTTGGCATCCTGACAAACGGGCTTGGCATTGTCAGGGATATCAGCTTTTATAACAAAGACTTTCTGGATGCTCACCCGGATATCGTGGTTGGAAAGAAATCCGACTCCCCGGATGAGGATAAAAGCCTTGCGGATTCCAAAGCTCTCATTCCTGTGCTGAAGGACTTTTTTAAAAAACATCCTCTGATCAACCCCAAAACATTTCTGGGGGATGCAGCTTTTGACTCCATTGAAATCTATAAATATCTGCTTCAGGAAGCTTCTTTTGAGAAAGCTTATATCCCGCTTAACGGAAGAATCTCTCTTCCGGAAAGTGACTGCCCTTTAAATGAAAATGGCATTCCCTGCTGCCCGAAAGATCCTTCCCTGCCGATGAAACGGGAAGGCAGTAAATCCCATCTGCGCTGCGGACTCCCTACCATGAAGTTCGTATGTCCCAAAATGAAATGGATATATGATAAGGAAACGGGTAAAAGTAAGCGTGTCTGCCATTGCGATAATCCTTGTACAGAATCTTCCTGCGGCAGGATGGTTTATCTTTATCCTGAGAAAAACCTGCGTGCCTACCCTGGTACAATCCGCGGTACGGATGAATGGAATTCCACCTACAAAGTCAGAGGGAATGTTGAGAAATCCATCAACCATTTCAAAGACAGTTTTTGTGTTGCCGGACGTAAAACCCAGAATGAGAAAACGCTTCATGCCGACCTGCTTCTTGCCGGGATTACCCAGCTCATTACGGTAATGGTTGCAGACAAACTGCACAAGCATCAATATATCCGCATTTTAAAGCCCCTGATTGCATAACCTCACACGCCACATACCATTTCACAGGCAGATATCCTTATCTGCTTTGTTTTCATGTCCCAAAATCCTGTTATCCACATCCACCTCCTGAAAATCCGGTCATACCGGATCTTTACCTCGCCGGAATCAAGCTTGCAAATCTGTTTCGCAATTACCTACTTTCAACTGATCATACGCTTCCTGGATTTCATCACCAGATACAGGAAGCTCCAGTTCTCGTTGTTCCATTACTCTGTTTATCAGGACTACCTGGAACATTTCACAACTCACCCTCTCTTATCATATCTTCTATACTAAAACATCCTCTTCAGAGGCTATTGGAATTTTATCTGCCATTTCTCTCACTTTACTGAAGCGACATCCCACCATATTTCTGGCTTGTCAATGATTCTATCGCATTCTCCCGCGTACGGAACATCCTCCATGGAGATACTCGGTGATATAACCCGGTATGGCTGCGAACACCAAAATACTTTCCATCGTAACTTTCTACGATGTATTCACAAGTGCCCTTTTTCGCTTTATTCGTAATCAGTACGCAAATATCTCCCTTATTCCAGCCATATGGGAAATTTATGGTTTCTGTCGTTTGGTTATCTTGAATTTCATTCTTCATTCGATTCCTCCTGACTCTTTTGAATCATCGGTTTTTAAACTGCTGATACCCGATTCCGTACAAGCACAAAAAAGACCGGCTATACTTTCGCTATTGCAAAGAACATAACCGGTCGCCTTTGTGTTTGCTTGTTGGTATTTATATGGGAAAATCATTTCCAGCTCAACTACATAAGTAAACTTAATTTTCTTTTACTTTGAATTATTTCAATTATCTCATCAACAATATCGTCAATATCACACTTATTTGTATTTATCCGTATCGCATCTGGATAATTACTATCAAGAAACTCTATATTGTCCACCATCCACTCTAAAGCAATATCTTTCATCCTATTTGTATCTTTCTTAATTCTCTCTTTGATGGTTTCCTTATCAGCTGTCAAGATAATATGTACTATATCTTTTCCTTCCTTTTGCAAACAGTCAAAAAGATTTTCTTTACACTCCATTCGTGTCAAAGCCATATCAATAATCAATTTTTTATTTGTATCTTTTGATTTTTCTTTTATCAATTCCTTAAATTCTTGTATAAATCTCATATTGTTCTGAGGCAAACATCCACCGATATGCGGCAAAGAATGTGTTGATTCCGCTTCTTCCACAATCTTTTTAAGAGTCTCATTACAATAATAATCAGATTCTAACAGTTCGGCCTCACTACCGAATCTAGCTGCTATTTTCTTCGCCACCGTCGTTTTTCCCACGCTATAAGTCCCATTTACCCAGATAATCATAAAAATATCCTCCTATCTCAAATTAACCAATAAAAAAACACATTCTCAAAATACGAATACTGTTTGCCTCAAATCAAGGCTTCCTCTTTCGTAAATTAGAACGTGTTTTGTCTAGTGCTTTTCTTTATTCTAAGACACTTTGCAATATTTGTCAATCAACATTTTGTGTCTTTCTAATATTAAAATCAATATATAGTATATATTACCATTTATCGAAAAGTTTTTCTATCTTTTTGAACTACCATCAGTTAATTATATAAGCAAAAAGGCATGATCCATTTTCAGATCATACCTTATCAAAAAAACAACTGTTCAATTACAGCCCCAAGCTCTCTACCCAGGCCACAACATCTTCTTCCGAAGCCCCAGAACGAAATCTCATCCCTTCCAGCCAATCTCCAGTCCCTGCCAATTCAGCCAACAATTCACCGCTTTCGCCCAATCCAGAGCTGGCAGATGTGCAGAACGGAATCACCGTTTTCCCTGTAAAATCATTTGCCTCTATAAAGGTATTTACCGGCCATGCGGCAATCCCCCACCATACGGGATACCCTACAAAGACATTTTCGTACTCATCGAACCCTTCCATCGTCGCAGCAACAAGTTCCACATTCCTCAGACTCTCATCTGCATACTCCTGAGAAACGCGGCTGTTCTCATCATTATAGTTTAAATCTTCATCTGTATAGGGATCAGCAGGTTCCAGTTCAAACAAGTCGCCGCCTGTTGTCTCTGCAATCATCTCGGCCACACGTTCTGTATTACCTGTTGCAGAAAAATATACAACTAATGTTTTACCCTCTGCTCCCTCAGTGCTCTCTTCCTCCGCGCTGGCTTCTTCAGAAGTCGTTTCCTCTGCTGAAGTCAAACTGCTTTCCGCCTCAGTTTCTGCTTCTACTGTTGTCTCTACCTCCTGTGTTGTGCTGCTTGCTTCCTCACTATTGGAACTGCATCCTGCCAGTATTCCAACTGTCATCATGCATGCTGTAAGTAATAATAAACCACGTTTTTTCATATGGGTTAGCCTCCTTCTGACTATGTATATCTATCTCAACGCTATACACAATTCATACTCTTCTCTGTGTATGCTGTTATATTCATCTCTATAAATCATACATAATACACACTATACACTAAGAAAACCTTGCTCCATTTTAGGGTACCCGATAAACACCGTATCGTAATCATCCCAGTTCTCCACCGTTGTGCTCACCAGCTCCACATCCCTCTGATCCGGGTTGTCATGTTCGACGGTTACGCGGCTGTTTTCGTCCGTCCAGTTTAAGTCTGCATCCGTATAGGGTTCCGTGGGTTCCAGTTGGAACAGGTCGCCGCCCACAGCTTCTGCAATCATATTTGCTGCTTCTTCCGTATTTCCGGTGGCAGAATAATAAACAACCAGAGCCTTCCCGTTTCCGCCGTTTTCTGTCTGCTCCTGTGAGTTTTCTGTTTCCTCTGTGGCATCTTCGCCGGCAGCGCTGCCCTCGGTCTCTTCTTCCGTCTGGGCTTCTGTCTGCTCCGTGGCCTCTGTCTGTGTCTGGGCCTCCGTCTGCACCTGGGTCTCAGCAGCCGTCTGCTGAGAGGAAGAACCGGCTCCGCAGCCTGCCAGTACTGTCACTGCCGCAAGAATCGCCGCAATCCATCCGCTGTTTCTTTTTTTCATCATATCCGCACTCTCCTTTTTCTGCTGTTTTTATTGTTTATTTTTATTATTTATTTTTGTTGTCTGCTTCTGTTTTTCTTTTTTCTGTCCTTCCGCCTGCTGCTGTTCTCCTGTCTGCTGTTTTCCCGTCTGCTGCCCTGCTTTTCTGCCGTTTATGGTACTTTTATTTTCTCCCGGCCCCTGCCATTATCTGGTTTTTCCAGAAGGCCTCGGCATCCTTGATCCACCCTTCGGCCCTGGTTCCTGTCCCCAGGCCGAATCCATGTCCCAGCCCCTCATACACATGAAATTCCGTGGGAATTCCCATGGCATTCAGCATCTTAAGCCGCCGTTCCATGACTCTCCAGTTGGCAATGCCGTCCCGGCTTCCCACACAGGCATAAACAGGCGCATCCTTTTCCGACACGGCGGAGTAACCGGTATACTGCATGATTACAGCCACTGCCTGGGGAATATCCTTTCTCCCCGTAAGCGCCCTCAGATAGTTCCGGTTCCCTAAAACCGCCGCCATCCGTGCGCCTGCAGAACCGCCCCACAGGGAATACCCCTCTGCCTTTACCTGAAGTTCATCGGCATGGTCATGGATGAATGCAATCGCCCGGGCCAGATCTTCATAAGGTTCATCCGGCCGGTAAATCAGGGCAAATCCATTACAGCCGGACCGGCTTACTTCCAGCGCATGGGGAAAGCTGTCCTGCATGGCACCTACGTAATAAAAGGCGCCTCCCGCATTCATTATTCCGAACTCCCGCCCCGGCTCACCGGGAAAAAAGAACAGGCCCGTGTCCCGTTTTGCAGGGTTCTTTCCCATCTCTTTTTCTGTATAAATCGGGAAAAAGATCCGACGGCCTTCCAGTGACCACGCTTTCAGCTGGTTCAGGATATCCAGTGTCTTTTCCGTGAAAATGTGGGAATACCACAGGTAAACCCGGCTGCTGCTGACTTCCCGCAGCGTAAGACTCCCGGGAAGGGAGAAATTCACCGGAAACAGGAGCCTGCCAAAATCTCCAAAAGCCGGATCATGGATCACTTCTTCTATCACAGTATCTTCTGTAAATGGCTCAAATTTGATTTTCCCACCTCCTGTCACCAAACAATTGCTTTGCCTGTTTCTGGTATCATTATATAAAAGTTTTCTTCAAAACAGAATTTCCTGTTTTTTTGCTGGTATATACCCGTAAGTTTTAACCTGGCGGTTCTGCGGAAGGTAAAATGAACTTTCAAAAAAGAAACGGCGGCCTTGATTTTCTCAATGCCGCCGCAAAAGTTAATGCAGAACACTTTTTCCCATAGTCTGCAGACCCTCTTTTTCCCTGTCACATAAATGTTTCATCCCTGAGTACTTCCGCAAGATCCATCTTTGACACCGTTCTCCACCCAAGCCAGAAAGCCAGACCAGTAAAAGCAAAAACCGCCAGTATAAAGATTCCTACAGGAATCACCGGGGCATTCTCCAGAAGAAGCCGGGGATCAAGGTAGGTCCACTTCATAAAAAACCAGGACGCCGCCGCAAGAACCGGAAGTGCCGCCAGTACGGGCCGGCCGGCCAAAACAAGGGCTTCTGCCAGAAACATCGTTCGGATCTCCCCGGGCGTCATGCCCACGGACAGATATCTGGCCATCTCCCGCCGTCTCTGACGGATAAATCCCAGAGCATTGAAAAATACACCGCTTATGCCGATCACTCCGATCAGCACACAAAAGCTGCCTAAAATCGCTGCAAGAGCCTGATTTGCCCGGTCGCTTTCCTGTTTCTCCTGGATCCGGTTTTCCGTTTCCACCTGGTATCTCCTTCCAAGAAGGCCGGCCAGCTCATCCTCCAGCCTTTCCAGCCGGAAAGCTTCCTGCTGATTTTGCTGCCCGCCGGATGTATCTGTACTGTCCTCCCTCTCCGGCATTTCCGCCTTTACCTGGATAAAACAGTCTCCTTCCGCTCCCCCCACAGTCTCTTTCACAGTTTCCCATAAAGACGCGGGAAAAATATGGATCATTTCATAATAATCCTGTGTCTGGTACTCCTCTTTCAGATTGGGAAATGACGGACTGTAACATAATACCGGAAGTGTAACGCAGCCATTGCCGGCGTCATCTTTCAATACCGTCTCCGGTACCGCTTCATCCAGATACGGCAGGCTGTGATAGATCCTGAAATTCGGATCCCTGTCATCTCTCACCTGATTGAAAATGATAACTCCCTCCAGACTTTCCCTGGCCCCGTTCTGCCGGCAGCAGCGCAGGAAACTTTCATCATCCAAAATGTAGATCGGCGCATTCACAATCCATCCCTCTTCTGTTTTCTGGACAAATGCCTCCGATGCATCTATAAATCCCCCGGCCGCCTGAAATTCCCGGCTGAGTTCTCCCGGTCTTACCAGCCTCCTGGTCTCTGCCTTCTGGTAAATCACTGCTTCCCGTACGCCGGGAAGACTCCGCACGTCTTCTTCATCATATAACCTGCCGATCTCCGTCTCCTTTACCGTAACCATAACATCCCATACGTTCCGGAACCGGTCAAAGTACGTAATCTGCGTACTGAGGGAAGAAATTGCAAAGAAACACTGTACAAGCCCAAAAGAAATCAGCGAAAAAGCCAGCGAAAGAGAGGCCGTCCTTACAGCCTTTTTTCTTGCCGAAAGGCCGCTGGCCGCAAGTTCTCCCGGGATGCCGAATATCAGTCTCAGAATGAAAGAAGATCCCGGCAGAAAAGAACGTTTCCCTCTGACGCCTCCCATCTCGCGGCCCTCCCGGATGGCCTCCAGAGGCGATATGCGGCTTAAGCGCCGTGCCGGCCCCCATGCTGAGAAAAATGCCGTAACTCCCGTCAAAAAAGCCGCCGTCCCAGGGACCAGCAGATGACAGGCAAATTCCGCCATCATCCGGCCTTCAATGGCCTGATCCGCAATAAAATTTCCCCATGCCAGCACACCTGCGCTGCCCAGGATCCCGGCTCCGATTCCAAGAGCTCCCGGCAGAAGGCACAGCGCCGCCGTCTCCTTAAGAAGCATCCTCTTAATCTGCCCCGGCGCTGCCCCAACACTGGAAAGGATCCCCAGCTGCCGGATCTTGCTTTCCATCAGCACAGCAAAGGCATGACGGATAATAAGAATCAGAGAAAAACAGGCCGCCGCCAGCACGCCCCCAAACAATACCAGAACACCCCAGGCCTCAATCGAATCCGGATAACGGGCATCCACCGCAAAATACAGATTTAAAAGGCTGGTATGATAGACCACGTTCCCTTCCCCAAGTCCTGCAAGCCGGGCAATCCGCGGAAGATCCTCATATGCTGAGGATGGGTTATAAAGCCGGATATCCACCGTCCATTCCCCATCCCGAGATTCCTCCGGATTCACTGCGGCGCTTTCTACATTGGCATAACCTCTGACCAGATCCAGCTCCTCCGTTCCCATCCGCCCCTCCAGACGGGCATGAAAGCCTCCCTCCTCCTTTGTAATCCGCATCACCTCGTAATTCCACATATTGTAAAAAATACTGCACAAAAGCGATAAAAACAAAGCAGAAATAAAAACCGCCGTCATCACAGTCCAGGCGGCGCCCCGGTTATTGCGAAGATCATGCCCCAGGTATTCCCTCCACATCGTTTCACCGTCCTTCCTGCATCTGCCTTATTCCGGCAGCGCCCTTTTTCTCATCTGATACGATCCGCCCGTCTTCCAGCGTAATCATCCGGTCTGCTTCCAGACCGATCTTTTCATCATGGGTGACCAGAAGAATGGTCTGTCCGTAATTCCGGTTAAACAGCTTCAGCAATTCCACAATCTCTCTGGAATTTTTCCTGTCCAGGTTTCCCGTAGGCTCATCGGCCAGAAGAATTGCCGGGCGGCAGATCAGGGCTCTGGCAATGGCTGTCCGCTGCTGCTGACCGCCGGAAAGCTGCCCCGGAAGGGCATCCAGCTTATGGCGGATCCCCAGTGCATCCGTCACCTTCCGAAAAAAGTCCGGATCCGGCTTTCTTTTGTCCAGCGCCAGAGGGAGAAGGATATTTTTCTCTGCCGTAAGAGTCGGAATCAGATTGTAAAACTGATAGACGATCCCCGCCTTTCTCCGGCGAAACAGCGCTGCCTGGGCAGGATTCATGCGGGAAATATCCTGTCCTTCCACCAGAATCCTTCCTTCTGTGGGCCGGTCCACACTGCCCAGCAAATGAAGCAGGGTGGACTTTCCCGATCCGGAAGGCCCCATAATAGCAATGAATTCTCCCGCCTCCACAGACAGATCGATCCCGTCCAGCGCTTTTACCTGACTGTCTCCAAAACCGTATATCCTGCTTACCTTTTCACACCGAAGAATCTCCACCTTCTTATCCCTCCTGTTTTTGGGAAATTTCTGCCTTTTGGGGCCCTCTCCCATCCTTTCTTCCATTCTGCCAGAGAAAAGTGACATCTCAGTGACACCAAACCATCATGCTCCGGCAGAGTCTGGGCGGTAAAAACGGATTTCAAAATACGCCCCGCCTTCCGGCCGGTTTCCTGCTGAAATAACGCCGTTCTGCATTTCCAGCAGCGAACCAGCCAGAGAAAGTCCGATCCCAAGTCCCTGATCCCGCTTATTTTTCCCCCGGTAAAACCGTTCAAACAGGTGGGGAATATCTTCTGGCAAAAATCCTTCTCCTTCATCCAGGATCCGGATTTCCGTATAAAGAAAATTGGAAGAATAATCACATACGATCCGGCTTCCCTCCGGCGAATGTTCCATGGAATTTTTCAGAAGGTTCATTACGGCTTCCATGGTCCATTCCATGTCTCCGGTAAACTCTGCCCTTCCCCGGTCCGGCACCTGGATCTGTATGCCCCGGTTCCCGGCAAATTCCGCAAGATTCTCTGCCGCCAGTTCAAGGACCGTATAAACATCCACCGGTTCCCGTCTAAGAGTTAACGTACCGGAATCAATGGTGGAAAGCAGCATAAGTTCTTCCTCCAGCCGGTTCAGACGTCTGAGCTGCCGGCCCATCGCTTCTGTGTACCGGCCAGGCTCCTTCTTTTCCATAATCTGCAGAGTAAGAAGGGCTGCCGTAAGAGGCGTCTTTATCTGATGAGCGATATTGATGAGATTTTCCCGGAAATTTTCTCTGGCCTTCTCCGCGTTTTCCCTCATGGTATACAGATGACCCACCGTCTTATGAATCTCGTCCTGAAGAGAGGAAAATTCATCCTCTTCTTCTAAAATCAGCGGAATATTCTCTCCTTCATTAGCCTTCTCCAGACAGACTGTAAGTTCACCGATCCGTCTGCGTTTTCTTCCTGCCTCATGGCGGACGGAAAAAAGAAAGCCGGCCAGAATCCCTGCCATTACGCCTCCCTGCAGAAAAATCACGCCGGCTTCCTGTTCATGGCCGAAATCTTCCTTGCTGTACCCGTATTTTCCCAGAAAATCTTCCTGATATCCGGTATCACTTTGTTCCTCTGCAGAAAGAGACAGATATTCTTTCAGAGAAAAAAGAAGATCTGCCTCCATTTCCGGATTGTTATTCAGTATTGTCTGATAAAAACGGGATACCTGGACGTAAGACGCCTTTTCATACCGTCCCTGCCAGAAACACCCCAAAAGAAGCATCCCGCCCAGGCAAAGCAGCAGAGGAAGCAGAATCCACGGGTTTTCCTTTCTTTCACTCATAACGTATCCTCCATGCGATATCCGAAGCTGCGGACCGTTTTCAGGCAGGCCGGATGGCCCAGCTTCTCCCGAAGCCGTTTCATGGCTACGGTCAGAGTATTATCATTGACGTAGCTGCCGCTGCTGTCCCATATCCGTTCCAGCAAAAGTTCTCTGGTAATGGTCCGCCCTTTATTCATCATCAGCAGTTTCAGGATTTCATATTCTGCCCGGCTTAAGGAAACCGGTTCCTGCCGGACCGTAACCGTCATTTTTTCCGTATTCAGCGCAAGAAAGTCACAGGTAATTTCCCTTTCCTGCCAGCCGTCGGCACGCCGGAGGAGAGCCAGCACACGAGAATGGAGAACAGGGAGGGCAAATGGTTTTGTCAGGTAATCGTCTGCCCCGCGCCGAAAACCCTTTACGATATCTTCCGTCTCTCCCCGGACAGTAATCAGAATTACAGGAAGCTTCGGCCACCTGGACCGGATCCAGCTGCACAGCTCGTCCCCGTTCCCATCGGGAAGGATCCAGTCTGTCAGGACCATATCCGGCCGGCTGCTTTCCATGGCTTTTCGAATGGATGAAACCGACGGAAAGAGTACCGTCTGTATTCCTTCATCCTCCAGATACTCTTTCACCGCCCCGGCAATCGCCCCATCATCCTCCGCATAATAAAGACAGGCCATCGGTCTCCTCCTCTCCATCTTTTCTTTTCCATTTTCTTTCACTGCATCCTTATGCTGCTTCCTTTCGCCGTTTCCTTCGGCGTTTCTTTTGCTGCTTCCTTCGACGTTTCCTTTGCGGTTTCCTTTCGTCGCTTCTTTCGCTGTTTCCTTTCGCAGGCTCCGCCGCCGGAAAGAAAGCACGGTCAGCTCTCAAACACCCCATAGCTTCCGATCACCGCCCCGCAGGAATCCGGCCGGTGTCCGATCTGAACTGTTCTGGCAATGGGAATATCCGGGCCGGCATATTCCTTCACCAGCGCTTCGATTCCCGGACATTCTCCCTCCTCTTCCATCCGAAGAAATGTCCCCAGCAAAATGCCGCCTGCTGTTTCAAAAACCCCCATCTGCCTTAACTGCGCCAGACAGGAAGCCATCTGCGGCGCCAGACCGCCGGACGCTTCCAGAAGAAGGATTTTCCCCTTCATATCCGGCCAGTACTCCGTTCCTGAAAGTTTTAAAAGGCACCGCATATTTCCGCCCAGTATCCGCCCTTCCATCCGGTTTCCCTGGATAAATTCATAAGAAAAGTTAAACAGCTCCGTCTTTTCTCCCGCCATAAATTTCCGGAAGGCCCCCCTCTGCCAGCTGCCCTCTTCATGAGTAAGATTTCTTGCCTGATAAAGCACCGATTCCTTCCCTGTCTTTGCATAAATGGCATTTAAAACTGTGGTCAGATCGCTGTACCCCCAGAAAACCGCCCTGCTTTCCCGGATCTCCTGATAATTTAAAAACGGCAGGATCCCATTGGCCGCATCGCCTCCCGACACATCAAAAATGAATCTCACCTCCGGATCCCGGAAAAAATTCATCAGACTTTCGGCCCGTTCTTTCGGTGTTCCGGAAAAGGCCGTTCCGTTCCGCCGGTACAGGCAGTCTGAAAATACCGGTTCAAGCCCTTCCTCTTTTAGAAGCTCTGCCAGTTCATCCATCTGCTCCTGCCGGCTTTCCGGCTGCCCATTGGAACAGGCAATGATCGCCGCCTTCGGCCCGGTGTCCGTATTCTTTCCCTCCGACAGCGGGCCGCCGGGGTGAATGTATGGAAATTTACAGCAGTATTCTGCAGTCCTCACAGGTTTCCTGTACCTCCTTAAGATATATGCTTTGCAGTCATTATACCATGACTTCTCCGAAGCCACGGTATCCCTCCGGGGGATGCGCACGGTTCGCCAGGGTGTTGGTTTCGCTTTGCTCAACGCGAACCGGCGCTGGTATAATGCCTGCTTTGCAGTCATTATACCATACCCATCCCCTCCCCTGCGATACTCTGTTGAAAATCTTGTCCTGCTGTGAAAGTCCTGCCGCCGGATACTCCCGGTATCCGCCTGCCGGGCTGATTACACAAAATACGCCGCCAAAACTTTTATGGGATGGCTGGTGCGTTTGCCTCCGGCGCATGATGCTTCACTTTATACACCAGCTGTACTCCGTCTCCGGCCAGTCTGTTGATTTCCTTTAAAGAAAATTCTGCCGTTACACCGGCAGGCAGGTATCCCATCCGCTCAAATACCGATGGAAAGCCCGGCTCCCCATCTGCTGCCGGGGAAAGCACCAGGCTCAGCTCATCTGCCACGCCGGCCTGCAAAAACGTCCAGTTTACCCCTCCGCCGCCGCAGATCAAAAGCTTGCGGATTCCGAAAAGCTGCCGAAGCTTTTCCGCTGCCACTCGGCAGTCAAGTTCCTTCTTCCCGGCCAGAATATAAGATACCTTCCGGCTGCGCAGGTAATCCCGGTATCCTTTCGGCGTACTTTCTGTAAGAATCTCAATCACATGCGCATCGGGACGCCCCTTGGCCGAATACGTCCCCGACTCCCAGGGAATCTCCCCGGCAGTATCCAGAGAAACGTAATACAGCTCCGCCTGATCAGCTGCTACATAATCCCCTTCCGGAACAGAAGAGATATCGCTGTAATCCGGCTTTTTTCTCCCACAAATTCTTTCGTGGTAACCGTTCCGTAAAGCCATGCATCGCCTTTCATTTCTCTGCGAAGTCTGCCGTATTCTCCGGCCACCGTTCCGTTCGCTTCCGTTCCCATAAAAGGACCTGCGATCTTTCCATTCAGCGAGCTTAAAATATGACAAATAACATAAGGTCTTTCCATAGCATTTCCTCCTTCAATTTTCAATACCGCTGCCTGCTTCTTCTCAGCAGTCAAACACCGCCGACACCTGCTGCAGCAGTTCACGGATGGGCAGTCTCTGGGGACAGTTTTTCTCGCATTTTCCGCAGCGGATGCAGTCCGATGCCCTTCCATGATTCTGCACCAGGTTCGCGTAATATACCGGCTGGTTCGTCATATACGCGGTGTTTTTCAGACGCTTCATGTTATTATAAAGAGCAAAGTACTGGGGAATCGCCAGATTCCTTGGACATTCCGTGGTGCAGTAGCAGCAGTTGGTGCAGGCGATAGCCGTATTCTTTCGGATTGCCGCCGCAGCTCGCTTTAACAGTTCCTGCTCCTTCTCTCCAAGAGGAATAAACTGCCCCATAAATCCGGTATTATCTTTCACCTGCTCCATGGTGGACATGCCGCTTAACACCATTTCCACCCCTTCCAGCCCTGCCGCAAAGCGGATGGCCCAGGAAGCCAGGCTGGCCCGGGAATCAGCGGCCTTTAAAATCTCTTCCGCTTCCCGGGGAAGATTCACCAACGTGCCTCCCTTTACCGGTTCCATGACGATCACTGGTTTCCCGTGCTTACGGGCAATCTCATAACATTCCTTTGCCCGCAGGGCCTCATCCTCCCAGTCCAGATAATTGATCTGCAGCTGCACCACTTCCGTCTCCGGATGCTGGGTCAGGATCTGCTCCAGCATCTGGGGCGTCCCGTGAAAAGAAAAGCCGATCCGCTTTACCAGACCTCTCCGTTTCAGATCAAAAAGGAAGGAGAAGGCCCCCACCCTCTCTGCCATGGGATACCAGGCTTCCCCAAGATTATGAATCAGATACGTGTCAAAATACTCTGCGCCGCACAGCTTTAACTGTTTCTGGAAGAACGGCTCCATATCCTCCGGCTTCTTGATGTAGTTTAACGTCAGCTTATCCGCCAATACATAAGACTCCCGGGGATACCGGCTGGTCAGCGTCCGGCGGAGGGCCGTCTCACTCATCTCATCGTTGTAGCGGTGCGCCGTATCAAAATACGCAAATCCCGCCTGCATGTAATAATCCACCATCTCCCTGACTGCCTCAAAATCCACAGTTGACCGATCATTCTCATCCAGCACCGGCAGACGCATAAATCCAAAACCCAGTTTCTTCATTTCTCTCATCCTTTCTTATTCTGCTGCCTTCAGTAAAATATCTCTGTATTTCCATAAGATGATTGTAACAGCCGGTTGCTGCTATCGGTCAAGAAAATTCTGCTGCAATCGTAATGATAAAAGCGCCTGAAATCAGATTTCCGTTATCTTCCGGCAATACAGCGGCTCTGTCCTGACGCAAAAAAGCCAGCGGCTGTTTTAACCGTTGGCTTTTTGTAAAGTTACTCTGAAACAATACCTTCCGGGGCGCCAAAAAGTGCAGACTGCCCCTATGAAGGCTTCAAAACGTTTTATGACCTC
>PPYE01643677.1_pt1 | contig 23387 bp, 20 predicted proteins | sample 1559881 | NCBI WGS metagenome assembly PPYE01 (sample SAMN08240022, study PRJNA423297) | Human gut metagenome, whole genome shotgun sequencing project. | reverse complement strand
CATGTATATAAGGAAAGAAATCGTAAAGAAAATGGGTTGAATATTATATCAAAAGAGGGTTATCAATATTTTTATCAGTTATTAAATAATCTTTATATTGGGGAAATTAATAAACAAAAACATTAAATTGCTCTGAGGATATTAAGTATAAGAGGTGGATTTGATTAAACTAATATAGATTCGATGGCTATTTTGATATGAAAAGATACATTTTTTATTCGGGTATCAGCGAAGGTTGATGATTCACATATATGATGGTTGGTAACTGTTGGTTGAAGTTTTATGTGAGTTGTAAATTCAGTATGCTGAGCATCCGATATTTTTCATATTTAAAAAATAGTCATTTGTTACGTTCTAAAAGGGGAAGAACAAAGGGGATGATGAAATGGATTTCAGAGAGGTTTTGGGTACGAGCAGTTTGAGGCGACTGCGTTTTGTTGAGTTGCTATATGCAAGCCAAGTTGGGTTGCCGAGTGATCAATTATTAGAAGAGCTAGAATGCTCATTACCAATTTTATTGAAGGATGTCAAACTGATTAACGATGAACAAGAGGATTTCCATATTGAGAAATTCAAGGGACTTTATCAAATCAATGTTAAACCGCATGTGAGTATCAATCGATTGTACGCGGATGTTCTTCAACAGGCACCAGAATTTCAGATTATCGAAGAATTACTTTATGAGAAATGTTCAAGTATCAGTGATTTAGCAGAAAAACTATATCTTAGTGCGTCCAATACACAACGTTATTTGAAGAAAATTGAAACCGCGTTAAAGAAGGCTGGGATTAAGCTGGATTATCGGCCGTTGCGGATTGAGGGAAAGGAAAGTGTTATCCGACATTTCTATTATCGCTATTTTTTAGAAAAATCGGATCATGTTGATTCACTTTTTACAAATTTAAAGGAATACCAGGTTAAAGCGATCACCGATTTGGTGGATCAGTTCATTCAGGTCAATCATTTAGAAAATCGCCATATTTTTAGAAAACGATTAAGCTACAACATTTATATCAGTCTATGGCGAATCAAAAACGGCCGACGATATCCTGCAAATGAATTGGTGAGTCCGCTAAGCTTGCCTGACGAAGAAACCTTAGAAGCGTTTGAGAGAATCGCTTTAGAGTTTTTCCGAGTTCGGCTAACGGAGGAAGATTTTAAGGATTGTTTGTGGTTGTCGTATGCGGATATGCTGATTTTCAGCGAGGATCAATGGAAATCTGCGATGAAGCAAAGTAGAATCTATCGTGATTTGTATCAAAAGCATTATGAGCTGGTTGAAGATTTTAATCGTTTGTTAGGTCATTCGTTGGGGGATCTTGAAATGAACGAGCTGACCATTGTGCTGGTGAATGATCAACGGATGTATCCACCTAAAGGGCGCTACATTGATATTTTATACCGTCAACGAGGGATTTTCTTAGAAAAGATGATGGAAACTCATTATCAAGCGGTGAAGAAGGTCCTGAAAATCGCCGAATCCTTTGTGAAGAAATACCGTATTTACCAAGAAACTGATTTTATCTGGAATTACACCTATCTGTTGATAACAATGGTTCCTCAAAGTTTAAATTTATTAGCGAGCGCGGATCAGCCTCTAAAGATTCTACTGCTTTCTGAATTGTCGCCAACAGAAGAAACTTTCTTGGCAGAACAGATTGAAGAACGGATCTATGGAAACTTTAAGATTCATTTTGTAGAGGAGCGTTCCCGTGACTCGCGGATTTCGATTAATGAATTGAAGAAATACGATGCGTTGATTACTTCAAGTAGTGTGGAGGAAGTGCCCTATGATTACCCTACAGTGATCATCGATCCTTTTTTAACCAATCAAAACATTGTTCAGCTCCAACAGCTAATCAGTGATCTTTCGGGATAAATAAGAAGAATGGAAAGAACTCATTTAGATTTTGCGTAATCCACCCAAATGAGTTCTTTTTTTTAAAACATATGAGTTTTACTATTTGAAATATAATATAAAAAAAATGAGTCGAATAACTCTGTTAATGAATAGAAATAAAGAAATAACTGATGTCAAGATGAATATAATAACTTAAAAATGCGAAAAAAGGAAAAAACACGAAGAAATAATATCATGTACTATGGTAATGGATGAAGAAATAGGAGAAAACATCGGTGGGAGGAGTAATGGACATGTGAATGTATTAAAAAGTACAAAGCATATCAATACTGATAGGCAGATTATTCAGGAATCCACTTGAGATCTAGGATTTTGATTGCTTATCAGTAATTTACTAATTCCGTGACAGAAGGGGGGCTGGAAATGGGAAAAAGGATTTCCTTCATAGGATGTCTGCTTCTAGGAATTTGTTGTTTTGGTATGACGGTCTTTGCAGCAGATGAGCAAAGCGCAGAAGAAAATGAAGAACAAAGTAATGCGTTGGTAGAGTTGTGGATACATACGTGGGGAGAGGATGGGAAAAGAGTCGAGGGAACCGAAAAGCTAACGTTCGATGTGTATGATTTAACCAGTTGGCGAGAAGAGCACGGAGGGGATGAAAAGGAGGCAAAGGAATTTCTGCTAAATACGTATTCGACGAAAGAAAAGATGGCTGAGTTCATTCAAGAAGAGCAATTTGTCAAGTGGAACCAAGAAGAGCTGGGAGTTGACGGCGGCGGAAATGTCTCGTTCGATGTTCCTCGTCTTAGCGGCGAAAAGGATGCAGCGTATCTGATTTTGGCAAGCGGCGAAACAGGAAAATATCATATGCTGCCGATTATTCTTTATTTACCGCAGAAGCATCCAGAGACAGAAGAAGAAGCCAAGCGTCTCCTAATTTATGGGAAATATAAGGATGTTAGCACGCCACCCATCTCCTCCTCGACGTTACCAACTGAGACAGAGGAGCGTTCCAGCGAAAGATCAGCGCCTTCTAACTTGGATGGTTCAAATGCTTCAGGAAAGAATTATCCTTCAACCAACGATTTAATTCGAAACTATACGGTTTTAGGTGCATTACTCATTTTTATCGGGCTTTTAGGATTCAAAAAAATACAAAAGAAGAAATAGGGGGAAAAATAATGAAAGCAAGAGGGAGATTAGTCAGTTTGTTGATGGCACTTGTTTGTTTGCTGCCAATAGGCATGAGTTTATTTAGTTTTGGGCAGAGCGCCTCGGCGGCTGCACCAGAAATGATTAAAGTAACACTACACAAGAAAAAAATGGATGATTTTCCAACAGGAAAGACCAACACCGGTGAAATAGATCCAGACTTTGATAAGTATGAAGGCTTAGAAGGTGTTGAATTCAGACCGTGGGACGTTACAGATGCATTTTATGATCTATTGAAGGCAGAAGGAATTACAGGTTCTGAAACTAAAGAAGTTTATGAAGCGGCTGTCAAGAAGGTCATGAAAGAAGCAACGGCGCAAACATTCGAAGGCAATCTGCCTACTGGCGGAGCTAAAAAAGTTCCAGTAAGCGGAGTGGGTGCTAAATCCACTGGCACCGATGGGACGGTAGTTTTTGAAAACTTGCCTGACCGCGATGCGAATGGTGTTTATCGAGTTTATTGGTTTGAAGAAACTGAAAAAGAAGGTGTTGGTCAATTTGATCAGCTTGTTCTTTTAGCGTTGCCAGTTGAAAAGATTACTGGTAGCCCAGGTGCGAATCACGACATTCACTTGTATCCAAAGAACAAATTAGCAAACAAACCTGTTAAAGAGCTTCTGAAGGATGATGGCTCGGCAGAAGATGTGAATCAAGATCGTATTTCTTATGATATTGGAAAAGAAATTAAATATAAGGTGACGTATCAAATTCCTATGCATATCGGCGATGTGATTACGAATGCGGATGGAACAAGACAAACACGTTATCGTAAATTGGTCTTTAAAGATGAAGTGACTCATGATGGCGTACGCTTTGATAAATTTGATTCTATCAAGGTTATTGGAGGGACGCCAGAAGATATTAAGGGAGAGATTGATTCACCAATTAGTCCTGTTGCCGTAACGGAGAAGTTTAACTTTGATACTGGTTATGCTGCTACGGGCAAAAAAGCTGGGTTCCAAATTGCGATGAGATTAGATGACGTAAGAGATTCTATTCAATCAATAAATACTGCTACATGGTTGAAAAAATATGCTGGGAAAAAAATTGAGATTGTCTACACGGTCAAACTTACGGAAGATACGCCAGTTGATCAGGATATTGAAAACAACTTCTATGTAGATTTGCAACAAACGGGTGAAACTGACGTTGAACCAATAGTACCGGAAGAAACGCCTCCTGCACTTACCACTGGTGGTAAGAAATTCGTAAAACACGAAGAGGGGAAAGACACTCAAACCTTAAAAGGCGCAGAATTCGTAATTACCAATGAAGCGGGTACAAAGTATTTGCAAGGCAATGCAAATAATTACACTTGGAAAGATATTGTAGATGACAAATATGAAGAGGCAATCAAAATTACCTCTGCAGACGGTGGATTATTTGAAATCAAAGGCCTTAAATATGGCACGTACAAATTAGTGGAAACCAAAGCACCTGACGGATTTAAGTTAGGCGGACCGGTTACTTTCATTGTGGACAAAGATACTTATTCAGAAGCAACGTCACTACAAAAAGTTGCTAACGTTTCTAGAGGCGGCTTCCTACCATCTACTGGTGGGGCGGGGATCATTGCCTTCCTAGTAATTGGACTTTCACTGATGGGAATCGCGGTCGTTCGCTATCGCAAGACACAACATACAGCATAATTAACAACTGAATAGTTATTAAGATGAGGCGAGTATTTGCCTCATCTTTTTTTTCTACTAAAATCGTAAATCGCGGATTTCAGCAAAGTCTTGATAGTTGATTTTTCCTTGAATAATTAAGCGGAAATCTATTGGTTAAATAAATGGATAAAAAGAGAATCGATAAAATATAATCATACTTGCCTCAGAAATAGACATTTCTGAGGCCTTTTTTTGTTTTTTGACGAAAAATTCAAAAGGCAAATTTTTTTTACGACAATCAAACTTTATTATTCTTTAAATCAAATTAAGTAATTGGGTTCAATAACACTGAAGGTTACAAAAGAAGATAAAACAACGCTAAAATATCCAATTTAGATAACTAAAAAATATAAAAAAACACATTTAGCGAGAGAAAATGATATCAGTTATCATATTGTTATGCGGAAGGGAGAGTGGGTGAAAAAAGGGTGAAAGGAGGAATTTATGAAATGAAAAAGAAGCACTTACTCATGTTGGTTGTTCTACTATTTTCTTTTATTACAGAAACACTACCATCACTGGTTACTGCGTATGCCGAAACAACGAAAACGGAACTAATTGATGAAAAGTTCTTAAAAGTCTCCTATGAATATGAATCATTAGAAGATACAAATCGTTGGCGAATCACGTTTAGCAGGCAAAGCGAAGAGAGTGATAAAGAACAGCGCCTCAAATTGAAAGTAACAAATGAGAAAGGAAAAGTGATCACATATCCAGCGATTAAGAACATGGATGAGAAGGATGAATGGCTAATTGAAAAGAACTATTCAGCTTCCATGGAAGGACAACTCGTTTTTGAGTTACCGAAATCAACAAAGAAACTCAATTTAGATGTTCAACTAGACGAGCAGACTCTTTCTAACGGAAAAGACGCGAAGATACAGGAAAACATTCTTGATATTAAAGAATCCTTTGTTCTTAAAGCGCAGGATACAAAAGAAGAAACAAAAACTTCTGAGAGTAAAGCAGCGGTCAAAACAAGTTCAGAAGATTTTATCGGTCCGCCTGAACCAGAAGAAGTTGTGCCAGTACCAGCAACGGCAGTTCCAAACAATGGGTTGCTTCGGATGGACCCACCGAAATATACCAATAAAGCACCAGTGTATACGTCGAATAACGGCACCTATCCTACTTGCTATTGGACGCCAACCGGACAGTCAAACGTTCGCAATCATCAAGGTGGTTATGAGAAAGAATCTGGTTGGGATGGAGTAACGAGTTGGGATGTCTCTTCAGATGACTATACGAAATCGTATATTAAATATGGTGTTGAAAAAACTAAGCCGAATATATCGTTGCGAAAATATGCGAGTGAAACATCTAAAGATGACGAGTTTAATGTACGCTTAAATGTTAGAGGAAGCACAATACCAAAACCTGGGGTAGATGTTTGTTTTGTGTTGGATAATTCAGCTTCGATGATTCAAACAGAAGGCTATATTGGTGGTATATCTAGAAAGACATTATCAGTTAACTCGTTACAAAAGTTAATTGATAAATTTAAAGCCGCTAATCCTGAAACAGACAGTTTAAGAATTGGTGGAGTTATTTTTTCTGCTAAAAACAACAATTATGGTAATCCAATAGTTCCTATGTCCAGCAATGAATCGAATTGGCAGAATTTAGTTAACACATATAAGAATACACCCTCCGATGGAGATACCTATACACAAAAAGCATTAATGGATGCGCAAACGATGCTAAATAACGTGGGTGGAACGGATCGTAGAAAGGTTATTTTTCTTTTGACTGATGGTGCTCCTAATATGAGTGCTGTACCAATAGCTTTGAAGAATGATACAAATATCTACTATGATGGTGTTCGTATTACACAAAACGATGGTAATTCAATAGCAGGGGGAAGCTACTTGCAAGCGGCTCCAACTGGCGGAAAATCTTATACTGTAAAAATTCCAGAAGGATATTATATAGCTCAGCCAAATCGTTGTATCTATAGTCATCTGACGCCTGTTAACTCTACAGCGGCGGATATTAAAGATCAAGGAATGGAAATCAATTCGATTGCTATTAATATCAAAAAGAATTTTACCTATGAAGGTCATTCAGATGCTGAATTAATTAGAGGGCTGTATAAGATTGCTTCAAAAAAGTCTAATGCAACTGGTGATATACAAAATGATTATCAATTCTACCATGCTAAGACCACAGGTGATTTTGACATTTCTTTTGATGATTGGTTTAACTCAGTCATTCAAACAGTAGATAAAGGCGTTATTGAAGATCCAATCGGAGATATGTTTGAACTAGTAGGAAAACCTACTGTTAAGGAAATCAAAAAAAGCGGTGTGCCAGCAATTGAAACAAGTAAACTGCCGAACGATCCGGTTGTGACAAACAATACGATCAAAGTGGATAATATCAATCTTTATGGTCAGCAAGAAGTTCAATTGGATTAAAAGCTTCGGTTAAAAACAGACGCTGTGAATTATGAAGGCGACACATGGTATCAAACGAACGGAAGGACGACATTAACACCAACGCCTGAACGAACGACTGATAAGCTAGATTTTGGCGTACCGTCAGTTAAGGGTAAGGCGAATAAGTTCGAAATTCCAGTTGAGAAGAAATGGTCAGATTCGCATATGAACACAGAGAATTATTGGGGACTTCGCGCAAATAGTGTCAGAGTTGTTTTACAAAGAAAAAGTGGCAGTTCATGGGTAGACGTTGAAACGAAGACGTTGAATGCGGCAAATAATTGGAAAACATCATTTTCGGCGGATGGCGGCAGCACTATCTATAGGGTCGTTGAGCCTTCAAGGACAACGGGATATGCCAAGCCGGATTCCAATGTGAATGAATTTACCGCGAAAACATTACCGAGCAAAGGAGTTCAAATTACCAATAAGTTGCTGAAGGGGGCAACGGTCTTTTGTAAGTATATGGAAGACGGGAAGACACCATTTACGTCAGATTTGCCGCGATTTACCATAAGGCGTAAATCGGATGGCAAAGTATTGGTGAGCAATCTTGAGCCGAATGCTAGAGGTCAAGTACTCATCACAGACATTCCACTCGGGGATTTTGTTATAGATGAGACCTATGTGCCTCAAGGCTATGACAAGATGACTGATATTGATGTGAAGGCAGTCGAAAATTCTGCAGGAACAGACCTTAATATTACTGTAAACGGTAAGACCTCATTGCATGAGGTGACCAATAAACGAACGAAAGACCTGGAGATTCCAGTTGAGAAGGTTTGGTCGGATAGTCATCGGGGGACAGAAAACTATTGGGGACTTCGGACAAATTATGTGCGAGTCACATTGCAAAAGAGAACAGGAAGTACGTGGGAGGATGTCGAATCCTTGACGTTGACACCGATCGACAATTGGAAAGGGGTATTCCAAAATGTTGAGGGCGGAAACACCGTCTATCGAGTGGTTGAGGAAGCCCGAACAATTGGGTATGCCAAGCCAACCTACAATTACGGAACGAGCTTCACTGCTGCAACGAAACCAAAAGAGGGTATCAAACTCACGAACAAATTATTGACCGGCAAGGCGGTCATCTGTAAATACATGGATGATGGCAAGACGCCGTTTGGTAAGGACAAACCCAAATTCACTGTCACTCGCAGATCTGACGGCAAAGTATTAGCGACAGACCTCGAGCCAGATAATAATGGGCAAGTCACGATCGAGAATATTCCTATGGGCGATTTTGTTATTGAAGAATCTTATGTACCAGCAGGGTATGAAAAGATGACGAACATCGAGCTCAAGGCAGTGGAAAATGCTGCGGGAACGGCTTTGAATATTACATTGAATGGCAAAGCTTCTCCATACAAAGTGACGAATAAATTGGCTGATTTCAAGCTGAAGATCAAGAAAGTCGATCAAGACGGAAATGAACTTCGCGGAGCGAGCTTCCGACTGATCGGAACGAGTTATGATCAAACGGAAACAGGGGTGCCATACTTCGAATTCACTGGTTTGCGACCAGGTGAATACAGTTTATCTGAAACGGTCGTTCCAAACGGCTATCAAGGAATGAGCGGCACCGTTCGAATCAGTATTTCGCGTGAAGGTGTTGTAAGTATTCAATCCAATCCGAATGTCAGCGGATCAGGCGGAGTCGGCAATCCGAATCTTATTCAATTGACTGTCACAAACAGGAAGCGCGGAGCGGGTCCGCTGCCTAGTACAGGCGGATCGGGGACAGCGATGTTCTTCAAAGTAGCACTTGGAGTTATCTCTACAGCAGGAGGACTGCTTGGCAGCCTTTACTGGCTTCACACGAAGAGGAGGGGATCGTAATGAAAAAAATGATTCTTCTCTTGGGACTTATTCTGGGAATTTGTAACATGGGGGTTACTGCTTTTGCAGAGGAAAGTCTAGTGGAAGTACTGATCAAGACCAGGCCGGAGAACGGTAATGTATATACAGGGATCGAGCAAATCGACATGGATGTTTATGATTTGACCGAATGGCGCCAAAAACGCGCCAGCAACGAAAAGGCCGATAAGGAATATATCATGGACACCTATCCGACCAAAGAACGATTAGCAACATTTGTCCAAACTGAGCAATTGAAGAAGATCAATCAGGTGCCGTACTCAGTGGATGCCAAGGGGGAAATCTCACTGAGCTTGCCGCGGCAGCAGAATAATCAAGATGCCGCCTATCTGATCCTTTCTTCAGGCGAAACAGGCAACTATCATATGGTTCCGATCATTATTTATTTGCCGCAGAGAATGACGAATACGTTGACGGAAGCGGATAAGCTGGAGATTACGTGTAAATATCGTGAAATTCCAGTGACACCGCCAACATCTGAACCACCACCTTCAACAACGACGACTACTACAACTAAATCGACAGAACCGCCGATAACAGATAGCTCAGGACCAAGGAAAGACTTACCAAAAACGATTGGAACACCAAGTGGAGGGGAGGGACCAAGTTACTCAGGAAAGGAGCTTCCGTCTACAAACGAGTTGATACGTAATTATTGTTTTCTAGGGTTGTTGTTGATGATTGTTGGTTTAGTTGGATTGAACAAAAATAAGGGGGAAAAAAATTATGAAAAATAAGAAGAAATGGGTTGCACTGTTAACGACATTGCTATGCTTAATTCCTTTACTAGCAGGGGTGCTAGGCGGAGGAGATAGCGCATACGCAGCAGATTCAGTAGATGTGACTATTCACAAGAAGAAAATGGACGAATTTCCAAATAGCAGTATCGAAAATACTGGGGAAGAAATGAATGAATTTAATCGTTATGAAGGCTTACCAGGTATTACCTTCACAGCGTGGGATATTTCAGAAGATTTCTATGCAGAATTACGTTCACGTCTGACCGGGAATGAAACAGACGCTGAATACAATACAATTGCTAAAGAAGTAATGAATAACTTTGAATTAAATAATGCACCAAATGCAACTAGAGTTGGCACTGATCAAACAACTGATCAAGATGGGAATGCAAATTTCACTAACTTGCCAACAAAAAACGCTGACGGAACATACAAAGTATACTTCTTTGAAGAGCATGCTTCACAAGGCGTTGAAATCGGTTCGTACAAATTGATTATGATGCTACCAATGAAAGGCAGCAACGGACAAGATTTAACAAAAATCCATTTGTATCCTAAGAACAAAGTAGAAGGCGAAGACCCTGAGAAAGAATTAGTGGATGATAACGGCGATCCATTACCACCACGTCCAGCAGGTGCTTACGACTTTGAAGTTGGACAACAAATTCATTACCGTGCAAGCTTTGTGATTCCTAGCCAAATCGGTGATCTTGTTAACGGAGCACCTCGTTATACGAAATTAGAATTCAAAGATGCGGTTGACCAAACAGGTGTGAAATTCGAAGGAATTGATCAAATCGTGATTGGTGGTACGGCAGTTACCCCAGCGACTTTCTTAGCGAATGCAACAGCTGACTATTATAATACAGCGGCACCGTTCACTGGCTATGCTGGATTTAATATTGCAATGAACTTGACAGGTGCTGCGGGACCTGCAACAGCGCAATACTTAAGTCAATATGCTGGACAAAGAATTGAATTTTACTACACTGTTTCATTCACAGATGAAACACCAGTCGACTTGGACATCAATAACGAATTTACTGTAACAATGAATCATGATGGTGGACAAGATGATGTGAAAACAAATGATCCAATCGATCCAATCATCACTGGCGGTAAAAAATTCTTCAAACATGAAGATGGTGAAACAAAAGGATTAGCTGGTGCGGAATTCGTTGTTATCAGAGAAGTAAATGGCGTAGAACAATACCTAACAGTTGGTACAGATTCTAAAACTTGGACTCCAGTAGGACCAAATGAAGACTACGCAAACGCAACAAAATTCATTTCTGATGCAGATGGACGCTTTGAAGTAACTGGTTTAGCATACGGTGACTACATGCTTCGAGAAATCAAAGCGCCAAATGGGTTCCAAAAATTAACCGACGATGTTGATTTCGAAATTGACAAAGATTCTTACAACAACGCAACAGCATTACCAATTGCCAATAGCTCTAAAGGCGGCACGTTACCATCAACTGGTGGAATGGGTATCATTGCCTTTATCGTAATCGGTCTTGGTTTGATGGCAGCAGCAATCGTTCGCTACCGTCGTGTACGTTTTGAAGTTTAATTGATAGAAAAGAATGAGTAGAAGGTGTCTAAGACCTTCTGCTCATTCTTTTGATTGTAGTACGTTAACCACGCCAAACAAGTAAGTACTAGAAAATCCAGAAGTCTAATTGACAACTGGATTTTCCTAGCAGGTTTATGCATTTAATGTTGACGAAGAAACGTTTAATTTCCATTGTAATTTCCATCTTTGCTGAACAAATAATAAATCAACATTCCTAAACCAATTAGGGCAATGATGCTTCCTATAATTGGGACCCATTTGGCATATTCACCTGCTAACATAAGTATCGCACCACCAACAAACATGAAGCCAGCTGCTAATAAATTTGTCATTTAATCAACCTCCATTCTGGTTGTTTATTTATATAGGAATAAATAATCATCGGTTAATATGTCTTTGAAAGGCTAACTGTAGGTAATTTATTTTTATTTTACATTGGTCAATTATCCAGAGCAAAAATTTTGCACCAAAGGGGAATATAAGGGTTCGAATTAGTGACCTACTGATTAAAAGTTCAGCTAACTCAGCCTATCGAATAGAAAAAGAAATATGAGAAGGCGGAACTTTCGAAATATCGGTACACGCTTGTATAGATTTTTAAAACTGCCGAGGGGAAAAAGCATGACTGGACGCTGGGTGAAATAAAAAAGATTCCAAAAGGTTTGGAAAGTGATACAGCAGATCCGCTGATCATAGAGAAAAACGGATAAACATGCTTCAGGCGCTTGAAAAAAATCCAGGGTATATTTGCGTTTTGCGTCAATTTGATGCAAATCTAGGATTTGAGAATTAAATTGAATTATCTAAAATAAATTAGTTTAGACTCGATTCCAAGTATTTACAAAAATTTCAGCGTCAAGCTCTGATTCGAGAATATCCTCATTTTGTACATGATAAAACACCTTTCTTTTTAAATTTCAGTGGATCGCTTATCCATATAGAAAATTACATTATGTAAGTAACTTCGAACGGTATTATATCAGTCGTGAACAGCAAGAAAGACTTACTGGGCAATTGCAAAAAAAAGACAGCCTACTAAAGAGACTGTCTAGAACATTGATCCAGCGATTTGTATTCGCCAGACAGTGAAATACTATCAAAGTTGAATAAAAACGCAACCGCAAACGGTATTGAAAAAGACGCGAATGGTAATAACGGGTGGTTTCGCTAAAAAAAAGACTGCCGGGCATGAATCGGCAGTCTCGGAGCTAAGGGGGAAGCTAATTTGTCAATTAGTTACCTAGCTCACGCACATACTTTGTCTATTACTAGACGAACACATTGTATCAAGTAGCTGGGTTCAAAAACAAACGCGAACGGTAGATAAAAAGAAATAAGTTAAAAATAATCATGTAGCGTCATTGTTCGGTTGATAAATTGAGAAGATGTAAGATTATCTGATTGTAGAATTAGTTGAAAAAGTGTGGATGTAGTAAAAGAGATTAATTAGGAGGGCTATTTCTGCAAAAAAATAAGCATCTACCGTGAGCCACAGCAGATGCTTTCAGTACGAACAGTAATTGTCCATTAGAGGATTACACTCCTTATGCGATTTTTGCTAATTCTTGTACTGCATTTTCAATTGTCGTACCGGTCGCAAATTTGTTTTCGTCTTTTTTGTCGAAAACAATAAATAGATTTAAGTTGGTATCTAAAGTTACGCGGTATTCCAATTTGTTGTTAGTGAATGTCATAGAGCATTCTCCTTTCTCAATTAGTGACGAAAGGCAACTAAAACGTTCATAACGAAATTCCATGAGTTATCATACCACGATTTGAAGATTTTTGCTAATTAGTAGATTTTGGCAGTTAATGCATTAAAAAAAGTTAAAACTTATCAGCTAAATTCTTCTGTTTTTATAGGCAGCTTGGATAACAATTCGAATAATACATAAAGAATAGCCAAATTCCACGAGTGCTGTACTTTTTGAGTTAGTACAGCAGATAAAAAATAGATCTGTTAGTAATAGGAAACTTTTCATAGAGACAAAAGCGTTTATTTTCTTACTAGCATTCTGGCTTAGTGGAGGAATTAAAAGTGTGGTTAGTTAACTAGGTTACTTTAGAGCAACGGATATTCCTAATTTTTTGAATTATAATATCAATTACTATGGCTGTAGAAAATCCTTGAATAAATCTTAGTACTGAGTTATCTAAAATAAGACCAAGAAAATATAGGGAAAGGGTTATGATTATCGAAAATATTAAAGCAACATCGTCCTTTTTAAACAAAAATACACATCCTTTTTCTTTTTAGTTCATCAAATGAAGAATTTTAGAAAGGATACGGCTCATAAGCGGGCCGTATCATTAAGAGACTTAAATTAAAAATGTGTTATGAAGAGTTTCGCTTAGTAGTAATTCGACATGAAATATAATAAAGAAATATTGCAAACGCGCCTGTTGCTCCAAAAAGAAAATGACAGTTGGATTTATATAAAGAAAGTAGGAAAAAGAACAATAAGATGGTCGCTGTTACAACAATTTCCCGATTTGCTTGCTTTAAATTCAAAAAAGTCCTCCTAAAATATTATTTGCTTCTAAAAAAGTAAAAATAGGGTATTTACATTATGAACTTTGAAATTTTCCCCAGTATCATTGACCAGCTAAAACTTTTTGTAAGCTACTTTCAATAATTTTGGAATCTGCGGGATTTTCCATCTCTAACTTACTTGCCATGGCATTAGCAGCAGCCGAAGGTGTTTGAACAGACTGTTTCAACTTAGGATCTTCAATCGCCTCTACGTAGTCTTTTTCCTTTTGCCACGCGTCCTTGATTTGTTGGTAATAATTCTCAGTGTTATTTTCAGAGTTATTTGTTGGTTCTTGATTACTAGAGCTGGAAAGAGAATGAGTTTCAAACGTACTTTCTTCTGAGTCAAGCATGTTCACGCTCGTATCAAGTGTATTTTCAGAATTACTATCTTTTAAATTAGTTTTAGAAGTAGTTGTCACTTCTGATGCTGTTTGACTAGCATTAGATGACGTTGTAGAAGCATTGTCGCTCTTACTTGCTTTAGTAGAACATCCAGCTAATGACAACATAGTAAATAAAGATAAAGTAAAGATGATTTTTTTCATATATTTTTGCTCCTAACGTATAGGCTAGTATATTACTGGTATAGCGAAGTTTGACAGGTAATTGTTTTGAATATCTCATTCATGACATGTTAACCACATTTTTTCAGCTTAATGAAAATGAAATATCTAAAAGCTACAAAATTAGTCTAAATTTCTTAAGAGATAAAGTAAAGAGTAATACTGGTTCAAAAAATTTCCTCTTTTGAGAATTAAATTGAAATGAAAAATGCTGGGGGGATATTTTACTATTTGTACGACAACAGACATTACAATATAGCCGTAGTGAAGTAAAAATTTTGATACTGAGAGTTCTAAAACTCATTGAGAAAATAGAAAATGTTTTTGAAAGGACAAATATATAATTGTTAAATGCGAAAACTGTCATAGATAAATAGATAGAGGTGGGGACGAACACGATTAATTTAATAAACGGAGGAAATAGCCCGAAAATGGAGTAGATGCATAGAAATAGATGATAAGTCAAAACGATTTTCTAACTTATCATCTATATGAGAATTAAGAAAAGTCTTTTCGATATTGAAGAGACATACTAATTCCGGCAATTATTAAAGCTAAGGCGTATTTAAACATAAAAAATTGATTCCACATGTATGTTTTAGGAAATATGATGTCACAAATTACGATAGTCCAAAGCATGGCAACTGTAGATTTGTAATAAATTTTACGAGAGTACTCATCTTCTTTTCCGATCTTTTTAGTATAAAAATAAACTAGAATAGCTCCAATTATTATTAGGATAAAGCCAATACCAACTAGCATATTCAGATTAGTACTAGAGCTCTCGGCCCATGTTTTAAGTGAATAGAACGCGGCATTTGGAATATCGGAAATAGCTTTAATTTTCATGATTATCTTCTCCTTCTTTGTAAGTGAATAGTTCATTAAGATCAACTTCAAAAACTTTAGCAAGCCGGAAAGCAAGTAACATTGTAGGAATATAATTTCCTTTTTCCATCACAAAAATTGTTTGTTTAGAAACACCAACTCTATTTGCGAGCTCTTGTTGTGAAAGTCTCGCTAGTACTCTAAACTCATAGACTTTGTTATCGATGGAATCGCCAAAATCTTTTTTCATAGAATCACCTCTAAAAACATAGTAAACTATTATTTTAAAAAAGTAAAGTATAGTTATATTTTAGGCTGTTCCAGTTTACTAAAGATAGTTTAAAAAGGTCGATAATTGGGAAAAAACAAAAAAATACAAGAGATTTTTCTCTTGTATTCTCAGTCTTTCCTATTTTCAAAATAACTATCAATAGAATTCTTTATTCCTTCAAAATCATTCGTCATGAATAGTAGTGCAGGGACTTTGATTATAGGAAGTTCGTTTTCATTTTCAAAAGGAATAAAGGGATCCGGAACAACTAAATAATCAACGGAATCCTTATCTCTAATGTAATTAATCGAAACATCGTAATACGTTGAAAAATACCTCTTTAAATCCTCGTTATTCAGGACAGCTGGTGCGGGAAATATTGACGTATAGGTTAAACCCGTACTGACGATTAGCACAAAGCATATTTTTTCACGATGTATCATCCCTTTTACACTAATGATAAATCTAAGAAAACGCTTTGTATATGTTAATTTCATATAACTGAAGCTATTTAAGCTGTATGAACAGGTAGGCTCACAAAAAAAAGACTAGAAGAACTAGTCCCAAAAGTATTAGAAATTCAATTAAACTAAACGATTAGCCATAGGATGATCCCGATTAAATTGAACAAGATCCCATAAATTCCCGTATAAATCTTTAAAAACAGCGACGATACCATAATCCGCAACTTTAGGCTCTCTGACGAATTCCACTCCTTTAGAAACAAGGTTGTTATAATCACGATAAAAATCATCCGTTCCCAGAAATAGAAATACCCTGCCGCCAGACTGATTCCCTATAAAATCTTTCTGAATCGGTTTAGAAGCTTTTGCCAATAATATGGTGACGCCGTTTGAATTTCGAGGAGAAACCACCACCCAGCGTTTATCTTGTTCAGGTTGGTAAGTATCTTCAATCAAATCAAAATCAAGAACGTTTGTATAAAAATCTAGCGCTTCATCGTAATCGTTTACAATCAATGCAATGTGAACAAGACTTTGTTTCATAATAACCCTCCAACTATCTAGTGATAAGGATGTCGTAGCAAATAATCAAAATAGAATTTTAATCGCTTAATAAAGGCTAGATATATCAACAAAAAAACAAGCGATTGCAACAATCAGGAACCCGATGGCGAGTGATAAGCTATGCCACTGTCCTAACATTATGAAGGGAGACGTATTTTCGTTACCATTTCGTCTAAGTCCAGTAAAGGAACGTTTAGTCATCCAAAACTGCCACATAGCAAGCAACAGGAAAAAAAAACCAATTATATAGCGCATCGAATCTCCTCCTTTTCTTCTATTGTACGCTCAAAAGAATCAACCTACAAGAACTGAGCTAAGCAGTTTATGGTATCGAAAGCTAGAAATGGAGAAGTAAGATCAGCGTGCCAGCAAGCTCAAATTCCATAGTGAATCATGTACTTATTTTCATTTTTTGCTTGCATGATTATTTTACAAAGTTCATTTATCTCATCTTTCTGCTTCAATTGTTTAGCTGATAAAACAATCTCTAAAAAGGCAGACAATGATTCAGGAGGTATAATTGTCGTTCCATAATAAGCTAAGCCGTATTCCGGTCGATCTAAGGCGTGAAAATATGTTTTAAACAAAGATAGGGGCCGTAGTAAAATTTGAATATGTGCATCATCAATTGAAATGCAATGAAATTTTTCAGGTGTGTATTCCTCATAAGACGTTTCAGTGAGTTTATCTATGATCCCAAATTCATGTTTTAAGGGCATTCACATTCTCCTTTTTTCTTTAGTTACAAAAAACGAACTAATTATACTAGCTCGCTAATGATCTGGGTGCAAACTTCTTTGGGAGCGAGCTTGGTATTGTTAATTTTTAAATGCTTCACCGCTGGAAAAAGCTTCTTTACTTCATTTTCACGGCTTTCCAAACGGTTTTTTCGTGCCGAAGTTAAGATTTCTTTCCTTGAGAATTTGGTATCTCGTTTGGAAGGCTTAGCTTTCAAGCGCTCTTCATGAACATTCCGCTTTAGGCGTTCCCTCAAGGCGGCAACAAGTTCGACAAAATAGACCTCTTGATTGGCTTCTAAAAAGATCGAAGAGATATCCTGTAAAAATTCAATGTCATAGGCTGAATCGAAGTCGATGACTACGGTGAAGATGATTGTTTTGGTCGTATTTGTCTCTGGACTATTGACGAAGGCTTTGAACAATTCTTTTCTGGTCCTATCAGAGAGCAGAAAGGCGTCTTTGCTGTAGCCGAGGAAATCTGCGAAGAGATCCAACGTTTGATGATTGAACAACAGCTTTCCATCTATTTGTTTTTCCAATTCTTTTCCAACAGTCATCTTTCCGACAGCCTGGGAGCCGATCAACACGATCAAAGCCATGATTCTCACATCCATTCATTTTCTTCCATAGTATCAAAGCTGTTGGAGATTGGAAACGCCTTTGAACAGATCAATCAACGTAAATATGAGCTTGTATTTTTAAGGAAGGTATTTCAAATTCGCAAACATAGCAGTCCTCCTTTTTTCGTTAAGCATAACAAAAGTAAAATGGTGAGATCATTCGTTTTGGACTGTCTATTTTCCTTTTTTATCAGATTTGTATAAGCATTTTCTTCTTTAAGCTTATTTTTTGAGTTGTTTTTTTATCCGTGTTACGGTGAATAATGTAGTAAACAGCAGGAAAAAAATGATACGAATGCTGTTGATCGATTTTAACCACTACTGCACATGATAAAATAGGAGGAATTAGACACATGGCAAAAGAACAAGCTTTACCAGCAGTCGAAACACGTCTCTATATTAATGGCAAATGGGTGGAAGGCTCAGAAGGAACCAAACCAGTAACAAATCCGGCAACAGGAGAAACATTGGTTGAGGTTCATGTCGGAGGCGAAAAGGAAGTTCACGCGGCAATTGAAGCGGCGAACAACGCGTTTCCTGAATGGTCGCGGACATCTGCGGCTGAACGAGCGAAATTAATGAATAAAATGGCTGATCTTGTGGAAGAAGACGCGGATCGCTTAGCGACGATCATGACAATGGAGCAGGGAAAGCCTTTGACGCAGGCAAAAGGTGAGATTCAAACGAATGTGGAGAATCTTCGCTGGAACGCGGCAGAAGGACAACGATTATTAGGTGAAATCGTCCCATCCCCAGTGACCAATCAATGGCAGGTACGCAAGCAGGCGGTGGGTGTCGTGGGCGCTATCACTCCATGGAATTTTCCATCGAATATGATTATTCGGAAGATTTCTCCAGCGATCGCTGCTGGCTGTACGGTGATTTTGAAACCGTCGAAGGAAACGCCGCTATCTGCCTTAGCGTTGATGGAATTGTTTGATCAGGCGGGGTTTCCTGATGGCGTGGTAAACATCGTCTTAGGTGATTCTTCTACGATTGGACCGATTCTTTCAGAATCTGAAGACGTACAAAAGATCACCTTCACTGGTTCAACTGGAGTTGGTCAAAAGCTAAACGAACAAGCAGCGCCAACGTTGAAAAATGTTTCAATGGAATTAGGCGGACATGCGCCATATATCATTTTCCCTGACGCAGACATTGAACGGGCAGTGGAAACATTGATTCAAACTAAGTTCATCAACAATGGTCAGGTCTGCACTTCACCAAATCGAATCTTTATCCACAAGGATATCAAAGATGAAGTAACGAATCGTATCGTGGAAGCGATCAAAGAAGTAACAGTCGGAAACGGATTAGAAGATCCAACAGTAGGTCCTCTGATCAATCAAGCTGGCGTCGAAAAGGTTGTTGAACAATTGAAGGATGCGACGGATAAGGGCGCAAAAATTTTAGCTGGTGGTCATAAGCTGGATGAAGGCGAGTATGCTGATGGGAATTTCTTTGAACCAACTGTCTTAGATGGTGTCACAAAAGAAATGAATATCTTTTATGAAGAAACCTTTGGTCCGGTGATTCCGTTGATTACCTTTGAGGATGAGGAAAAAGTCATTGAAGACGCAAATGATACAGAATTTGGATTGGCATCTTATTTCTTCTCAACCAATATCCATACAGTGGAAAATGTCAGCAGTAAATTACAATATGGCATGGTCGGCGTCAATGATACCTCTATTTCCAATTCGGCGACACCATTTGGCGGAGTAAAACACTCAGGATTTGGTCGTGAAAATGGCACGTATGGAGTCGAGGAATATGTGAACGTCAAATTTGTCAACATTCGTACGGCTAAATAATCAAATAGTAATAAAAAGAGTGATCCTTTTCTTAGGATCACTCTTTTTTGTCATATATTAAGTTATATAAAAAGGAAGAAGCGAAAAATTCTTAGTAATTAATAAAAATAATAATTACAGAATTTATTTTATATTATCCGTATTTATCATTAATTCAAACGGAACAAAAAAAATTTAACTATTAGTTTCTAAAAAAATTTATTTTTATTTTAAAAAGTGAATTAAATAACTTTACTTATTTGTCATGAAGCTATTACAAAGAGCTGTATGAGCTATTCGATAACACTCTCTTTTTTTAAGAAGGCAAAAGCAGAGAAGTCTTTTATCAGTTACCATTATTATACAGCAAGACAATGGATAAAACGAAGCAATATTTTATTTTTGTGATATTGCTTGGCTTTTTCTTTTGTCGGACAAAAAAGCTAAAGGAGGGGGAAATGAGCGAGTTTTAGTGCTTTAAAAAATGAGTTTATCAGTATGGAACAAAAGGGGTTTTGTTTCATGCGCCAAGGACTGCTAGTTTTTTAGAAGTCGGAGTTGGTGGGGATAAGCATAGGAGTTAGTGAAGAGGGTGATAGTATGAATTTTAGAGATATTTTAGGGGTAAGCAATCTGCGGCATCTACGTTTGGTTGAATTACTTTACGCGTGCCGCATCGGTCTATCAAGTGATCAATTACTTGAAGAATTGGAGTGCTCATTATCTGTATTATTAAAGGACGTTAAGCTGATCAATAGCCAGCAAGACGCTTTTCGTATTGTAAAATATAAAGGACTTTATCAGCTGCAAATCAAATCGCATGTCAGTATCAATCGACTATATGCCGACACGATCCAGCAATCGCCGGAGTTTCAAATTATTGAGGAACTGCTGTATGAAGAGTGCGAGAATATTATCGATCTGTCGAAGAAGCTTTTTTTGAGTCCATCGAAGACCCAACGGAATCTGAAGAAGATTGAGAGTGTCTTGTTGAAAACAGGTATCACCTTGCAATACCGTCCGTTACGTTTGGAGGGGAATGAAAGTGTGATTCGGCACATGTACTACCGCTATTTCATTGAAAAATCAGACCGTTTGGACTCGTTGTATCGGGATTTAAAAGAGTTCCAGATCAAAGCAATCACGGAATTGGTGAATCAATTCATCCAAGTGAATAAACTAGAGGATAATTACATTTCTCGCAAACGTTTAGGCTATAACATGTATATCAGCTTGTGGCGGATTAAAAATGGACATTATTATCCAACCTTAGAACTGGATAGTGATCTGATGCTGCCGGAAAGACAAATCTTAGATGCCTTCAAACGGATGGCGTTGGAAGTTTTTCGTGTGAAGCTGTCTTCGGATAAAATCAAGGATTGTCTATGGTTGTCGTATGCGGATGTGGTGGTTGCTAGCAAGACGCAATTGAACAGTGCACTAAGAAGAGAAGATGAGTACGCGAGCTATTATTATCGTCACTTAGAACTAGTGGAGGAGTTCGATAGCTTATTGAATTTTTCATTGGGCAATGACAAAAAACAGGAATTGGCGATCGTTTTGATGAACGAGCATCGGATTTATGAGCCGGATGGACAGCTGATTGATATTTTATTCCGTCAGCGGAGAATCTTTTTAGATAAATTGTCTGAGACCCATGACCAAGCTGTCAAAAAGGTAAAGAAAATTGTGGATCATTTTGTCCGACGTTATCAGATCTACCAAGAAGAGGATTTTATCTGGAATTACGTATATCTTTTGATAACAATGGTTCCTCAAAGTCTGACATTGTTGGCGAGCTGTGATCGACCATTGAAGCTGCTGCTATTGTCTGAGTTATCACCGACAGAGGAATTTTTTTTAGGCAGTCAAATCGAGAATCAAATTTACGGGAATTTTGAAGTTCATTATGTAGAGAAAAAATTGACCAATGTGAACATCAATCGTTCAGAGTTAGAAAAATATGATGCACTGATTACTTCAAGCAGTGTGGAAGAAGTACCGGAGGAATATCCGACTGTTGTCATTGATCCATTTTTGACGAATCAAGATGTGTATCAATTGCAGCAGCTAGTTAGCAAATTAGCCGGATGAAAGGGTACGTTTCCACCCAATAGAGGGCGTGGCTTAGACGACCACAAAAGCCCTAAAGAAAAAGGCAGCGAGGAAAGCGACTAGCTTTCTTGGCTGCCTATTTGTGAATTAGTTTCTTTTGCAGTTTAATAATTTTGATAGGTAGAGATCACTTCTTAACCAGATGGGAGATAGGTGGTTTAGCCTAATTGTATGTGCAGCGAGAATTAGGTTTTTTCTTGTAACTGAATTATCCATTTAGATGAGCTTTTTATTTTTATCATAAATCTTCGTTTCTTGCGGATTTTTTTGCGGATTATCTGTGAGTTGATTCAGGATTTTATAGGCGTGGCTGAAATTTTTCGCATCGACTTTATCAAAGAATTGCCGGCCTAGTTTTTCAAATTCTTTGGCTAAACGCTCTTCATTCGTAGGAATTTCATATTTAGGGTTTATAATCGTCACCTCTTCCAAAAGACAAACACGTCAGGTTTATCCATTTATCTTAACATGGTTAATTGAAGCGGGAAAATCTGGTTACAATAAAAAATCGTTAAAGAAGGGCCATGATTGCCTTCCTTAACGATATTTTTTCACGTTTTTTAGTCTCGTTGATTGTGTGGTAGTCCGAAACGGTTTCTTGAAGCGTTTTGGCAAGATAAGTGAGATCAATTCAAACGGTGTAGCTAATACAGTCCAAGCGACTTGACGGGCGCTTGGATGGAAATAGTAAACCTGCATCAATACAAAATGGAGCAGTAATAATCCTGGCAATAACTGAAGTCCAATCTGCCATACCGCATCCCATTGGGTGAAGTAACGCAGGATACTCAAGCCTAACGGATACAAGTAAAATAGTGAAGTTACGATATTTACCCGCCAGCTTTTAGTCAATAAACGAATATTTAATAGGAAAAAAAGTGCGGAAAGAACGACACCGATTGGCGGAAATAAACTGACTAACAAGGAATAGAGGGCCCCGAAAACTAAGATTCCTGGTCCTTTGATCAAGGCGGAAACAAGGATCAATCCACCGATTAATAGCAATTGCTGCTTGATTGTTGCGATACATAGCAGGGCAAAAAGTGCTAAAATCGCCCAATGCCAAAAGCTGCTTAGTGGCTCCTTATCAGGATAGCGTTGTTTCAGATAACGCGCGGCATTTGGAAACTCCTTTTGAAAATCAGGCATACACTCACCTCTTTCTAAATAGTAACTTACAACGCTTATTATAGAGAGAATATTTAAAAGAGACATCCGACTTTCGGCGGATTTTCTGTGGGCTTTAGACGGAGCCTTTTTTAACTATAAGGAAAGAATAAAATTTTCACATGATTAAGTCGCTTTACAGCAGGTGTATTCATGTCCGGCTTCACGAACTAGCTTTTCTACGCATACAGTTACTCTAAACTCCGTTAAGCAGAACTAACATTTCGGCAATAAGCAAAAATATTTCTAAATTTGAGAAGCACCAGGTAGGTACCAATCAACATCAGTTCTCTTCGATCACTGTGTTTCTTGGCAATTTAGAAATATTTTGGTCTTATTGCTGAG
>PPYE01106872.1_pt1 | contig 23396 bp, 17 predicted proteins | sample 1559881 | NCBI WGS metagenome assembly PPYE01 (sample SAMN08240022, study PRJNA423297) | Human gut metagenome, whole genome shotgun sequencing project. | reverse complement strand
TCCGTCTGTTTCTACAACCGACAAGCGGTTTTCGCGGCACAGTTCGTCGGAAATAGCTCGAATACCCTTGTAGTAAGTATGGAGCCGGGAGCTGTTATTACGGTTTGTCTGCTGTTTCAGCAACTTATTAAACCTATTGATGAAGTTTATCGCGTCATGGACGAAACAGCTTCCTCGGTTGTCAAGGCAAGGGTTTTGGTAGAAATCGCAAAGACCGGCATTGATACAGCTTTTCAGACCAAATCTGAGGAAAAGAAAGCTGATGATGGTGAAATTGTTCTCAAGGATACGGTTATTATGGATCCTTCTGGCAAGGAGATTGTCAAGTACGATAATTTGACCATTCCTTGTAAGTCAGTAGTAGCAGTTATCGGTGACTCAGGCTGTGGTAAGTCTTCTTTAATGAAGTGCCTTACTAGATACTTTGCACACGGTTCACATAGTACAATTTCTATTCTCGGAAGCAACATCAATACCTACAGTCAGAAAGAGCTGATTGACACATTACTGTATGTTCCGCAGAAAGGTTTCTTCTTTGCGGGTACAATTCGCGAGAACCTTATGTATGGACTTAACCGCAAGGTATCTGACGAGGAACTGATCGTTGCACTTCGCTCAGTTTGCCTGTATGATTCTTTGGCTGCTACAGTGCTGGATAAAAATCATATTGCTACAGACGGCATTGATAAAGCGGTGCTTGATTATGCGATCGGCGAAGACGGAACAGGATTGTCTGGAGGAGAGGGTCAGCGCCTGTCTTTGGCTCGTGTGTTCCTTCGCCGTCCGAAAGTCTTTGTGTTTGATGAAAGCACTACAGGTCTCGATGAAAATACTGCCGAAAAAGTTCTTTCCAACATTGAAGAATATGCAAAGAATACTGGTGCTGGCATTATCTACATTTCTCATGAGGAGCGTGTAGTAAGCCGTTGCAAGCATGTAATCAAGCTGGACAACAGAATGAAATCCACAGATACTCTGATTGGATTGCAGTAGCCTATGCAGCCGCTAATGCCGATTTCAGGCTATGCTTATTCGTGAAAGAAGCAAGACTTTTTTTGGCAGATGTTGATTATGTGAGCATTGAAAATGCAAACAGGACACGGACAATTACCCCTTCAACGGCTACCGTGCCCCTGCAAGTCATCCTAGGTTTGTACAAACAAAAAACCGGCGGCTCTGAAAATCAAAGTCGCCGATTCAAACGGGCGTGTCAAATGGTCTGCTATACGACGGCTTTTTTCTTTTTCCGTCGTGCGGCAGATTGAATTAAATTTGAATGTTGTAGTCTAATCTGTTAATCGTAATCATGCTATACGCTTTGAATACGGAAATTCAAACAACAAAAAGCCGATCTTTTTTGCTTTACATTTTTGATATTTGCTCATCTAAAAATAGTAACACCAACGAGATATCCTCGCCGATGTTACTATTTTTAATATCTACGCCACTTTTCGAAAAGAGGTTTGAACGATTTTACAAATTTCAGGTGATGCTCAGCAAATCCGAAAATTTTTGCATGGCGTAGGTCGCTTGCCCGCTTTGTGCTGCAGGGCCGAGTCCCGCGCTGTCAAAGCCGCCCGCAGCGGCAGCCTGTAAGCCCGCTACTGCATCCTCGACCACAAGGCATTGCGTCGGGGCAAGCTTCAGCATTTCAGCGGCCATGCTAAACACTTGCGGGTCGGGTTTGGAGCGTGTGATGTTGTTGCCGTCCGACACCGCATCAAAGAAATCTGCCAATCCGATACGCTCCAAAATCAGCGGCGTATTCTTGCTGGAAGAACCGATTGCCAATTTCAGCCCTCGTGTACGCAGTTCGTTCAGGGTACCGCGCACCTCGTCTGGTAAATCGTTGGGGGTCATAGTTTGCAGCAGCTCACGGTACATCGTATTTTTCTTTTCTGCCAAAGCAGACAATTCTGCATCGGAAAACGCCGGTCCCTTATAATCTTCCAGGACAATTTTCAGGCTTTCCATACGGGAAACACCGCGCAGACGGTCATTTTTCTTCTCGTCAAAGGCAATTCCCAGCGAGTCTGCCAATGCCTTCCATGCCAGATAGTGATAATGATCCGTAAAACAGATAACGCCATCCAGATCAAAAATAATTCCTTTATATTTGCTCATAGCGGTTCGATTGTTCCTTTCTCATGATCCGCCGTCACGCGGTAATACTTTCCTTTTTCGCAGCAGGTAAAGGATATTTTCTTCCATGCGGCGGGCAACTGCGGGTGTATGGTCGGACCATCCGGGGTATCTTCCAACCCGGCAAAGCCCTGTGCAAATACCTTCCATGCACCGCCGGAAGCTGCCGGGTGGGTACCGCCAATGTAGACAAGCCCCGCCCACTGCTTACCGCCGCCATCCCAATCTGCCAGCGCCGATTTCATAAAGAACGGATAGGCTTCTTCCGGATTTCCCCAGCGACAGGCTGTCAATGCGTACATGCAGGCGCTTAACGAAGAACCATGCTCAGTACGTGGCGAATAGTAGTTCCAGTTCGCTTTGATGATATCCGCCGTATAGTCCTCGTGGCAAAGCTCCAGCATAGCAATGACATCAGCCTGCTTGATGATCTGCGTCTGGGAGGCCACACCGTAAGCACCGCCCCAATATTCGCGTGGGTCCTTCAACCGGGCACGTACAGCATCCACCGTTGTATCTTCAAGCGCAAAGTATCCATCAAATTGACTGATAACACCTTGCGTGTTTGGCAGCGGCATATAGATGTTATCAGCGGTCTCCTTCAGTTTTGGAAGAATAGTCTCGGCATCGGTCTTTTCAATAAAGGCACGGTAAGCAATCGGATTATCCCGCCGCAGCATTTCAGCAGCTTCCAACGCCCACAGCATTGTCTTTTGCGCCATCTTGTTTGTGTAGGCGTTGTTATTGACTCGTTCATGGTACTCATCCGGGCCGATTGCATCGTGGATTTCCCACTTTTCTTCATCGGGATGTTTCAGCAGCAGCGAATAATAGAATTTCCCGCATTCCAGCAGTGTCTCTGCACCGCCGTCTACCAACAATTTGCGGTCGCCTGTAACTTTGACATACATCATGATTGCACGAGCAACCGCAGCAGAAATATGGTACTGCTTATCCTTAAAGAAAGTGCGCATCGGGCGGCCGGTGAACACATCCGTCACATTGTAGTCAGAGCAGCCGTCAAAACCGCCGTCCTGACTTTCCCATGCATAGAATGCGCCCTGCCAGCCATACTGGGCCGCTTTTTTCTTTGCACCGTTCAGCGTGTCAATGCGATATTCAATCATTGAGCGCGCAACTTCCGGCTGGGTGTAAAGGAAGTAGTCCAAAATGAACATCTCACTGTCCCAGAAGATTGCCCCCTTATAGGTTTGGCCGGAAAGACCGCGTGCAGGGATGGACAATGGCTTACCGCTGCGTGGCGCAACAGCGTTAAGATGATAAAGTGAGTAGTTCAGTGCCGCTTCCGCTTTTTCATCACCGTCAATCGTAACAGCACCGACCAACCAGATTTTTTCCCAAGCTGCTTTATGGGCTTGCAGCAAGGCATCAAAGTCCTCCTGCTTGGTATTTTTGATTTGCGGGCTGTCGCTGTCACGGCTGGTGTAGACGGCACTGACACTGCGCAGAGAAAAGGTTTCGTCTTTTTTCAGATGGAGTGCATAGTGCAGGGCGTTATTCTCTGCCGTGCAATTTGCAGAGGCGATACAGCGCCGCTCCACCACAACGGTATCTTTTCCGTTTTGCACCGGAGCCGTGCAGAGCAGGATTCCCTGCTCAGGGTTGGCAGACTTCTCATAGTGCGTATAGTGTGGACCGTGAATTTCCCAGATGTCCGTATCAATATCGGCGGTGACGACAATATCAATGTCGCCATCAACGCTGACCGTATAGTCAGATAAAATCAAATGTTCATCGACCATACAAGCTGTGTGCATGGATTGCAGCCGCACCGAAACATTGCCCACCCGCCACACGGTATCACGGTGGTATAGACCATAGTAGAAGTCAAGACTTTGGTGGTGACTCTGCTGTGTGCCGTCCTGCAAACGCAGGGGAAGCCCATTCGCAGTGAGTAATGTGTAGAGCGGGTTGGGGGCATTCAGAGGTTCGCGCCAGCCATCACCGACTTTATCATAAATTCCGGCCAGATTGATGGCTACCAGTTGGTCCTTGCCCGCTTCATCCACGGTTCCACGAATGCCGAGATAACCGTTGCCCGTAAGCATCCGATTGCCGTTATCCGGTACAGTTTCTGGCGCAGTATAGTCGTTTTCGATGATCCAACTCATTGCACGACCTCCCGCTTAAACTCCTGCGGCATTACATCCGCAGTGACATTCTTTCCGTACAATTCCACCAACTCTGTATTTCCACGCAGCACCGTAAGGGTTACGGTTTCCTGCGTAACTTCCACTTTCAGCACACTGCCCTTCGTGCTGATGCAGAAGCTATACCGCTGCCAGCCGTGAGGAATAGAAGGTGCAATCGTGATCGTACTGGCATCCGTGCGCAGCCCACCGAACCCGCAGACAATGTTCATCCATGCACCGGCAATGGAGGTCGTGTGCAGCCCCTCGCTGGTATTACGGTTGTAGTTGTCCAAGTCCATCCGGGTGGCAAAATCAAAGAACTGCTCGGCCTTTTCCATCTTACCCAATCGGCAAGCCAGAATCGAGTGAATGGAGGGAGAAAGGCTGCTCTCGTGGATACAGCGCGGCTCATAGAAATCATAGTTTGCTTCCAACTGCTCACGGGTGAAATCCGAACCGTACAGCAGGAAGAACATCAGCACATCCGGCTGTTTAATCATATCGTTGCGGTAGATGCGCTCATACGACCAGTGAGAGTACAGCGGGAATTCCTCAACGGGGATGGCATTGATGTCAACATGCGGCAGATGGAAGTAGCCCATGTGCTGTTCAAACAGCTTGGTCTTTTCATCATAGGGCAGATACATTTTTTCTGCCTTTTCGCGCCAATCCGCCAGTTCGCTCTCCGTCACACCGAGGGCGGCGTAAGCATCCGGCTGCTCGCTCTTCATCGCAGTCAGGGTTTCCAGCGCAAATTCAAAGGTCTTTTTGCCCATGAAATTTGTGTAGGCGTTGTGATGTACCATCATCTGGAACTCATCGGGTCCCATGACGCAGTAATAGCCGTATTGGTGTGTTTCGGGGTCCCAATCGCCGCGTGTCGCCAGCATCCGGCAAATTTCCACCAACATCACACTGCCATACTGATAAAGGAATGCCTTATCATCGGTCTGGTGAACATAGTTCCAAATACCATAGGCCACGCCGGTAGATGCCTGCAGCTGCAAGCTGGCGTGCTGCCACAAATCGCAGCACTCGCGGCCGCTGATTGTGGCAATGGGGTAGAATGCCCCCTTGCAGTCCAGCGCCTGTGCGCGTTCTTTTGCTTCCGGCAGCGTATCATAGCGGAATTTCAAAAAGCTCTTGGCTGCTTCCGGGTTATTGAAAAGATAGAACGGCAGACAGCAGACTTCACTATCCCAGAACGTATTGCCGTTGTATGCTTCGCCGGTCAATCCCTTTGCTCCAAACACAGCGCCGTACTTGGCGGTGTGCAGGGTCTGGTGCAGTTGGAAAATGCAGAAGCGAATTCCTTGCTGATTTTCGGCATCACCGTCAATCTCAATATCCGACGTCTGCCACTGGTTCTGCCACCACGCGGCGGAGTCCTGTTTCAATGTCTCGTAGTCAGCAGCAGCCAGCGTCTGCTTTGTCTGCGCAATGCGCTCCTGCATCGCCTGCTTTTCTGCTTCTGTCTTGGCTGCCAGCAGACAAACAACACGATTCACGGTGGAGGTCTGCCCCTCCTGCAGACGCAGAGTGGCTGTTCGTGCGGCAATGCCCGCAGAGCTGCTATCCTTTGTATCCGATAAGTTTTTGAAGGTTGCCCCTGCCCAGACCTGCTGCTTAGTCTGCTTGGTTTGCGCAAGGATTTCCACAGCGGTTTCGGTTGTCTGTGCGGCAAGCGGTTCAAACATACAGCTGCCTACCGAAACATGAGGGCAGGTGAAGTCCAGCCCCATCTGCATCGCAAGGACAGGCGTGCCCCGTATGGCGTGAAACGTTATCTTTTGACCGACCATCTGTTCATTCTGCATCGAGGTAAAGCGCTCAAAGCAGAGTTCTACTTTTGTATCGGGGTCCACATTCCAGACAAAACGCCGCGTCAGCACACCCGTGCGCAAATCCAGTTCCCGATGAAAGTCTGAAAAATCACTTTTCGCCAGATCCAGTATCTGCCCATTGCAGGTGATACGAGTATAGACCCAGTCAACCGTGTTGACCATGAACTCCGTAAAAGAAAGCATTCCCTTGTAGCCGGATTTTGGTACAGATCTGCGCTCGTAGACACCATTAAGATAGCTTCCCTGCAAACGGCTGCCGGAGTATCCCTCGTCAAAATAGCCGCGCAAGCCTGTGTACTCGTTGCCAAGCGAAAAAATGGCTTCCGCAACCATTGAGCGGGCAGGGTCAAACCCATCCTCTATGATTTTCCAAGGGTCCACCTTGAAATATCTGTCTGCATATTTACCCATATTTCACCCCTTGATTCCGCCGGACATAACACCGCCCATAATCTGCTTTTGGAAAATAGCAAACAGAATTGTCGGCGGGATGATAGAATACAACACAGCCCGGATGATATCGATTTGATTGGTCTTGATAGAATTCTGGAACGAATACAGCTTGACCATGACTGTTTCTTTGGCAGTGCCATTCAACAGCAAATACGGCATCAGGAAGTCGCTCCACGCTGCACAGATGGCAAAAATCACAATAACGACCATAATCGGTTTGGACAGGGGCAGCACGATTTTGGTAAATACCTGAAAATCGCTGCACCCATCCAAGCGGGCCGCCTCCAGAAAATCTTTCGGCAAACCTTCAAAATAGTTTTTGAAGAGGATAACCCAGTACGCGTTGGCCCCCATTGTCAGCCACAGGGGAATAAAACTGCCGGTCAAGCCAATTTTTTTCAAGTTTACAAACAATGCCACAAAGCTTGTTGTCGGCGGAATCAGCAGGCACCACATGACAAGCCCCAGCACGATCTTATGCCCGGCAGGTTTCAGTACGGCCAGCACATAGGCAAGCATACCGTTGAAGAAGACCGCGCAAACTACACCGCCCAGCACCGAAATGCCAGAGTTGATATAGTACATGGTAAAGCCGATGTCATTCCATGTTTTCAGCCAACCGGCCCAGTCCGGTTCTTTCGGCAAAATCTGTGTTGTGCTCAAGTACTCACCCAGATTCTTCAGCGAGCTGCACAGCAGCCAAAACACCGGGAACAGGGCAACAAGTGCCATCAGGCAACAGGCCAAAAAGATCATCACAACCCAGAAGCGGGTCTTTTTGCTCTTTATATCGTAGAAGCGGATCGCTCCGTCCTCTTTTCTCTCATATCCTTTGAACAGGCCCATAGCGATTTCCCTCCTTAGTCCTGATCTGCCTTATTCGTGATAGCAAAATAGATGGCCGTCAGAATAATCAAGATGATGCAGACCTCCACAGACAGTGCCGCTGCCTGCGAAATCTTCATCTGCTTGAACGCCAGGTCGTAGACCAGCTCCATGATGGAGATACTGGCGTTGTTCGGACCGCCGTTTGTCATCATCATAGGCTCATACAAAATCTGGAACACGGCAATGATCTGCATAATCAACATCGTTTTGCCGGTTCTCAGAATGGTCGGCATTGTGATGGAGAAAAATCTGCGAATGGGAGACGCGCCATCAATGGTCGCGGCTTCATACAAATCCGTTGTAATTCCGGAAATGCTGGACATATATACCAGCGCTGTACTGCCTGCTGCTTTCCATGTCATAGCCACAACGATCCAAAAAATAACGGTCTTTTCGTTTGTCAAAAAGTTGATCGGCCCGACCCCGATTTTAGACAGCAGGATATTGAGTACGCCGCTATCACCTGTACCAAAGAAGAAGGTGAAGATCATAACCGCCGCAATCGAGGGAATGACGTTGGGATAATAGGTTGCAATGCGGAAGAAACTGCGGTAATGCGACACTTCCGTGATGAGTGCTGCGATAATGACTGGAACTGCCAGACCAACAAAGAGCGAACAGATCGTATATTTGAAAGTGTTTGCCCATGCAATCTTGTAGGCTGGCTGCACCAGCAGTTTTGCATAATTTTTTAAGCCTACGAAATCGGTAACATTGATGCCTTTTGTGTCATAAAAAGACATCCGCACTGTTTCCAACAGCGGGACCCAAACAAAATAGGCAAACAGCAAAAGACTTGGAATCATCAACAGCCATGCGCTGACGTTGCGTCTGACGCGCTGGCTTTGCAGCAATCCGCCCTGCTTTTTCTTCATGTTTTTCACCTCAGTGTGCGTACAAATAAGCCTTGGCGTCTCAAAAAACAATGGGGAGCCGTCAGGCGGCGGCTCCCCCGTATCAGGTATAACTTACATAGCGTCCAGAACGGTCTGGTAGTCGCTGTTTGCCTTATCGAGCAGCGCCTGAATATCGGCACCGTCGGGGTCAGCTACGATTGCCTGCAAAACATCGTTCAGCAGTTTGTACATGGTCTGGGTGTCGCCGGGTTCTTCGGGATGCAGGACACCCTCTTCTTTCGAGAAGTCAAAGTACGGCTGCCACAGGCTCATATCGACATTGCTGTATTCTTCGATAACTGCGTTCTGCTCATTGACCACATCACCGACCCATGCGGGGAATGTGGGGATAACAGGAATACCGGCATCAGTGCGGTACTTTGCATCTGCAATCCAACCCTCGCGAGCAGTCTCGGTAACTTCGGGCGATTTACCCATAGCTTCAATAAAGTCGAGTACCCAGTTGACCTGCTCATCAGTTGCATCAGGGCTGAAGAAGTACGGCGTACCGCCCATCAGAGTGTAGTGGCCTCCCGGACCGGCGGGCATGGGGGCAAGGAAGAAATCGTTAGCGTCCATGCCGCGGTTGCTGGGCTGATCAACGGCATCATTGGCGGCAATGTACATAGCAGCGGTGCTGGTGGCGATACGGTCGAAGCCGGTGCCCCAGTTTTCCTGCGTAGGATCATCGGTCAGGCAGTTGTCCTTGACCATCTTGCGAACCCACTCCATAGCGGCCTCGGCTTCAGGCGTGTTCAGATTGGAAGTGTAGGTGCCGTCACCGTTGTCGATGCAGAGGGTAGCACCGTAGTTCCAAGCAATGTTGGACCAGTGCCAGCCGCCGCCTGCGTCAGATGCCTGCATGCAGAAGCCTGCAGCGCCGGTCTTTTCGCGGATGATCTTGCTGTACTCATAGACTTCATCCCATGTGGTGGGATACTTAACGCTGCCGTCCTCGTTGACCAGACCAGCTTCTTTAAACAGCGGGATGTTGATCATCAGACCCAGCGAGTAGGCGTCTCGAGGAATACCATAAACGCGGCCATCTTCGTCAGACAGCAGGTCACGGATAGCAGGGCTCATAGAATCAAGCCAGCCGCGTTCTTCCAAAATATCGGTGATATCTTTGACCAGACCATTGCGGATCAGCTTCTCCGGCTCCGTGTACCAGGACTCGAAAGCTGTGGGGGCGTTGCCGGCTGTGGCCATAGCAACGTAGGTGTCGGGCGAGTAGTTGTAATAAGAGGGAATGACCTCTACATTGGGGTGCAGCTTGTTGAAAGCGGGAACGTAGGTATCCTCAAACGTAGCAATGGCGTCAGTCTGGGTTTCTTCCGGCCAGAATCCAAGGCTGATCGAGCCGGATTCCTCTTCGGGGGAGGTGCTCTCCGCAGTGGCGGAGCTCACAGTCGAAGAGGAGGAATCTTTTGCAGCGCTGCTTGTCTCCGTAGCGTTGGCGCCGCAGCCTGCCAGCAGGCTCAACCCCATAATGGGCGCCATGATTTGGCATACGAGTTTCTTGGTTTTCATGTTTGTCCTTCTTTCTGTGTTTAGTTTTACGTTAAACGTGCTAATTTATAAACTCGACATCGCTGCCGAGTTGGTTGCTTAGTTGGTTTTACGTTAAACCTATAATAGCAAATCTATTGTCTCTTGTAAAGTGGCATTTTCACCAAGCTTTAGGTTGATAATTTGTAAATTTTAACAAGGAGTCGCGCTATATCCACCATCAATACAAAAAAGTCTGCCTTTTTCTCAAAAAGCAGACTTTTTACTTCTTATTTTACCGGGGGCGCGCTCACGCTTTCGCGCTCGATCAACTGCACCGGCAGGGTTTGATTAAGGTTTTCGATGCTCTTGTGTTCCAGCAAACGGATCATACATTTGGCTGCCAGTCGCCCCTTTTCTTCTGCATCCTGATGAATTGTTGTCAGCATGGGCATCGTCATCCGCGCCCAGTTGATGTCATCAAACCCAACAATTGAAATATCTTTGGGAACCATTCGACCCGCGTGCTGCAGCCCGGACATAAGCCCTGCTGCCAGCATATCGGCTGTGGCAAAAACCGCTGTAACATCCTTGCGCTTTGCCAGCTTTTTCCCCATTACAATCATCTTGCTGGTAGAGAATTCACATTCAAATACCAAAGAAGTGTCAAAGGGAATGTCGTGTTCCTCCAGCGCCTTACGATATCCAAGCAAACGCTGCTCCACAACGCCGCCCGCCTTTACGGCAGGTCCGGCAAAAGCAATACGGCAATGCCCCTTGCTGATCAAATGTTCCGTAGCCAGCCGCGCACCTTCAAAATCCTGCAAGCCGATATTGACCATATTGCCCCGATCAGAAACATAGCTGTCCGTCAATACGACCGGCAGATTCAGTGTGCGCAGCGTCTGGTAAAAGGGTTCATCCTCAAACAGACCCGGCATGAACACACCCTCTACGTTCCAGTTCTGCAAAAAAGCAAGCAAGTCTTCCGGGTCAGAAATTGCGCGGATCATAAGGAAATAGCCCTTTTCCCGCAATGCTTTTTCCACCGCACCGGTCAGATTCATAAAGAAAGGGTCGGACATAAATTTCTGCTGGTCGCGCGGCTCCAGATGGTTGATAAGGGCTACCACCTTGGAAGAACGCGTTTTCATGGCACGTGCAGAAAGATTTGGCACATAGCCCCGCTTATGAATGATTTCGTTGATCAAATCGACTGTATTACTTGAAACGCGGTTGGTGCGACCGTGGATTACGTTGCTGACCGTAGTCGCACTGACCCCCGCCTCGCGCGCAATATCTTCAATTGTAACCATAACCGCCTCCGGGTTTGGAATTACGCTTATAGCGTATAACTATAAGTAAATTGTACGTTAAACCCATTGGAATGTCAACTGACAGTTCAAACTGAAATGCCTATTCTCTATTATTCTACGCAAGCAATTTTGTCTTTTCACTATACCATAGCGCGCTTTTCCTCGTTGGTGACACACTCATCAATGTAGATAATGGCGTCATATTTGTCGGCTGTGGTGTTGTGGGTGATTTCAGCAAAGGTAAACCTGTCTATATAGGTATGGAATAAGAGAACTACGACAGGGCGGTATAGAGCGACGATAAAACGTAAATTTTGTCAGTCCTGCACATTTGCCGCCAAAACAGGAAAAAGCCCGTTGTTGGTTGTAACAACAGGCTTTTCCGACATTTTGTGGTGCTACCTGCACAGTAGTGGTCAAATGGTGGTCAAAATGCAAATAAACTCTGTAAGAACATACGGTAAAAATACTTTTAACAAATTTCAAAAAGGCTCATTTAATTCTATTTTGAATATCCTCCACCGAAGGCAACTGCTTTTCCAATTCCCCGGTATAAGTTGACCGATTTGCGCAAAGAGGTTATCCGAGATTTTTACGAGGAAATGCGGCACTCGCCGCGTCTGGACGGCAGAGGAAATCTATCCGAGAAGTCGGTCGAAGGGTTACACAACACGCTGTGCGGCATCCTGTCGGCGGCCGTGGACGAGGGATATGACAAAGAGACACACGCCTTTACCCGCGAAACGGTCCAGCTAATGGACAGCGGCATCGACTTTTACGCCACGCAGACCACCCTTGCCCCGGATGGGCGCAGGATTATGACGGCATGGCTGCAAACATGGTCGGACACGATGGATCAGCCGCAGGATTGCAAGTGGTTTGGGCAGACGATTTGCCCGCGTGAACTGCACCTGAAGGATGGGCGCATCATTCAGACGCCCGTAAAGGAACTGGAGGCAGCCCACGGCAAGCGTACCCTGCACGAAAATGTAACTGTGCAGAGCGAAACTGCGTTGGACGGCATTGGCGGGCGCATTGCGGATTTGACCGTTACCGTTGCACCGGGCGCGTATCGTTCGTTTTCCATCAAGCTGGCCGCAGATGCAGACTATCACACCGACCTGATGTATGACCCATACACCTCCGTGCTGACCCTTGACCGCAGCTGTGCCGGCTCCCGTGCGGATATTGTTCACAGCCGCAGCTGCAAGGTGCGCAGCCAGAACGGTGCAATCAAGCTCCGCATTCTGCTGGACAAAAACAGCGTTGAGTTTTTCGTCAATGATGGTGAGCAGACAATGACCGCATGGATCTACACACCGCAATCTGCTGAGGGTATTATGTTTACCGCTGACGGTAAGGCAACTGTTACCGTGGAGCAATTTGCGTTGAATCTGTAAAGCGACACTGCCGGAAGCGCAGCCCAAAAAGTGGGAATAAAAACCGAGGCGGCACCTGAGAAATCAGGTGCCGCCTCATTTTGTTGGAAAAGCCCTTTTCGGGCAGTAATGCGCGGAGATAGACCGGGTGCTTTACTTTTTACGCACAACAGTTGAGAATACCGTAGAACATATCGCGGAAACGCTGGAACGCCTGCGCAGCAGTTTAATTCTGCTGCAATACCGCCTGTTGGTGAACCACAAACAGGCTGATACATGGAAACGGCAAGTCAGATATTACCGCCCCATTCTGCAAGATTATCAAGCGATAACGAAACAGCTTACTGACAAGAAATCTGAGCAGGAGCAGCTGCAAACCAACCGCAGCGTCTTGTCTCCACTACAAATCGCCCAGCGCCGCCAACTTGCCGAGCAAATCGCCGCGTTGACCGAGGAAATCGAAGAACTCCGCAGCCGTCAAGCGATGATCCTGCACAACCTCGACTGCAAGAACAACGGCGAAGCCCAGCGTTTCGGCAGTTACTTGGACAAGCTGGAAGAGATGCAGGAGAAGTTGGCAGCGCAGAGAGAAAGCCTTGTACAGCAGCTTTCTACCACCACAAAACAGTACCTTGAAATTGAGAACACGATTCAGCTGAAAGATGCGGATGCTATTCGGCAACACCGAGCCGCAAGGAGAAAAGCATCCACAGCAGAAATTTACCATCAGATACAGGCGACCACCGATGTGGATGATACCCTTTTCTCAAAAGCTGAACAGCGTGTGGAACAAATTACAGCAGACACCCATAACGATGCCGTCCCCGCGAGGAAGCCCACGGAGCATACCCGCTGAATCACTCCATCGGGAAATACGCTGCCGCTGTAAACACCCCATCGGACAGGCTGTGCTCAAACCGGCCGCCGTGTAAGCGGAGCATCTGGGCGCAGTTCTGCAAGCCAAGACCCGTGCCGGGCTTGGCATCCGGGCGTACGGTGTTGCTGACGATGAGTGCCAGCTCTTTATCCCGCGTAAACAGGGTGATTTTTACAGGCTGGGCGGGGTCGGCATAGCGGCGCAGATTGGAAAGCAGATTGTCAAACAGCCGTTGCAAAAGTCCTGCATTGACCCGCACGGTGCCGGAGGGCATTGGCGGGGTGTTCACGGTAAAATCATCCTGCCGCAGCAGGTCGGTGAACTCCGCCAGCAGCTTGCCGAACGCCTGCTCCACCGTACAAGACGGGAAATCCGCCCGCGTTTTGTCCGAGGTGGACACAAAGAAATACTCAAACAAGTCGTTGAGCATCCCTCGTATCTGCAAAGCCCGCTGGCGGCATTTGCCTAGGTAGGGGCTTTCGCTGGCAGGGCGTGGGTCGCCCTGCAGAATTTCCAGATAGCCCAAAAGTGCGGTAAGCGGTGTGCGCAAATCGTGAGAAACGCCGGTCATCAGGCGGTTTGTTGCTTCCTCGATTTGCCGCTTTTCCGTTTCGCGGCTTACCATGGCCCGCCGCATATCCTCAACGCCCTGCGCCAGTTCGCCCAACTCGTCCTGCCCCTGCACGGTGATGGCGTAATCCAAATCACCGCCCTCCAAAATGCGCAGTTCGCTTTCCAGTGTTTTGATGGTGCGGACTTTGCGCTGGATCAGCGCGACCATGATGGACACAAAGCAGACAAAAAACACAAGCAAATCGGCAGCAGTGGCATAGTCGGTGTAGCGGTGCTCAAACAAATCGTTGATGTACACAGTTGCCGTTCCATCGGCAAATTGTATGGGGTAGGCATTCATCGTGCGCCAGCCGTCCTGTTCCTCGCTGCAAATGTGGTAGAGGGGCTGTTTCTCCAATACGAACGTAATTTCAACCAGTTCGCGGGCGGGTGTCCAGCCATCCAATGCGGACAGTTCCGTCAGCTGCAGATTGTTCTCCGAGACATACGCTTGCAGTTCCTGCACCGTCTGCTGCTCGTGGGCGGCAATGATTTCCGGGCGGGCGCAATAGGATTTTATCACACTATGGCTGCCCCATTGCAGCAGCGCAAACAACAGCGCGGATGCCGCAAATGCCGCCAGCGCCCCGGCCACCAGCTTTTGAGAGAGCCGTGATATACGCTTTTCAGGCAAGATAATACCCCTTTCCCCACACGGTGTGGATGTACTTAGGCTGAGTCAAATCTGTTTCCAGCTTTTTGCGTAAATTTTTGATGTGGACCATGACCGTGTTGTTGGCGGACGGCAAAAAGCTCTCCTGCCAGACAGCCTCGTAAATTTCCCGCGCCGAGAGTACATCGCCGCGGTGCTGTGCCAGCAGCCGCAAAAGCCGGGCTTCGGTTTCGGTCAGCGTCAGCGGTTTGCCCGCCAGCGCTGCCGCGCCCGTGGCAAGGTCTATGCTCAATTCTCCGCTTTGCACGGTTTGAGGTGGTGCCGTTGCCGCTTGGGGCTGATACACCATGCTGCGCCGCAGCAGCGCCTTGACGCGGGAAGTCAGTTCCAGCGCCGAGAACGGCTTTATCAAATAGTCATCCCCACCGCTGGCAAGCCCCTCGGCCTTATCCACATCGCGGGTCTTGGCAGACAGGAACAGAATCGGCATCATAGCCTTGGTGCGTATCTCGCGGCAAAGCTCAATGCCGGACAATCCGGGCATCATCACGTCCAGAATCACAAGGTCGGGCAGCGGGTCAAGCTGACGCAGCGCTTGCTCGGCATTGGCGGCTTCCCGCACGGTGAAGCCCTCCCGCGCCAGCAGGATATGCACGATTTCCCGAATATCGTCATCATCGTCCACAACCAAAATATTCGCGCCCTTTGCGGTAAACTCTGCCATGAAACGTACCCTCTCATCCTTGCAAAAATCTGTTTTCAGTATAACGCCGAAAGCGCCAAAAGGCAACGGGTACAATTCTGAAGAAATCTGAAGAATGGCCGTAAGCCGTTGATTTAGCGGCGTGCAGCGGGTACAATGGCAAATGCTGATGACCACTCCCATCGGCGTTCGCGTTTTGTTTTTGCAATCTTGGAGGTATTTTGCTATGTGCGGTTTTAACCGTTTTGCCCGCTATCGCATCCTGCCTGTCGCGCTGTGTGCCGCCCTGCTGGGCGGCTGCGCACAAGGCACGGCTGCTGTTTCTTCCGCCGCTGTTCATGCCCAGCCCGAAGCACCCGCCGCAGAAGAACCGCTTAAAGTCATGGCGAGCTTTTATCCGATGTATGATTTTGCCCAGAAAATCGGCGGTGATAAAGTGACCGTCACCAACATGGTTCCTGCCGGAACTGAACCCCACGATTGGGAGCCGTCCACCACCGACATTACCAATTTGGAAGATGCCGATGTGTTCATTTACAGTGGCGCAGGGATGGAGCATTGGGTCGATTCCGTTCTGGGCAGCCTGACCAATCAGGACTTGGACGTGGTACAGGCCTCCGACGGCATCACGCTGCGGCAGGGCTACAAGGACGAGGACGGCGATGTGGGTGCAGATCCGCACGTCTGGCTGGCCCCTGCCAACGCGAAAATCGAGATGAAAAACATTACTGACGTGCTGTGCAGCGCCGACCCCGATAACGCCGAGTATTATCAGCAGAACTACGAGCGGTGGGCGCTGGAATGTGACCGGCTGGATGCCGAGTTCACCGAGGCGCTGTCTGCCTTGCCCGACAAAAACATTGTTGTCTCCCACGAAGCGTTCGGCTATCTTTGCGATGCCTACGGTTTGAATCAGGTCGGCATTGAGGGCATCGAGGCCGACTCCGAACCTGACCCGGCACGGATGGCAGAAATTGAGGATTTCGTAAAATCCAACAACGTGAAAGTTATCTTCTCGGAGGAACTGGTCAGCCCCAAAGTTGCCCAGACGATTGCTGATGCCACCGGCGCACAGATGCAGGAACTGAACCCGCTGGAGGGGCTGACCAATGACCAGATTGCCGATGGGCAGGACTATTTCTCGGTCATGCGGCAGAATCTGGAAGAACTGAAAAACGCATTGCAGTAAAACGGAGGTTTTATGAACGTACTGGAAGCAAAAGACCTGAGCTTTGCCTACGGCAATACCCCGGTTTTGGATGCAGCCAGCTTTACTATGTGCGAGGGCGGCTTTGCCGCCCTCGTTGGCGTTAATGGCGCAGGGAAAAGCACCCTTTTACGGCTGCTGCTGGGGGAGCTGAAACCCACGGGCGGGCATATCGCACTGATGGAGCAGGACATCGCTAGTTTCAAAAGCTGGCAGCGTATCGGCTATGTGCCGCAGGATGGACTGACCCGCAAGGCATCTTTCCCCGCCAGCGTAAACGAAGTCGTGTTAGCCAACCTGTACAGCCGCATCGGGCTGTTTCGCTTTCCGCGCCGGGAACACCGCGAGGATGTGCGCCGCACGTTGGAGCTGGTGGGGATGCAGGACTATGGCAGCCGTATGCTGGGCGAGCTTTCCGGCGGGCAGCGCCAGCGCGTACAGCTGGCACAGGCGCTTGTAAGCCGCCCGGCGCTGCTGCTGCTGGATGAGCCTACAGCGGGATTGGACGCGCAAAGTACGGCAGATTTTTATACATTGCTGAAGAATCTGAACCGGGAGCGCGGTTTGAGCATTTTGATCGTCAGCCATGATTTACAGGAAATGCCCCGACTGACCGATACGATTTACTGTCTGTCCCACCAAAAAATCACCCGTCTTGACGCAAAGGAGATGCGCACCTATGTTTGAATATGCTTTTATGCGCCGCGCCTTTGCGGTGGGGCTGCTACTGGGCGTCATTATGCCCTGCATCGGCGTGATGATCGTGCTGAAACGCCTTTCCATGCTGGGGGATGCCCTCTCTCACACCTCACTGGCGGGCGTAGCGGCAGGGCTGTTGCTGGATATTGACCCTGTGCTGGGCGCAACGGCTGCCTGTGTTGCGGCGGCATTCGGCATTGAGATCATCCGCAAAAAGATACCGCAGTACGCCGAACTTTCGATTGCTGTTATGCTTTCTGCCGGTGTCGGGTTGGCGGGGGTGCTGTCCGGCTTTGTGCAAAACGCAGCCGGATTCAACAGCTTTCTGTTCGGCAGCATCGTGGCCATCACGCCGGGAGAACTGACCGCAACAGCTATTATCAGTGTGCTGGTACTGACCGCTTTCGTCCTGCTGTACAAGGAATTATTTTATATCGCGCTGGACGAAAACGCTGCCCATCGCGCGGGAGTGCCTGTCGGAGCAGTCAACAGCCTGTATACGATTCTGACGGCGGCCACGGTTTCGGTGGCGGCGCGGACAGTTGGCGCGCTGATTGTTTCCTCCATGCTGGTGCTGCCCGTGGCGTGTGCCATGCAGCTTGCCCGCAGCTACCGCCAGACCGTGTTATTCAGCATCCTGTTTGCCGAGGGCTTTATCGCGGCAGGGCTGACGCTGGCTTTTTATGCCGGGCTGAAGCCGGGCGGTACGATCGTGCTGTTGGGTGTTGGCTGTCTGCTTGTGATTCTTGCGGGCAAAACAGCGGCGGCGCACTTTTCCCGCAGAAAGCGTGATACAAAATGACAGAACTCTATCTACTTTCCGGATTCCTCGGTGCAGGCAAAACGACGCTACTGCAAAAGCTGCTGCGAGAGGGCTTTGCCGGCCAAAAAGTGGCACTGGTCGAAAACGACTTCGGCGCGGTCAGTCTGGATGCAAAACTGCTGAAAAGCGGCGGCTACACCGTGCAGGAGCTGCGCGCCGGGTGTATCTGCTGTACACTGAACGGCAATTTTGTGTCGGCACTCGTCTCGCTTTTGCGGCGGGTACAGCCGGATGTGGTGCTGATTGAGCCGTCCGGCGTGGCGAAGCTCTCCGATATAGAAACCCTTTGCCACGACCACAGGCTGGCGGCACTGGCGGTGCTAAAGCAAAAAATCACTGTGGTGGATGCTGCAAACTGCGCGTCTTACTGCGAAAATTTCGGCGCATTTTTTGAGGATCAGGTGCGCTGCGCCGACACACTGGTGTTCAGCCACAGCGATGCGGATACACCGCAGACCGAGAACGCCCGCCGCCTTGCGCAGAAGCTGAACCCTCATGCCGCCTGCTTTGCCGGTGGCTGGGATACGTTTTCGGCGCAGGATATTTTGCAGCCTGCACCGCTTGCCCCGGCACCTCGCCGCCCGATTTTGGTGCGTCGCACGCCGGAGGCATCGCCGTTTTCTACGGTCACGATTTCGTTTGACCATGCCATAGACCTGAAGCGGCTTGCCGCGCAGCTGGCAAAACTGCAAGACCCTGCGCTGGGCACGATTTTACGCGCCAAAGGCGTGCTGCAAAGCGAGAAAGGCGCGGTGCTGCTGCAATTTGTCTGCGGGAAGTGGAGCCTTGCGCAAACCGCACTGGAAGGGAATGAACTTTGTGTCATTGGAAAATTCAGCAAGGAACAGACCATCCGGGATTTGTTCGCCGCTGTATGAGGCGGACTGCGAGGAAAACGCCCGCCGTCTGCCGCTGTATGTGGTGGCGGGCTTTCTCGGCGCGGGCAAAACCACGCTGCTGAATCACCTGCTTGCCCCGCGGCTGAAACGCGGGCGGTTTATTTTGTGTATCCAATTTGAAAGCGGCAGTGCCAAACCGACCTGCCCTGCCGGAGCCAAAGGCAGGCTGCGTGTGCTGACGATACCGCCCCGCGCGTTGGAAACACACCACCGCAGGACTGAACAGCTTTTGTATCACGCCATCAGCGATGGCCTTTACGATGAAGTTTGGGTGGAGTGGAACGGCTTGCAGCCGCTTTCCACATTGCTGTCGTTCTTTCCCAAAACGATGCTGCAGGACACCGGCACGCCCGGTGATCTGTGCGTCTTGCGGCGGATTCTGTTTGTCGCGCAGGGCGCAGGGCTGGCCGAACTGCTGGCGCAGACCGGAGGCCTGTTGACCGAGCAGCTTTTGAACGCCGACGTAGTTGTGCTGCGCGGCGTGAAAAACCGTGCGGCGTTATCCGGGCTGCGCGCCGCGATCCACAGCGCCAACCCCGGCGCACAGGTCGTGCGCAACCGCCGCAGCGAAATTGTCTGCGCACTGGAAAAGCCGCAGTTGCCGCCGCTGTTGCTGCTTGCGCTGGCTTGCGGTGCGGCGCTTTGCCTGCGGCAGCTGCTTGGCGCTGAATTGAATACGACCATTACCGTCTTTCTCGGCATCATACTGCAAGCCGTGCCGTTCTTGCTGATTGGCGTGCTGCTGTCCTCGGCCATTCAGCTGTTTTTGTCGCAGCAATTTATTGAGCGATTCTTCCCGAAAAATCGCATCGGCGGCACGCTGTTTGCAATTTTGGCAGGGGCAGCACTACCGGTATGCGACTGTGCATCCATCCCGATTTTCCGCAGCCTGCTGCGCAAGGGCATCCCGGTCAGCACAGCAGTCACTTTTATGCTTGTCACGCCGGTCATCAACCCGGTAGTGCTGTTCAGCACCTATGTGGCCTTTGCCGGAAACTGGCACATTGTTGCCTGCCGTGCCGGGCTGGGCATCGTCTGCGCGGTGCTTGTCGGGCTGACCTTTTGCCGCACGCCGGTTTCTGCGGCGGGTTCGGGGCTGGATTTAAGCGGTGTGCTGTGTGCCTGCGGCAGCGGCGGCCAAACGGTAGACGGCTGGCGCGGGGAATTGCTGCGCTATCTGCGCCACACGCAGACCGAGTTTTTTAACGTGGGCAAGTACCTTACGGCAGGGGCGTTTGTCTCCGCCGTTATGCAAAGTTTGACGAAGAAGCTGCCGTTATCCGGCACAGGGCTTTTGCTGCCGATGCTCTCCATGATGGCGCTGGCGTTTCTGCTGTCGCTCTGCTCCTCCAGCGATGCGGTAGTGGGGCGCAGCTTTTCCGCGCGGATGCCGATGGGCGCAGTGATGGCATTCCTTGTGTTCGGACCGATGATGGATATTAAAAATGTCATCATGCTGTCGGGAAGTCTGCCGAAAAAGTTTATTCTGCGGCTGGCAATTACAGTATTTGTGGTGGATGCCGCAGTGGTTTACGCGGCGTTCCGCATTGGATTGGGGGCGGTTTTATGAGGATGAACGCAAAAATCGACAAGCAGGCGCTTGTGGAGATGATTTGCTACCTGTTGTTTGCTTTTGTTCTTCTGTTTTTGGTACTTTCCGGGCAGTATCTGAACTATGTTACCCCGCGCATGAAGCCTTACCTGCTGTTTGCGGCGGCGGTGCTGCTTGTGTGGGCACGGACGGCAATGGAAAACTTGTATGTAGTCCGCCATCGCCGTCACTGTCTGCATTGCTTTGTGCTGGTGTTCCCGCTGCTGATGCTGGTCTCCCCACACAAGAGCGTGAGCGTGTCCTCGGTATCTGCCCCGGCACAAAGTATTGCCACAGTGCAGACACTACGCAGCAGCACGGCGGCTGCCCCGATACCGCAGCCCACAGCAGAACCCGCTGTGATGGAAACCGCCGAAAGTGCAGAAACGACTGAAACGGAGAACCCGGATGTACAACCTACCGCTACGCCGCAGCCGGATATTGCGGACAGTGCAGCCGATGCAGAAAACGCAGATGGAACGTATGAAACCACAGATTTTCTCGGCAACACAACCACACTGCACGGCTACGATGCCGCGAACCGCCATATCACGATCTCCGATGCCGAGTTCTACACATGGATGGACGTAATTTGGGCAAACCCCACCGACTATGATGGCTGGACACTGACCGTAACGGGCGAGGTGGACAAGACCAGCCGAGAAATGGGCGCAGACGAGTTCATCCCCGCGCGCTTGATTATGACCTGCTGTGCCGCCGACCTTACGCCCTGCGGCTTCGTCTGCAAGTGGGAACAGGCCGACACCCTTACCCCGGATAGCTGGGTCACCGTGACCGGCACCATCTACCAACGCCAATACTCCGACCACAGTGAACCGCAACTGCAAGTGCAATCCGTAGTCACCGCCGAGCCGGTGGAGGGGTATATTTATCCGTATTACTAAAAAGTAAAAGCCAAGGGCATAACTACACCCTTGGCTTTTGGCAGTTTCCTAAATCAATGTTCCTGTGCAGCGGTGCGCAAAAAGTAAAGCACCCGTTTCCTACAAACCTACCGAAAGTTCGCAATTGACCGACTGCTAATGGCTGGAGTATGGCAGGCAGAGCAGGCTCATCACACCCCCAGCAAAGAAAAGCAGAGCGTTCCCGACGGGGAACGCTCTGTTGTACATATCGCTATTGTCTATGGATTTTCAGAGTGCGTCCTATGCAGGGCGCACCCTTTTTGTTTTGGGAGAGAAAATCAAGAAATAGAGCTTATGCCTTTGTCCGGATCAGGCACTCATACGGACGCAGGGCATCGTTTCTGTCGGGATAGTTCCCCAGCAGCTTATTTGCATCTGCCCAGCCTTCCGGCAGGTCATACGACACTTCGTGTTCCGTCAGGTTGCACAGCACCAGCAGTTCTTCCCCATCTTCGGCACCATAGCGGCGGTAAGCCAACAAATCGGCATTGTCCGGGTAAAGAAACTCGATCTTGCCCTCGCTGATGACCTTGTGGGTCTTGCGCAGATGCACCAGCATCTTGTAAAAGCTGCGCACAGAATCTGGGTCATCCACCTCAGCAGCGGCGTTGATGGCCTTGTAGTTGTCCGCCAAACCAATCCACGGAGTGCCAGTGGTGAAGCCCGCATTTTCGCTGCTATTCCACTGCATCGGGGTGCGGGAATCATCCCGGCTGCGCTGTGCAATGATGTCCAGCGTTTCTTCCTCGGACTTGTCCTGCTGGCGCAGAATCTTATAGTAGTTGCGGCTTTCCACATCACGGTACTGGTCAATGGATGTGAAGTGCGGGTTCGTCATGCCCAGTTCTTCGCCCTGATAAATGTAGGGGGTGCCGCGCATAAAATGGATCGCTGCCGCCAGCATTTCGGCACTTTGTTTCCAATATTTTCCGTCACTTCCAAAGCGGCTCACCGCACGGGGCTGGTCGTGGTTGCACCAGAACAGGGCATTCCAGCCGTTGTGCTCCTGCATTCCTTCCTGCCAGGTCTGGAACAGCTTCTTCAGCGCCATGTGGTCAGGCTGCATCAGTTCCCACTTCTGACCATTCTTGTAATCCACCTTCAGGTGGTGGAAATTGAAGCACATCGTCAGCTCGTGATTGCCCTCAGCGGTGTAGCCGATGCAGTTTTCCAGCGTGGTGGAGGACATTTCGCCAACGGTTATCATGCCGTCGATGCCGCCCGCGGCGACCAGCTCCTTTAGGTACTTGTGGACGTTGCGGCCATCGGTGTAGAAGCGGCGGCCGTCGCCCTCGTAGTCATTCTCGTAAAATTTGGGCTTGGAAATGACGTTGATGACATCGAAACGGAAACCCTTGATGCCTTTCGCCTTCCAGAAGCGCAGGATGTCGGCCATTTCCTCCCGCACGGCGGGGTTCTCCCAGTTCAGGTCGGCTTGCATGACGTCGTAAAGATGCAGATACCATTTGCCAAGGCACGGCACATATTCCCACGCGGGGCCGCCGAATTTTGAAACCCAGTTCGTCGGGTAGCAGTCGGGCGTGCCGTCCTTGAAGATGTAATAGTCCTGATACTTTTTGTCGCCCGCCAGTGCTTTTTTGAACCACTCATGCTCGGTGGAGGTGTGGTTGAACACCATGTCCAGCATCAGGCCGATGCCGCGCTTGTCTGCTTCGCGGATGAGCTCTTCCAGATCCTCCATCGTGCCGTAGCGCGGGTCCACGGCGCGGTAGTCAGCCACATCATAGCCGTTGTCGCGCTGAGGTGAGGGGAAGAACGGCGTCAGCCAGAGATAGTCAACGCCCAGATCGGCGAGGTAGTCCAGTTTCGCGGTGACGCCCTTCAAATCGCCGAAGCCGTCACCGTTCGAGTCCATGAAGGATTTCG
>PPYE01046918.1_pt1 | contig 23404 bp, 21 predicted proteins | sample 1559881 | NCBI WGS metagenome assembly PPYE01 (sample SAMN08240022, study PRJNA423297) | Human gut metagenome, whole genome shotgun sequencing project. | reverse complement strand
TTACCGCCTCCGGGATGATTCCCTGCCCCCAGTACGGAGTTCCCAGCCAGCAGCCGATCTCTCCCTCATCTTCTGGTACTGGCATATTGCATGCCTCGCCCACTGTAAGGCCTGCACAGCCCACCGGCTTTCCGGTACTCTTTAAAACCACCGCATACGTTCCATCCGCCGATAAAACTTCCCGGATGATCTCTCTGCTGTTCTCCACACTCGTATGCATCGGCCATCCTGCTTCCGGACCGACCTGCGGGTCTTTTGCATATTCGTAGCAGCTCTCCGCATCGCTCTCCTTCCATGGTCTTAAAATCAGGCGTTCTGTCTGTAATTCCATCTTTATTTATCTCCCTTCCATTTTCTTGTATAAGCGATTCTCCCCTGAATCTGGAGAATGATGTATTCCTGTTCGTTTTTCATTTTACACACTTCCCTCATAATCTGGCTTTTCACTTAACTCTTTTCACTTTCTCATGGGCATCGTTCACTTTTGGGGTGTCATCAAATCCAAGCGTTTTTAGGTGTTTTATAAAAAATATCGTGTAACTGATACCCAATTCAAAGGAAATCCCATTGTCGCAAGCAACTCCTTTTCGGCTAGTTGACTGCTTTGTTTATGGTATGTATGTAATAACCTAATCAGTGAACGCTTAAAGTCAAGAAAACTCTCTTTTGGTAATAGATAACGAAAAGCAATAACCACACCAAACAAGTCTCTTTTTCCATAAACATACTGGGTTCCTTTTTTCAGAATGCCAAGTTTTTCATGAAGCTTGGTATCCGGAAAATCGATTTGTGTTCGGTAAGAGTATAAACGCTCATTGTGAGCGCATACGTTCCTAAACAGAGTAAGTACTTTCAAATATTGTTCCAATGTTTTTTCTTTTACGTGCGGAAAATTTTTGCTAATGCTGCTCTGTATTTGAGACGGAAGCAATGTATACAGCTTTGAAATTTGTCCGTACGTAAGTGTATTTATCAGTAGACACCTTAATTTTAACAAACTTGAAGTCCTTTTTGTATGCAATTTTTCTTCATCTGTTAAGTGAAAGCAAAAATATCAAAAAAGCAAGTAACTATGCGGCGTTAGCCGTAGTGGAATGAATTATCATGAATAATTCAGGTTTATCTTTGTATTGTTGTAAATTTTGTCATCTATTACCTGAAATAACTTCGCTTGACGAACCTGCTCGCTATATGACGGAAGGCTAACAGGAGCAAATGACAAAATATCTGTGTTTAAGTTTGGCATATTAGTTCCCACTGCGTGAACTGTAAGCCATTTCTTTGTCTCTGGTTTGTTCAAAAACAAAGATAAATAAGCAGGAGAAACATCCTTTGCAGTAACCCTTACTCGTAAGCAACTGTGAGGTACTGACATGAAGCAGATAATCAATGCATTAAAAAGGCTAGCTGTCGCCGGTGTAGTGCCTGTAGTGGTTTTGGATAAAGCCGAGGATGCGGTTCCCACCGCCAAGGCTATGATTGCCGGCGGTATAGATGTCATGGAAATTACATTCCGGACAGCCGCCGCAGCGGACTCTATAAGAGCCGTTGCAAAGGAGTGCCCTGAGATGTTGGTGGGCGCAGGAACGGTCATCAATTTGGAACAATGCAGACTGGCTGTTGACTGCGGTGCGAAGTTCATCGTCTCCCCCGGCTATGACGAGGAGACCGTGGCATGGTGCGTGGAAAACGGTGTCACCGTAACTCCCGGCTGTGTCACTCCCACCGAGATAATGATGGCCAAGAAGCATGGCCTTGAAGTACTGAAGTTTTTCCCTGCCAATGTATACGGTGGTCTCGGCGCACTGAAGGCACTTGCAGGCCCATTCCCTGGCACAAAATTCATTCCTACCGGCGGGGTGAACCAGCAGAATCTGGGCGAGTTTGCCGCATCTCCCGTTGTCCACGCAGTCGGCGGAAGTTGGGTTTGCTCCAAGGCTGATATTGTAGCTGGCAACTTTGAGAAGATCACCACCCTTTGCAAAGAGGCACGCAAGGCTCTCATGGGCTTTGAACTGGCCCATGTGGGTATAAACTGCGGCGATGCGGAGGAATCCGCAGATGTTTGCGCTGAATTTGCCGAGGTCTTTGGCTTTGAGGTAAAGCAGGGCAATTCCTCCAACTTCGTCTCCACTGGCGTTGAAGTTATGAAGAGTCAGTATCTGGGTGCTATGGGGCATATAGCCGTGTGCACCAACAAGATTGAAGCTGCCGTGGTAGAGCTTGAAAAGCGTGGCTGGCAGCTCGATATGGAAACCGCCAAGTTCAAGGGTGACAGGATGATAGCCGTATATCTGAAGAGGGAAATCGGTGGCTTTGCCGTTCATCTTCTGCAAAAATAAGGGAGGATAGTAAAATGAAGGTTCTTACTTTCGGTGAAATAATGCTCCGTCTCAGAGCCCCCGGCCATGAGCGTTTCTTCCAGAGCCCCATGCTGGAGGCCACCTTCGGCGGCGGCGAAGCAAATGTGGCAGTGTCCTTGGCAAACTACGGTGTGGATGTGGGCTATGTCACTGTTCTCCCCAAGAACACAATCGCAGATGAGTGCGTTAAAGAACTGCGCAAGTTCGGCGTTGATGTGAGCCACATTGTCACTGGCGAGGGGCGTGTGGGTATCTATTTCCTCGAAAACGGTGCAAACCAGCTCCCCAGTAAGGTCGTCTATGACCGAGCCTATTCTGCAATAGCTCTGGCAAAGCCCGGCGATATCGACTGGGACAAGACTTTTGAGGGCGTTGAATGGTTCCACATCACCGGCATCACTCCCGCAATCTCCGAGACTGCAAAGGAACTTAGCCTTGAGGCGGTGCGGGAGGCGAAGAAGCGGGGCATCACCGTGTCCTGTGACCTGAACTACCGCAAGAATTTGTGGAAGTACGGTGTGAAGGCGGCGGAGGTCATGAGGGAGCTGGTGAAGTATGTTGACGTGGCTATTGCCAACGAGGAGGACATGCAGAAGTCTCTTGAGATAAGCGTGGATGTGAATGTGGAATCCGGGGAGCTTGACCGTTCCAAGTACAGGGCTTTGGGCGATAAGGTGCTGGCGGAGTACCCAGATATGAAGATGATCGCCATTACGCTCAGGGAGAGCAAGAGCGCAGACTCCAACGGATGGGCGGCCTGCCTCAATGACAGGGAGAATTTCTATGAGAGCAAGCGCTATATGATAAGCGACATTATAGACCGTGTGGGTGGCGGCGACAGTTTTGCCGGTGGTCTCATCTACGGACTAAATACATATGAAGACAAACAGAAGGCTCTGGAGTTCGCAGTTGCAGCTTCCTGCCTGAAACACAGCATTATTGGTGACTTCAACCGTGTGGGAGTGTCCGACGTGGAAAAACTCATGGGCGGTGACGGCACCGGCCGCGTCCAGAGGTAAGGAGTTGTAGTATAACCTATAGCTTTCTTTCTCTTGAGCAGGCACAAACAAACATATACGTATCTAATCAGTTACAACTTGCCCAGAACGATTACACGGCATAGCTCTACCCGGCAAAGAGCCGTAAATTAGTATTGTAGAAACTAATTTGCGTGGGGAGTGGTAATCGTGGACACACGCCAACTGTTCGGTCGGAGAAGATAATCCCTAAATAAATAGCCGGGAGAGCTGAATTTGCTCCCCCGGCTATATTTTTATGCTGTCAGCACTTTGTTTGCCCTTATAAGCGTACTTTTACTTATCCCTGTCAGCTCTTCAAAGCATGGCGTTTGGAAGAAACAGAGACAATTGCGGAATATATGTGAGAAGAATCAAAATTATCAGCAACATTCCGCACATAGGTAGCACCTCTCTAAACACACCCTTCAGATTTGCTTTGCCTACATTAGCAGAAATAAAGCAGAGTATCCCGTAAGGAGGTGTACACATACCTACCATTGTGTTAACGGTGAACACAATGCCGAAGTGAATCAGGTCTATATCGTAAGCTTGAATACTTGTGAGCATAAGAGGAAGTACAATGTACAATATTGGGCTCGTGTCCATAATCATGCCAAGGAACAGCAGTATCACATTCACTATAGCAAGGAATACATACTTATTTGTAGTAACAGACATCAGAAAATCTGCAATCAACTGATTAAGACCAGACATTGCTATTATGTAAGAGAAGCACTGGGCAGAGCAAATTAGAAAAATGATGCTCGCCGATTGTATGGCAGTTGCCTTGATTGCCTCCCAGAGTTTTTTGAAATCTAGGGTTTTGTAATAGAACATGGAGATAAGTATGCAATAGAACGTGGAAAGTGCTCCACCCTCAGTGGCCGTGCAGATGCCAGTATAGAGAGATACCAGCAAAATAACTGTTGTAAGCAGGGCAGGGGTGGCCTTAATAGTTATACTAAGAAACTCTTTAGGGCTGTACTTTTCTCCTGCTGGGTAGTTTCTCTTTTTCGATATATACCACACATAGCCCATAATAGAGCCCGTCATCAAAACCGCAGGAACAAAGCCGGCCAGAAGCAGTCCACCCACAGATGCCCCAGAAATCATAGCGAAAACAACCAAATTTATGGACGGCGGGAATACCGGTCCTACAGTGGCGGTGGCTGCAGTTATGGCGCAAGAAAAATCCGCATCGTATCCATCGCGCTTCATGGCTTCAATTTCAATCATTCCTATACCAGACGCATCCGCCACAGCTGATCCGCTCATGCCAGCGAAGACAAGGCTCAAAAGTGCATTTACATGAGCCAATGCTCCACGCCTTTTGCCTATGCAGGCTTTTGAAAACTGAAATAGAACATCTGTTACCTGCCCTGCATTCATAACATTAGCCATGAATATAAACAGTGGGACTGCTATTATTGCGTAGCTTATATAGGTATTGTACATCATCTTGTGACAAATGATGCCTATGTCATTACCCGAGGCTACAAAGTATGCAAGACTCGCAATCATCATGCTCAGCGATATCGGCATACTTAGAGCCATCAAGACAAACATCGTAATCAACGGTACAAGAAAAATAGAATCCATTTTATTTCCTCCTCAGCAATTCTTTCTCTTTATTTCTCGTCTAAACTAGCGTTAGTATCCTTACTCTCCCCAGAACTTGAGAAGATACTTCTCAGGCTATACACAAGATTTGATATCTCGTGCAGCATTGTGAGAAAAATGCAGACAAGAAAAGGGAAATAGAACACCGAGAAAGGTAAACGAACAACATTCGTTTTTGATATATGGTAAGCACCGATGGTATCAATAGTTGGCAGAATCATAATGGCCATAGATATAATAATGATGACGCTCAGAATAACATCGAGCCAGAGTCTAGCCTTACCTTTCAGAATATCTGCAAGAATTGAAAATTTGACATGTCCGTCACCGTATTCTCTTTCCCTGCGAAAGCTGTAAGATGCCCCTATTATGGATGTCCAGCCAAAGCATATTATAGACAGTTCATAGATATAGAAGGTGTTACCTTTGAAAACATAGCGCACCGCTACCTGAGCGCAGAACAGAAGTAACACACCAATGACAAGTATAGACGAAAAATAGATTTCGTATATATTGCAAAGCCATTTTATTGTATTTTTAACTTTATTCATTCCAATTTTGCCCCTTTCGCACAGGCGTATATAAACCGCGTGCGCAGAGGGCAGGACTCTTGCTATTTTCCCTCTGCGCATCCGTTATGAGTTAATATATGGACAGATAGATTTTCAACTTTTATTTGTTAAAATTGATTATCTTGTCAAGAATCTCCAGATCCCATCCTTCCATGCTTTCGGGATTGTCATAATACCAAGCAATGACAGCATTTCGCATCTCTGTAATATCCGGCTCATAAATCTTGATTCCAGCTGCACGTAATTCATCGGCGCAGGAACTTTCCTGGTCTGCCACCATATTTGTAACGGTGTCGCAGAGGAGCTTTATGCCGTCGTCAACAATCTGACGCTGTTCATCACTGAGGCTCTGGTAGAAGGCCTCAGCAAGAAATACAGAGTTTTCGGAAATAATATGGTTGGTAAGAGTGATGCTCTTGGTGACTTCGTTGTACTTGTTGGCTACAATGGTTGGCAAGGGGTTGTCCTGACCATCAACAGTGCCGTTCTGCAGGGCAGAGTAGACCTCGGACATGTCCATGGCAACGGGACTGCATCCCATGGCACGGCCAAGATTGATGAATGCGGAGGAGTTAGGCATACGCAACTGAACACCTTTTAAATCCTCGGGGCTGAGGACTTCCTTATCCATAATTAGGTTCACAGTGCGGGCTCCATTGTAGTACATACCGGCCCAGCGCACACCGATAGCATCAATAAGCTGCTCATTAAAGGTTGCACCTATATCGCTGGCAAACACATCAAGTAAATGCTCCTTGCTCTCAAATAGATACCCCATAGACAGGCAGTTGATGGCAGGCACATAAACGCCGGCCTTGTCACTGCCGGCAACACCCATCTCGCAGTTGCCCTGACTCATTGCCATGAGCATATCACTATCTGTATAAAGGGTGGAGTTATAGAAGATATCCACCTTTATACTGCCATCACTCGTTTCCTCCACATACTGCTTAAATGCTTCAAAACCTTCGCACATAACTTCTGATGCGGATTTGTTAGTCGCAAAGCGAATTGTTACTGGTTTAACAGTATCTTCTACAAGGGCGGCTTCTTCAGCAGGAGATGTTTCCTCGGTAGGCTTGCTGCCGCAGGCGCAAAGTGCAAATACCATGCACAGTGCGAGGAGAAACACAATAAGTTTTTTCATCTGTTTGTCCTTTCTTATTTATTTTGTCTACATTGAAGGCAGATAATCACTTTAGAAGTTCGCGGATTCCGAGCTCACTTTCGATTCCAAGAATCTTTTCATATTCACGGATGTGAATACACTTGTCCACATAACCAGCAGCAGAACCAGTATTATAATAATCCTCAGCCAAGTCTTTTAAGAATTTAGTGACAGCAAGGATGGTGTACATACCTCTGCCCACTATCTTGAAACCCATTTCCTCACATTCCTTATTAGTCCAACCTATCTGGTCATCATCAATAAGGTCGATTAGGGCAGGGATACCACAGCGAGCCATCTCATTACCTAACTTAGCCCATTCCGCCTTGCTCTTTATGTTCTCCGGCATAACAACATCAGCGCCGGCTTCATAGAACATCTTACAACGACGTATTGACTCGTCAATACCCATTGAGTTGTAGCAGTCGGTCCTCGCGATGATTACAAAATTAGGGTCTTTGCGGCTCTTGACGGCCACTTTAATTTTATCCACCATCTGCTCAGCCGGGATTACTGTAACTCCTTCCATAGCACCGCATTTTTTGGGCATAGTCTGATCCTCTAAATGTATGCCACTAGCGCCGGCCGCTTCATATTCCAATACAGTCCTGCGTATGCTAGGGAGATCTCCGTAGCCGGTGTCTGCATCACAGTACATAGGAACATTAGTTCGCATAGCAATCTGCCGCGCTCTGCCATACATCTCCGATCCAGTAGCTATGCCTAAATCTGGCCAGCCAATATGAGAAGCCATTGTGCTATTGCCACCCATAGCAAGTAGCTCAAACCCCGCTTGCTCAAGTATTCTTGCACTGAGCACATCATAGGCAACTCCTGTACATACAATCCCAGGCCGCTTCAAAAGTTCCCGAAACTTTAAATTTTTTGCTACATCCATATTATTTCTCCTTTCCTGTCACTAACGGTAATTGCGGCGCACCCCGCAATTTGAATAGATATTTGGTTTCTCTGTAACTTATGACCTAATTCTAAATCCTGAACTATGAAATGTCAACTGATATTTCAATTGCTATTTCATTTTCTACATTTTAAGCTAAAACATACGTTTGTTTTTGTGCAAATATGCCAATTGAAGTTTCTGTATATCTACCTGACTTCCGTCGTTTCTCCCAAAACATAGCACTCAGTCATCAATCAGCATGGTGAACTCAAAGATATTTTCAATCTCTTTTTCTGTCAGGTACAGTGCATCGAGATTACTTAAACCGATCAGTTTTTTGATCTTTTCATTAACGCTTTGGTTCTGAGAAATATTGATATAGGTCCCATCGCCTTTGTCAACAACCCTGAAGTCACGCATAAAATTTACAAGATCATAGGAATTGATCTCGTTTTTAAAACATTTGATTTCCAGGATTCTTAAAAGAAACAAACTAAGGTAGCAGATTAAAAAATGCCCATAGATTGTTTCTTTTTTTTGCACATAAACAGGCTGTGCGTCCAGATAAGATTTGGTGATACGGAAGGATTCTTCTATTTTCCAAAGATTGTGATATGTGTGATATACCTGCAGGGGTTCCATGTCCAATTCGGATGTTACCAGAAGATTATATCCTGCATATTTCAGATCCTCGTCAATCTTTGCCTGGTTGATTTCAATGACTGGCTTTCTGTTTTTTCCGTTTTTATCTGTATTTGAGACTTGTATATATTTGACAGAATCCCCCAGATCCTCCCGCGCCATTTTTTTGTAAGTGGTATAGTTGGTGGCTTTGTCCACCATTTTCATGATCTCGGCTTTCTGTTTCTGTGCAAGGGAAGGATTGTAGGAAACGATGCGTTTTTCTTTTACCTGAAAAGAGATCTCTTTTTCCTTATCGGTTTCAGGATCCGATTCCCTGAATTTATAAGAAAAAGTATCCACACAGGACTTCAGGCGGAACAGGAGCTTCCCGTTTTTATCCCGGTAATCCGTATAAACATTCGTATCATTCTCAAGAAGCAGCCACTGCTTTTCTTTTTCACTCAGTCCTTTTCCATGGACAGATTTTGAAAAAATGTATCCATCTCTGGCTTCTACGACAGCAGCATAAATGTTCCTGGCACAGTTTAAGCCTTTATCTGCGACCTGCACGGTTTTTCCGGCAACTTTATAACGTTCCTTCATCTCCTGTATGATCTTCCGGATATACGGCTTCTCAGACTCATTTCCGGGATACATCTGCATGGCAAGCGGAACCAGGTCTGCATCCAGAAGCAGGGCCTGACCAATGATTGGTTCATGCCTGTTTTCCTTGGAAGGGCCTTTTTGCTTATCTTCCTTTGGAAGGTCAATTTCAAAGTAGTAGTTTTTGCAGTCAAAGAAGACACTGCTGAAATCACGCTTGTAATGTTCTTCATAACAATGGTTGAACAACTCAATATATTTTTTGTAGGATCCTCCGATAAAAGCACAGCCATCGTAAATCTGATCTTCAGAAATAGGAACACCATGATAAAGATATGGGAAGATGGTAGATGCTGTTTTGGATTTTGAGCAGGGATAAAGGATCCGTGCATAGATCAGCTGCGCAATCATGTCATAAAGGTCAAACTGGAATCTTTTTTGTGATGCAAGGATATTGATCGTTTCTTTCACATTCAGCTCTGAAAGAAGAGAGGCAGCGAGAAAGTATCCGATGTTTTTTTCAAGCTGGGCAGTAAATGCCCGGGGGCGTGTCTGATCAGAAACAGAGTCTGCGTGTTCTCTGTTCTTTTTCTCCACATATTTCTGATAATAAGAAACCGGGTCTGGAATCTCATTGGAAATGAGATCGGAGACATAGCCAAAGCTTTCAATATTTCTTGAACGAGGCTGCTTTTTTTCTTTGTCCCAGTAACTTTCATACATCTGTAGATAAGTTCCTTTTTTCTTTTTATCCTGTCGTAAATAGTATGCCATATGCCCCTCCCTTGTAGAGTACTATGTAGTACTATTATTATACAACATATCAAAAATTTTTTCAATAAAAAATGCCTTGTGAGGACATTGAATTTTCCAATAAAAACAAGCGTTTTTTAGATATTTGAGCAATTTGAAATGTAGGGGGAAATTTGAAAACGTCGGAACTTTCATAGTACTACGACGGAAGACGGGACTAAAATATACGTTTGTTTTTTGTGCAAATATACCAATTGAAATTTCTGTATATCTAGTGTAATATATAATAAATAATAGAGAAAACCTTGCGCCACAAGACATAGAGGCCTATTTGTGGTATAATAGGTGCAAGAGAAACCACAAAAATCGGGAAAAACCCTTGCACTTGGAGGGCAGCGATGTATCGTTACAGCAATGGACAGATCAGCTTGGCAGATTTTAAACAGCCAGTCGGCATGAATCTGAAAGAAAGCAACCGTTGGGTAAAGAAAGCCCAAACGATCCCCTGGCCGGAGATCGAGAAGCGGTACGCTGCTCTGTTTACCAACCGCAAGGGCAATGTGGCCAAGCCGCTGCGCTTGGCTCTTGGCGCCTGCATCATCCAAGCGGAGTATGGCTATTCCAACGAGGAGACTGCACTTCAGATCCAGGAGAACCCGTACCTGCAGTACTTTTGCGGGTACCCCGGCTATGACGATGAAAAGCTGCCCTTTGATCCGTCCCTGATGGTGTACTTCCGCAAGCGGCTGATGCCGGAGATACTGGGCGAGATCAACGAAATGATTCTGCGGGACGCAAAAGCTCGTCAGTCCAAAGAGGCCGAATCCAAGGATGAGGATGATGGCTCTGACAATCATCCGGGAGCTGGCGGAAACAGCGGCACTATGATCGTGGACGCCACCTGCGCACCGTCCAATATCCGTTATCCGCAGGATGTTTCCCTGCTCAATGAGGCCAGAGAAAGCGCCGAGAAGCTTCTGGATGTCCTCCATGATCCCGCAGAAGGAAAGAAGCCCCGAACTTACCGCCAGCGCGCCCGGAAAGATTACCTGAAATATGTGATATGTCGCAAACACACCGCAAAAATGACCCGCAAAGCCATTGGAAAGCAGCTGACCTATCTCCGGCGTGACCTCAATGCCGTTGATGGCAAACTGTCTCTTGGAAAGTCTCTGACCACGCGACAGATGGAACGTCTGGATACGATACGCACCGTCTATGCGCAGCAGAAGTACATGTACGATAACCGTACCCACAGCGTACCTGACCGGATCGTCAGCTTGAGTCAGCCCTTCGTTCGTCCCATTGTGCGCGGAAAAGCCGGAAAACCAGTGGAGTTCGGTGCAAAACTGGATATCAGCGTTGTGGATGGGTGGGCACGGCTGGAATTTTGTTCCTTTGACGCCTACAATGAGGCCGGGAATCTACAGGAGATGGCAGAGCGGTTCCGCGAGCGGGAGGGGCATTACCCCAGCCGGATCCTGGCGGACAAAATCTACCGAAACCGGGAGAATCTCAGCTATTGCAAGGCGCGTGGAATCCGCCTTTCCGGCCCGGCTCTGGGGCGGCCTAAGAATGGTGAAACCAGAGACAAGGCGCAGGACTATCGGGATGAGTGTGAGCGCGTGGAAGCGGAGCGCAGGTTCAGTCTGGCAAAGCGCAAATGTGGCATGGGGCTGGTCACCGCAAAGCTGCGGGAGACTGCGGCCCATGTGATTGCCATGTCCGTTTTGGTGCTGAATCTCCGCAAGATTCAGTGCGCCATTTTGCGTTTGCTTACATATCTGCTGGCTATTCTCTTGCCGAAAGAAAAATGGGCTACTGTTCAGTAGGCATTAGTGTAAGCTAACAAGGTCAGGCACAAAAATTATTGAAATAGTCTCTAATGTGCCGTTTTGCTTATCAAATACTAAGGGAGAATATCCATGCAAATTGACTCAACAGCTTCAAATACATTAAATCTCACTGATATTATCTATAACGATCTGCTTAACAAACTTCAGACCAGTGAACTTGCCCCAGGTACTTTGATAGATCGAAAAGAATTAGCCCGTAAATATAATGTAAGTATGGCACCAATTAGAGATGCCTTGCAGCGACTTTCTCTGGAGGGCTTTATTGAGACTCATTCTCGCAGTGCTACTGTGGTAAAAGCGGTGCAGAAGGAAGATATTTTTGGCTTTATGGTTCTTCGAGAAGCATTGGAGTCTCAGGCTATTAGAATAACAAGCAAAGATTCATTGGTGGCCGAAAAGGATAATCTGATGGAACTTGCCAAAGCGATGGACTCCTGCGTAAGAATAATGGATTACTGGCAGGCTGACATAGCCTTCCATAAGCACTTAGTTTCGCTTACCAAATGCAATCGTCTTATAAACACCTATGAGCAAATAATGAACATCGGTTTTTTTTATCAGGTAAATAGCTACTTTGCCAGAATGGACACATCCCTGTGTGACAGCCATGTGAGGCTACTTAACCACCTTCTAACCTGTAACAAAGATGATGCTGAAAGAGCCATACGTCAGCACCTAAATGTCGGCAAAATGTTTTTTGTTGACTAAATCTACATTCTGCGCACTCAACTGTCTCTGTCTACCCCCGCATATGTTAAAATTAAGTTTCGAGCGCCTTTTCGTTTTGTCTATATGTTATTGTTAAAAAAAAGTATAGACCATATAATATATGTGCTTTTTATATTAAAAAGGTCTTCTCCCTATGCTCACGCTCTTAAAGCCATTCCCCAAAAATCGGCCAGCATGGCCAATCCGTCCACGCTGTCATCGTGCAGGTTCTTTCCACTGACGGTGAACAGCGTCATCTCCCGCATAAATTTCTCATACTCAGAACTTCTACTTTTCTCGTTGAGGAAGTAGAAGTTTTTTATGTCCGGATCCTTAAAATTCCCTTTTTTTCTGGAAAAATAATATTTCCGACTTGACTACAACAAATCCGCCCCTAAAAGGTAAGCGCTGAATAACCCACCGTCTTTCCATTCCAGCTAATTCATGCGACAATCATTCTAATCCAAGTGAGTTAAGACATTGGACAAGTTTGGTTCAAAGTGAAGTGTTGCTTGTCCAGTATACTCATAGTACACAACAAAGGAGTTGGACAAGAATGGTTCAAAGACATCCCAAACGTTCTGACCAGGAATGGATGGAACTGATTCAAGAATGCCGCACAAGTGGTCTTACTGATAAGGCCTGGTGTGAGCGGAATCACATTCAGCGCAGCAGTCTTTATTATCATATCCGGAGATTTCGAAACATGGCTTGCGAAATCCCAGAGAATCCCGTATCTTCCTGTCAGGAACAGCATGAAGTTGTAGCAGTTGATTTTTCGGTTCCTGCGGAAAGTGAAATAACAGAACAGCCCCGCAATGAGACAGTTGCATACGCACCAGCAATCCGCGTAATCTATTCTGGATTTTCCGTGGAGATTCAAAATACGGCAGCAAGTGAAACCATTCGAAATACCATCACTGCGCTGCGGCAGTTATGTTAGGCGAGCTGTCCGGTGTAGCTAAGATTTTCATCATCACCGGACGAACCGACATGCGCAAAAGTTTTGATGGTTTAATGGCTATTATACGAGATACCTATCAGTTGGATCCTTATGCAAATGCACTGTATCTGTTTTGTGGCAGGGATAGCCGGAAATTAAAAGCACTCCATTACGACAAGGATGGCTTTGTGCTCTATCAGAAACGACTTGATGAAAATGGTCGTTTTCAATGGCCGCGCAATGCTTCGGAAGCCAGATTATTAACACGCCAGGAATTCCGGTGGCTTATGGAAGGTCTTGAAATTGACCAGCCAAAAGCGATCCGGCCATCCAAAGAGAAAAAAGATTTCTGATTTTGTATAAATAGCTGAAAATGAAAATCTTTTCTTTGGTTTTTATCCCGCTTTTTTCATGCTATCCACAAGCTTTCGTGGATAGAGGAACTTATTCGTGCAGTTCAAAACTTATAGATCCCAGACTGTGGATAAGTAGCTGATAATCAAGAAAAAAGCTTTGGTTTTCATGCGATTTCAGCAAGATTTGCTTCCGTCAAAATGACGATACTGTTTTCAGACCGGTTTGTCAGCATCACTGCTTTCCTGTATAATGGAAGTATCATGAAAGGAAGGCAGTGCTCATGGTAAAAGAAGATCAGATCAAGCTGATGCAGACCATTATTGATCAGCAGGAAAAACGGATTCAGGAAAAAGATGCTGTCATCGCAGATCTTCGTAAGCTTGTCGATGAACTGCAATCGTTAAAAGCAAATCTGGAAGAAACCTTAAAGGAATTTCAGCGACAGTTCTTTGGCGTTCGAAGTGAAAAAACAAAAGCTCCAGATAAGAAACAGGAACAGCAGAATGCAACTGCAGAACCAGCAAAAACGGTAGAAGTAAAAAGCCATACGCGACAAAGAAAAACCAAGGCTACGCGTAAAGAACTTTATGCCAACCTTCCGGTTCGCGAAATCGTGATTCCATTAACGGAGGAAGAACGTCACTGCCCGTACTGCAATGCAGAAATGACAACCATTGGCTATACCGATGTCCGCGAAGAACTGCGTATAACACCTGCAAAGGTAGAACGTATTCTTTATAAACAGGAGGTTGCGGTATGTCCGGAATGCAGGAAAGATGGCGATGGTACGCTTGTAAAAGCCACTACGCCAACCGCTTTGTTCCCACATAGCCCTGCATCTGCTTCGATTGTAGCGTATGTGATGTACCACAAAACATTTGTCGGTACTCCGTATTACCGTCAGGAATCAGGAATGTTCCAGTTGGGAGTAAAACTTCCCAGGGAAACCATGGCCAACTGGTGCATACAGGGGGCTGGGAAATACTTCTATCCACTTTTTGAACGGATGCACGAACTGTTGATACAACGGGAGCTTATCCATGCTGATGAGACAACATGTCAGGTCTTGCGTGAAGAAGGCAACGCTGCAGAATCGATATCGTATATGTGGATCTATCTCAGCGGAAATGATGGTCTGCCTCCAATCATCCTATATGATTATCAGGCAGGACGTGCAGGCAAGTATGCACAGCAATTCCTCGAAGGTTTTCATGGTATGCTGCAATGCGACGGCTACCAGGGATACAATAAAGTAGATAACGTACTGCTTGTTTGCTGTCTGGCTCATTGTCGCCGGAAGTTTTACGAAGCAATACCAGCGGAGCGTCGGAAAAAGCTGAAGCTGTTGGATATCAATTCCGAGGAAGAAATCAAAGAGCCGCTACTTCCTAAGAAAGAAGAAGTCCCCGGCATGATTCCGGCTGAAGTTGGCCTGGCATACTGCAACAAGCTTTTCTTTTTTGAAAAGCAGTTCCGTGACCTTACTCCGGAAGAGCGAAAAGACAGACGTCTGGAAACAGAAGTGCCGGTATGGGAAAGCTTTTACGCATGGTTGGAACAACTCAATCCTGTAAAAAGAAGCAAGCTGGAAAAAGCTGTGATATACGCAAAAAATCATAAAGAAACACTGCGTAATTATCTTCAGGATGGACGTTGCGAAATATCGAATAATACAGCGGAAAGACGTGCGAAAAGTTATGCGATTGGCAGAAAAGCCTTTTTATTTCACACATCGACTGCCGGAGCAGAAGCCAGCGCTGTCATGTACAGTATCGTAGAAACCGCAAAAGCCAACAATCTGAATGTGTTCCAGTATCTCTACACAGTACTACTTTATATGCCGGACTACAAAAATGAGCCCGCAAGTATAGAAAAGCTGTTACCGTGGAGCGACTTTATAAAGGAACGCTGCAGCGGATTGATTGATGTTGAAAATCAAACACCGGAACACCATGAACCACTGCCTGTTTAAGGCGAAGGATACCAAGGGGGCAGTGGGCAATACGGTGGATTATTCATCGCTTACCCTAAAAGCGCAGGTAGCATTTCTCCTTATAGTTATGCCGCCAATATGTTCAAAGCCCATTTAGGATCGAAACCGCCGTGTTTTTTTATTGATTTCCAGCGTTATAATTCCAACACTCATTGCAGCTCTCCAATTTTTTGCCTAATAAGGCGCAAGGGGTTCGAGAGAACATCAACAGGAAAGGCATTTGGAAGAAAGGCATAGGGATAAATACCGGCAGCCTTAATTTGACGCACACCATGGCTGTTTGTAGACCCTGTTATTGAATGGTGCTGGGAAGAACGCCGCAAGACTTCCAAAGCCTTCCCAGATGACAGGCATTGCTTTGCCGACTGATACTTATAGAAATCCAAGTCCACCGTCCCCTTTAGCACGAGCTTATAGACATCGGAAATTTCTTTGAATGCTACCTGATAATCAAAAAGCTCCCGGAGTGTTCTATCTTTAGACATCTTAGATATGCGTCCATATGTACACTGAACTTCAAGGCGCAGCACATCTTCCGCATACATTATATCGTGCTCAGGAAACACGTCTTCTTCGTCCTGCTGTTTTTTTAGCCAGTCTGCCTTGTTATAGAAATTAAGTGTGTAGCTCTTCCGGGAATTACTGTTGTATTCTGAGCTTGGCTTGATGTATATGCTGCCATGAACGCTCTTTTCAACAGAGAAGTTTGTTCGGTGCCCATTGTTTACCATTTTAAATGCCTTCCCCATGAAGACAAGGTACTCCTGCCATCGGGGTTTTAACATTGAAACAGTAATCAATTCGGGACAAAGTAAAGTCTCTTATGTCTATTTCCACCCGTGTGAACAGTCTGTTTAACACGTTATTTACATCGCTTATAAAGCGCTCAATATCTATCCCATAAACATCATCCAGATTGAGAACCCGAGTATCCGCCAGCAGCAGAATTATTTTACCCGATATATACAGAGTTCTTGTCCCAGGGTAATATTGTTGTTGACTTCTCAACCTGACCAATACCTGATTTCCTTGCATGTCTCTGGATTGACCTGTATACTGTCATTAGTCTACAGAAAGAAAAAAGTCCAGAGCACTCTCCCGCAACGTCGTGTACTCTGGACTCACCAAAAACATGTTTATTATAACAGAGTACGAGCTGATTGACAACGAGAAAAACGATTTTTTATGTTAAGAGCAATGGTCCTGTGCCACTATGTCCTTTCTGTCATGCGGACCTGTCTTACCGGAATTCGCGGAGGCGGGTGTCTAAGCTGGAAGGTGGTGCAAAACGCTGGCTGATCATCCGCAGATTCCGTTGCGGTTCCTGCAAAGCACTGCATACAGAGCTTCCGGACTGTCTTGCACCGTATAAGCATTATCAGACAGAGATCATTTCAGGAGTGATCGATGGTGTGATCACACAGGATGACCTGGAATCTGAAGATTATCCCTGCCTCGATACCATGCGGTTGTGGCTGGCCTGGTTTACGCAGAACCTGGAGCGGATGGAAGGACTCCTCCATAACGCCCTTTATGAGATATCTGGAAATATCCAAGAACTGCAGCATCCATCCGGATCATTGCTCGAAAAACTGCGTAGGACAACTCTAAACTGGCTGGAACAGGCACTGCGGACGATCTATAACAGTGGCGGATTTTTAGCGCCTGTCCGGCGCTGATCCCATGCACCTACTTTTCTTTCACTGTCACCGCATATTTTTGTATAGTGGTCTCATAAAGGAGGCTGACTATTATGAATACCAACAACACTGACTTAAAATCATGGCAGGAAGCAGAGGCGCTGAAACGTTTTTCGCTCATTTCTCCGCTTCTCCAGGAAGATCTGGATGAGGCAAAGAAACTCATGCTGCGCAGACAGATCGCGGCGCAGAACAACATTTCTGTCCGTACGCTGTACCGGTATGAGAACTCGTACCGGAAGGCGGAATTCAGCGGGCTAAAACCTGCAAACCGCGGGAAAAGGAGATCCCAGAACCTTCCGGAAAACTTTGAGGAACTGCTGGGCGAGGCCATACAGCTGCGCAGGGAAGTCCCGCAGCGTTCCGTAAACCAGATCATTACGATCCTCGAGTTGGAGCAGAGAGTCCTGCCCGGAACCTTGAAACGCTCGACCATGGAGCGCCATCTTTATCAGGCAGGCTTTGGGGCAAAGCAGATGCAGACATACCTGGATGCCCGCCAGAGTTCTTCAAAACGGTTCTGTAAGCCGCACAGGATGATGCTTCTTCAAGGGGATATCAAGTATGGTCCCACACTTCCGATTGGAAAAAATGGTGCCATGGTTAGGACATACCTTTCCTCGGCACTTGATGACCACTCCCGTTTTGTTCTGGCATCCAGGTTTTATGATACCCAGGAAGAAAGCATCGTGGAAGATACCTTCCGGACGGTCATCATGCGCAGCGGAAAGTTTGATGCCTGCTACTTTGACAATGGTTCCCAGTACGTCGCCAGACAGCTGAAGTTTTCCCTTGCCCGGCTTGGGATCCGGGTCTCCCATGCGCCGGTGCGTTCCGGGAAATCCAAGGGAAAGATTGAAAAGTTCCATCAGGTTGTAGATTCCTTTATCCGCGAAGTAAAGCTCAAAAAAGTCCGGACCCTGGAAGAACTTAACTCCCAGTGGAATACCTACCTGGAGGAGTATTATCACAAAAGAAGCCATAGCGGGATTGCGGAATACTATGAAAGCCTCGGGGCGGCAGTTCCGCCGGAGGGGATTACTCCGTTGCAGGAATTCAACCGTGATACCAGACCGCTGACATTTCTGGATGCGTCGGTGGTTGCGGAAGCCTTCCTGCATCATGAAAGCCGGAAGGTGGATAAAGGCGGCTGTATCAGTTTCCGCGGGCGGAAGTATGAAACAAAGCCATCCCTGATCGGCCATACCGTGGAGATCTCCTACGATCCAGCAGCGCCAGATACGTTGACAGTACGGTATCCGGGCATTGCACCGTTTATCGCTTCTTCCCTGCAGATCACCTCTTACTGCAGCCAGGAACCGGCAATGCCGGTGGAAATGCTCCCGGCACAGCCGGAAACATCCCGCCTTCTGGATGCGCTGGAAAAGAAACATCAGGAATCGAAAGGACGGATGGCTGATGCCATTTCCTATGCTTCACTGAGAAAGGGGGAACAGGACCATGTATGAGCAGTTCTTTGATATGGGACATACTCCCTTTACCAGGAATGTACCTGCGGATCAGCTGTATGAAAGTCAGGCTATGAAAGAAACCCTTGGGCGTCTTTGCTATGCGGCAGACCGCCAGCTCTTTGCTGTAGTGACCGCAGATCCCGGATGTGGGAAATCCACCCTGATCCGCCGCTTTTACGGGGAACTCCCAAAAGAGGACTACATCGTGCTGTACCTGTCGGATTCAAAGCTGACTCCAAGATGGTTTTACAAGGGTTTGTTAGACCAGCTTGGGCTGGAATCCCGGTTTTACCGCGGCGATTCCAAACGCCAGCTCCAGCAGGAGATCGAGATCATCCGTGGGGTCCGCCATCAAAAGGTGGTATGTGTTCTTGATGAAGCGCATCTGTTAGAAAAGGAGGCCCTGGAAGAGTTCCGCTTCCTGCTGAATTACCGGTTCGATTCCATGAGTCCGATGGCCGTCGTTCTAGTCGGTCAAACGGAACTCTGGGACAATAAGCTCAAGCTTCAAAAGTATTCAGCGATCCGGCAGCGAGTCGATATGTACTGTACGCTGCCGCATCTGGACCGCTCAGAGACAGAGCAGTATGTGAACAGCCATCTTGAATACGCAGGATGCACGCAGACAATATTTACCGAAAAGGCATTGGATGAGATCTACCGGGTATCGACCGGAATTCCAAGAATGATCAATCGGATCTGCGAAAAATCACTCATGTACGCTTTTCAAAAGCAAAACCGTCTGATTGATGATTACATGGTGAAATATGTTGTGGAACACGAACTCATCAACGGTTAATTTCTTAGCCGGGGCAGATGCCCCGGCATGCAGAGTGGGCTGGATGACAGCAACCAGAGCAGGTCGGTGACAATTCAAAAAGGCAGGTCAGTGACAGTTCATGAAATCATCAACAGCATGAACAGTAACCGCTTTCGGAAAAATATAAGAAAACAGGAGTAGAATCCTCATAATCCTACTCCTGCCTCATATATCGCCTATTCTTTTGTCAGATACTCCAACGCTGTCGTCGCCATTGCTCTCGTACAGAGCTTGATATAACGTTCATCGATACAGAATCCCGGACTGTGTTTCGGGGAATTTCCACCGACACCGACCCAGATCATGCAGGATGGAGCTTTCTGGGAATAGAAACCGAAGTCCTCCGCGCCCAAAAGCGGATGTTCCCCGGTGATCAGCCAGTCTTCCGGCTTTCCATCTCCAAGATCCGCATGAATGCTGTCCTCATATTTCCGGAACGTGTCTGCTACAAATGCAGAAAATTTTTCATCATTGAAAACAGCCGCATAACCGGCACGGAATGCCAGATCACAGCTTCCTCCCATAGACTCCGCAATTCCGTTGGAGATCGTCTCGATCTTCTTCATCATTGCTTCTCTGGACTCCTTTGAGAGATTTCTCAGCATGACGCCCAACGTCACCTCGTCTGCGATAATGTTCGGCGCTGTTCCACCGTGGATCATTCCCACATTTAAGGTCGCCCGATCCATCGGCGAAATGTTTCTGGAAATGATTCCATGGAGCGCTGTGACGATGGACGCTGCAATGTATACAGCATCCACACCCTCTTCCGGTGTGGAAGAATGAGCTGCTTTTCCGTGGACCGTGATCTTATAGCTGTCGGAATATGCGGTCAGATAACGGCTCCCCACAACGATCTTCCCGGGAATCCCATTCTCTACATGGAGTGCAAAGCATGCATCCGGAATCTCATCCATGAGTCCGGCTTTGATCATCTCTCTTCCGCCGCCGCCATTTTCTTCCGCCGGCTGGAATACCAGCTTCACCTTTCCTTTCCACTGATCCTTTGTCCGGTTTAAGATCTCTGCTACTGTCAGAAGATTGGAGGTGTGGATATCATGGCCGCAGGCATGCATCACTCCCGGTACCTTTGATTCGAAGGGAAGTCCAGTCTTTTCCTGAATTGGCAGTGCATCCATATCGGCCCGCAGCATCAGGAATTTACCCGGCTTTCCACTGTCGATGGTTGCGATAATGCCCGGTTTACATGGACTTTCCTCATAAGGAACGCCAATACGGTCCAGTTCCCGGCATACGATCCTGCTTGTCGCAAATTCGTGAAACGAGAGTTCCGGATTTGCATGGATCTCATGCCTGATCTCAATCGTATGCTGTTCCAGTTCATCTGTTAAGCTTCTGATAAGTTCCCCTGTGTCCATCTGATTTCCTCCTTTAGAAGCCGATCGCTGTACCTACAAAGATCGATGCGATCATGATCACAAACAGCATACCGTAACACGGTATCAGGAATTTATACCACTGTTTTAAATCTACCTTTGCCATCGCAAGGCATGCCATTAAGTTTACGCTGGTCGGAGCGAAGAGGTTTGTGAAGCCATCACCGTACTGTAAAGTTAAAACTGCCATCTGACGGGTAACACCTACAACGTCGGAAAGCGGGGCCATGATCGGCATCATAACAGCTGTCTGTCCGGAACCGGAGTTGATCACAAAGTTGATCAGACCATTCGCAATGAACATTCCGATCGCTGCGAAAGCACTGCTCATATGGTTTAACGGAACTGAAATATAATAGACGATCGTGTCAAGGATACCGGAATTATTGAGAATAACGCTCATAACGCTGGCAAGGACCATAAATACCATAACGCCGCACATATCCTGTGTTCCTTTTACGAAGCGTCTCATGGTCTCATCAATATCGTAATGCGCAAGGAAACCTTCGATGAAGGCAACCGGCAGCATGATGGAGCCTAACTGTGTCATGCCAAGTCCGAGAGTCGGTCCGCCTGCCGCGAAGAAAATGAATGCTCCGAAAAAGATCACGAGGATCGCGATCTCACGGACAGTCATGGGACGGTACTCACCTGCGCCCGGAACATCTCCCTCTTCTACCGTGTTTTCTCCGCCAAAGTTTTTCGCATAGATTTCCGGATTCTTCTGGCATCGTTTTACCCAGAAGATCAGATATGCAGAAACCACCGTCAGATTCAAGATCGTAACAATTGTTCGGAGACCGGAACCGGAGTACGGATCCAGACCCGCAATCTCCTGTCCGAGAAGGCCTGTTAACGGGTTGATCGGAGATGTCATAAATCCGGTAAAGGATCCAAGAATCACAAGACCGACTGCAAAAATACGGTCTGCTTTTAACTGCTTTGCGATCGTGATTCCAAGCGGAATAAAGAGCACAACTGTGGAAATCATGGATCCAACACAGCCTAAAAGCGCCGTTGCAAAAATATAGATCGGAATGATGATCAGGGCTTTATCTTTTAAGCGATGGATCAGGTTACTGAGCGCCCGGTCCAGAACACCTGTGGAATTTACGATTCCCATCATACCACCCATGATGATCAACGTTACAAATAATTTACCGAACGTACTGTAAACAAGATCGCCGACTGCCAGAATTACCTGTGCCGGATTCAGATAGATCTTATCGATGATCTGGTATGTACCCGGAATTGCCATCTTTCCATCGCGTTCATAGGCGCCGGAAGGAATGATAAAGGACATCACGTAGACTACCGCGATAACAATGAGGATAACTTTCCACATGCTCAACGGTGCTTTTTTCTTCTTTGCTTGTGTTTCACCCATAGTGTCTCTCCTTTTTTGTCTACAAATGTTTTTTGTTTGAATTTTTTTACAAATCCCCACAATGAATACTATACTCTGAATTTATCGGGCACGCAAGCAATATTTTATTTGCCACGAATATTCCTTGTTATTTATGTTTTCAGGGTGTGTTTGCTATACATTTTTATGACATGTATAGTGACGGAGTTAACTTCCGGAACATGAAGTATCTATCATTTATCTGCCCGCTTTCGCTGTTGTTTTGCAGATATATTTACATAATTCGCTCACATTTTTTAGTACCTCACCGTTACGATCCCTTTTTAATTGCCATTAAATTTTTCAGTTTAATACTGTGGAATATCTCTCCCTCCAGAGTTTTCCAGACAGCTTCTCCGGCCTTCAGGATCATGTAACTATGCTCACTTCCCTCCTTCGGGATTGACACGGAACCCGGATTCAGGTACAGATTTCCATCGCCGAATGGTTCCCACGCCGGGATGTGGGTGTGGCCATGGAGGAGAATGTCTCCCGGCTGCATCGGTGGAAGCGTGTTCAGATTGAAATGGTGTCCATGGGTGGCGTAGATCAGGCGGTCTGCCGTCGGGATTATCGCGTAATCCGCGAGGATCGGAAATTCCAGAACCATCTGGTCTACCTCTGTATCACAGTTTCCGCGAACGCAGAAAATCCTGTTTTTCCGCTCATTTAACATTTTGATGACTTCCTTTGGGTCGTACTCTTTCGGGAGGTCATTTCTCGGTCCGTGGTATAAAATATCGCCCAGAAGCAGGAGACGGTCCGCCTGCTCCCGGTCGAATGCTTCCAGCATCTTTTTGCAGTAGTACGCGGAGCCGTGGATGTCGGACGCGACCATAAGTTTTATCATTTCAGCAAATTCCTTTCCTTTTACAGATCAGCACATCTATCTCCATGCTGCTCTTGCCTTCTTTAGATTTCATCGTTCCTGCGGTTTTTTTCAAGCACATAGACATGTTCTGTCACAGTTTTATTTAACAATTTCCACTCCAGATCCCTGTTCGTATGATGATACCGGAAGCCGCATTTTTCTGCCACGCGCTTCGATTTTTCATTCCCGTCAAAATATGCGTACCAGATTCGTTTCAGCCCCAGTTCTTCAAATCCGTACCGAATCAGCTCCTTTACCG
>PPYE01357396.1_pt1 | contig 23415 bp, 19 predicted proteins | sample 1559881 | NCBI WGS metagenome assembly PPYE01 (sample SAMN08240022, study PRJNA423297) | Human gut metagenome, whole genome shotgun sequencing project. | reverse complement strand
ACGTGCTTTCTCCAATGAAAATTCATGACTGGTGACAACAGTTTCCATTACGCCACCGAAATTCATTTCTGCCATAATTATTTTTTTTTGTGCGGCTTGCCGTTGTGGAGCCGCGGGTTTAACTTGTCCATACGGATGCGAGCTAATTCTTATCCAAAGAATGCCTGTTTGATCCGTCCACCCCCTATTCAAGAGGGCGGCTCTGGGTTTATTTTCTTATCTGGGTGCAAAGGTAATAAATCAATATGAAACTACCAAATTTTTCTTTCACTTTTTTACAAATTTCGCTTTACTTCTTACAACTTCGACTTCTTTTGCGTCATTTTTGCAGATTTTTGTTATCTTTATGCAATATTCTCCCTCATTTACTTCCTCCTGATAGAAATTGAGACGGTCGCCCTGATGACTCTCTGCCACGTATGCAATTTCAAATCTCTGCAAAAAATGGGTCTTGTAGTAATCCAAGTCGAATAAATCAAGAATATGTTCGATATATTTCACTGAATTGATATGTCCATTGACATCTACATCATTATAATAGGTGTCGATACTGCGCACAAACTTGGCATCGGCAGACATCTTGACACGAGAACTGGCTGCTATAGGACATTCTTTCTCTTCCTCGATATACTCCTTGATAAGTCCATCATGGATGGAGAATATATCTACCGGCTGTCGGGTCTCAGTATCTATCATCGCCCACACACTCTTGCCATAGCCATATACCTTCTCCTCTTCTTCATCAGCAGCTGGCTTACCACATATCTTGAAATCACGGGCTGTAAAATACTTCATGGCATTCTCCACCCAGGTCTCAACATAGAACTTGTCATACGACTTTGGCATCTCGGTCATCTCAATGGCCAAGCGACTAAGCACCCAAGTCTTATGTCGTGGCATGAGATAGTTCATGCCATAACCACGGTCGTTGCTATGAAAATCGGCTGCATTCAACAAATGATTGCCCAAATGCCCCATAAACAGGTGACTGGAAAAGTCACAATGAAAAGGTTCCGAAAGGAACTCGTATCTTCCTACTTTACTTAATAATTCCATATCTTATACGAAAAAATGCCTTCTTGTTTTTAAATTCTTTGCAAATCTACAATTTTTTATTGAGAATGCCAAAGAAAAGACCGAGAATTTCTTCTGCTAACGGCGTTCATAAAAACAAACGAGCTACAACCGTAGAACAACTGTCTTACGATCGTAGCCCGCTTATCCCTATATTTCTCTATCTCTGTTATTCCTCCGCACTCTGCTTCAGATAATCAGAGATAGGCTCATCGAAACTTCTTGTTACTGCAATACGGCCTGAGCGAGTATATTGCAAGAGACAATCAAAACTGTTCAACTTATGGAACAAGTCTGCAATATCCTCTGTCAAACCAGCCAAGAGTACCGTACTGTAAGTTGGATTAACCTCCATCATACGAGCATCATGCTTACGAATCGTACGGGAAACCTCAGGGTTTTCCAGCAGAACAGGAGTTGAAATCTTGAAAAGAGCCACCTCATGGATGAAAATCTGATCATCCGCATAGTAATCACTCTTCACGACATCGATTTTCTTCTCTATCGCCTTGTTGATTTTCTCTATCTGCTCAGGATCACTCCATACCGTAATGGTATATTTGTGGATATTCTTGATGCTGCTGGCCGATACGTTCAGGCTCTCGATATTTACTTGTCTGCGGGTGAATACTGCGGTAATCTGATTCAGGATACCCGCAATGTTCTCTGAATAAACAAGCAATGTATATAATTTCTTGTCACTATTATTGTCCATCTTATTTTTCCTTTCTAAAATGTCTGTTACACTTTACTTTGAAAATGCCGGTTACACCTTATTATATATATATGAATCGAGAACTTTAGTAATGAAGTTCCAACTGCATTTCATCAACACTCTTGCCAGGCAAGGTCATCGGAACGATGTCCTCATCTTCCTTGATGGCGCACTCCAGAAGGTAAGGCCCCTTGGTAGCAATCATCTTCTCCACTTTCGCCTTCAGATCCTTGCGGTCGATGACCACATCGTAAGGAATGCCGTAAGCCTTGGCTATTTCCTCATAACGAGGGTTCAGCATGTGGGTAAAGGAGCGGCGGCCTTCAAACATCAGGTCTTGCCACTGACGTACATTGCCGAGATAATTGTTGTTCAGGAGAATCATCTTCACAGGTGCCTGCTGTTCCATGATTGTACCCAATTCCTGGATATTCATCTGGAAACCGCCATCACCGAAGAAACAGCAGATTGTTCTGTCTGGAGCACCAAAGGTAGCACCGATAGCAGCAGGAAGACCGAAGCCCATGGTACCAAATCCACCACTGGTAACAATACTCAGTTTCTTGGTAAACTTGAAGTAGCGGCTACTGATCATCTGGTTCTGACCTACGTCGTTCACGAGAACAGCCTCATTATGGGTAGCTTCCGTCACCACATTGGTCACCTCGCCCATCAGCAGAGGACCCTCTGTAGGATGGATATCCTTCTCGATTACCTTCTCCTGCTCCTGCTGGCGATAAACCTCGAAAGAATCTCTCCACTCACGGTGAACATTCTTGTTCAGCAAACGGGTAATTGCCGGCAAAGTCTGCTTACAGTCACCTATCACAGCAACATCCGTCTTGATGACCTTGTCAATTTCAGCCTTGTCTATATCCAGATGGATGATTTTAGCCTGCTTAGCATATTTGGAAGGAACACCAGTAATACGGTCGCTGAAACGCATACCAATAGCGATCAGCACATCACACTCCTGAGTCTTCATGTTGGTAGCATACGAACCGTGCATACCGAGCATACCCATATTCAACGGATGATTGCTTGGTAAAGCAGAAAGACCGAGCAGCGTACGACCTGCAGGAATATCAGCCTTCTCCAGAAATTCAATCAACTCATTGTGAGCACCACCCAATTCCACGCCATGACCTACCAGCGCAAATGGGCGCTTGGCATTATTGATCAATTCAGCTGCCTCCTCTATAGCCTTGGCATCTATGGCAGGATAAGGATTGTAAGAGGTAACCTTCTCACATTTCACAGGTTCCCACTCACAAGTAGCAATCTGGGCATTCTTGGTAAAGTCGAGAACGACAGGACCTGGACGACCGCTGCGGGCAATATAGAAAGCACGGCTCACAGCCCAAGCCACATCCTCAGGACGACGAATCTGATAAGCCCATTTAGAGATAGGTTGGGTAACACCCACCAGATCAACCTCCTGGAACGCATCCGTTCCCAAGGCGCCCACACCTACCTGACCAGCAATAACCACGATAGGTGTAGAATCCATCATGGCATCAGCAATACCAGTCAAAGTATTTGTTGCTCCAGGGCCACTGGTCACGAGTGTCACGCCCACTTCGCCGCTGACTCGAGCGTAGCCCTGTGCAGCATGAGCAGCAGCCTGCTCGTGACGTACCAAGATGTGATCAAACACCTTATTTTCTCCTCTCGTGTAACCATACAGTGAATCAAACACTGGCATGATGCTTCCCCCCGGATAACCGAAAATGGTTGTTACACCCTCAGCTTTCAGGGAGCGCATCAACGCTTCTGCTCCTGTTATTACTTCTTTTGCCATTATTATTATATTTATTTCAAAGGAATGGGAAAATTCCACTCTATATCATCCAAGCAGAACTTCCCATTACCTTTCTACTGAAGATTTCAAAAACTATATATTTTCATCTTAATCAATGATTCTGACACCACCCTTGTCTGCAGAACTTACACTCTGAGCGTATGCACGCAAAGCCTTGCTTACCACACGGTTACGCTTCAAAGGCTGCTGAGGACGGGCTGCCAATTCTTCATCTGACAACTTCACGTTGATAGAACGACTTGGAATATCAATGACAATGATATCACCATCCTTAATCTTACCGATATTACCACCGGCAGCTGCTTCTGGAGAAATATGACCGATACTCAAACCGGATGTACCACCAGAGAAACGACCATCAGTAATCAGGGCACACTCCTTGCCCAAATGGCGGCTCTTGATGTAAGAAGTAGGATACAGCATCTCCTGCATACCTGGACCACCCTTAGGACCCTCGTGAGTAATAACCACGCAGTCACCGGAGTTAACCTTTCCGTCAAGAATACCCTCACAAGCATCCTCTTGAGAATCGAAGCAAACCGCAGGACCCTCAAAGTGCCAAAGTACAGGATCCACACCCGCTGTCTTCACTACACAACCATTCTGAGCGATATTACCGAAGAGAACAGCCAGACCACCATCCTTTGTATAAGCATGTTCCAAGTCACGGATACATCCATTCTCGCGGTCAGTATCAAGGCTTTCCCACTGAGCATCCTGACTACCCATCTGGGTAGAGAATTTTCTGCCAGGTGCAGAATGATAGATTCTATCTGCCTCTGGATCAAGCTCAGAACCTGTGATATCATATTTCTTCATCTGCTCATCAAGTGTCTTTCCATCAACACGTTTTACGCTACCATTGATCAAGCCACCCTTGTTCAACTCATTCAGGATACCCATGATACCACCCGCACGATTGCACTCCTGAACACTATATTTCTGAGTATTTGGAGACAACTTGCAGAGACAAGGAACCTTACGGCTCAACTGGTCGATATCCTCCATCTTGAAGTCAGTACCAGCTTCCTGAGCTACTGCTAAAAGATGAAGCACCGTATTGGTACTACCACCCATTGCGATATCGAGAGTCATTGCATTGAGGAAAGCATCACGTGTTGCAATATTACGCGGCAAAACGCTCTCATCACCATCCTCATAATAAGCATAAGCATTCTTCACTACCTGACGAGCAGCATCCTTGAAGAGTTGGATACGATTCTTGTGTGTTGCCAAGATTGTACCATTTCCTGGGAGACTCAAACCAATAGCCTCAGTCAGCGAGTTCATAGAATTGGCAGTGAACATACCCGAACAGCTACCACAACCAGGACAAGCACATTGTTCTATCTGCTTCATCTCCTCATCAGAAACACTGGTGTCAGCACCCTTGATCATAGCTGTAATCAAGTCAGCATTCTCACCCTTCCAACGACCAGCTTCCATAGGGCCGCCAGAGCAGAATACAGTAGGAATGTTCAAGCGCATAGATGCCATGAGCATACCAGGAGTCACCTTATCACAATTAGAGATACAAATCATGGCATCAGCCTTATGAGCATTGACCATATACTCTACAGAATCTGCGATAATGTCACGGCTTGGCAAAGAGTAAAGCATTCCGTCATGACCCATAGCAATACCATCATCTACAGCGATGGTATTAAATTCGGCTGCATAGCAACCCATTGCCTCTATTTCCTTCTTGACAATCTGACCGATTTCATGAAGATGAGTATGACCAGGCACAAACTGTGTAAAGCTATTCACAATAGCAATAATTGGTTTGCCAAACTGCTCATGTTTCATACCTGCAGCTACCCAAAGTGCACGGGCACCTGCCATTCTTCTGCCTTCAGTACAGACGCTACTTCTTAATGGATGTTTCATATTGTTTTTATATTTTCAATTTTGACTGCAAAGATACTGAGAATTTATGTAATAACCAACAAATTTCACATAAACTTTCATTTTATTGCGAATTTCGTAACATAAACCAACGATTTACTTTCGATTTATTACAGAAACTACACATTTCCGTTAGAATTGAGCATTCAAATAAACTAAAAATACAAAAACTATAACCTAAATTTTCTATATTATTTCACTCCTCCTTGGGTTGTACCTCACATCAATTATGAACATACAATTACAGGAACAGAAAAAACATCCGATGGAACAGAAAGTAACATCAGATGGAACAAAAAAATCCCCAAGGCAAAAACCTTGAGGATTTATATGTTTGATAAAAAAATCTAATCAATGCATTTATTACTCAGCAACGCTGTTGTCGTTGAAAGTAGAAACGCGGTTGAACTCAACCTGCTTGAAAAGCTTGTCTGTTGCGCCCATACCCTTAGTTGTCAAACGGTCAGCAGCAATCTTGTACTTCTTTACCAATACATTCTTAACTGCCTCAGCACGCTTCTCTGAAAGCTTCTGATTCAACTCCTTAGGACCCTCTGGAGAAGCATAACCCTTAATCTCGATGTTAGCCTCTGGGTGATTCTTCATATACTGAGAAATCAACTCGATGTTAGGCATCTGACTCTTCTCTACATTAAACTTGCCCTGCTGGAACAATACAGTAGGCTGCAAGTTTGTAGCTGTAGCTGGCTTTACATACTTAGGCTTCTTGTTGCACTCGTCAAGAGCGTTCTGAAGATCCTTGATCTGCTTGTCCTTAGCTGAGAGCTGAGAATCCTTGTTATTCAAAGCGTTGCGGAGGTCGTTGATCTGGCTGTTCAAACCATCGATCTCAGACTGATCACGGAGCTGAGCGATTGTGAAGTTGTGAGAACCGTTAGAGTTCTTGAACTTGTAGATGAAACCAGCGTTCAATTGGAAGCCAGACTTGTTGATGTTATAAGCTGTACCCTCATAACCATCACCATTCAAAGCCCAGTTCATAGATGGCTCTACATAGAACTGCCATGCCTTGTCAGCACCGAAGTTAATTGCGAAATCGATACCAGCCTTAGAAGTCAAAGCATTCCAGTTTTTATCTGTACCGAAAGAGTGTGCCCAACCAAGACCATAAACAGGGATAACCTCGAATGTACGTGGCTGACCCTTGTAACCAGCAAACCAGTTGCTCAAGTTTACAGTACCAATCAAGCTTGTGTTCATATAGCGAACAGTAGTCTTTGATGGATATGCGTTGTGATCGTTGAAGTAAACATTGCTCTCAGCAGCCAAACCGAATACTGGAGTAAACCAACGCCCGATACGAAGACCAGCATTAGAGTTGAGGTTATTCAACCAACTGTGATTTGTTGTCTTTGTCATTACACCGCCATTAACGCCGATGTAGAAGTTGTCGAAAGTCTTGCTTTCAGTAACAGTCTGAGCTGATACTGATACTGCCATAGCTACGGCAGCAAACAATAAAACTAACTTTTTCATGTCTCTCTAAAATTTGTTAAATAAAATCATTAAATATCATTATATTTCTTCATGCAAATACTGCACAAATATTTATTCGAGTGCAAAGTAATAAAAAAAAACTTTAACTACCAAATATTTTCCTCTATTTTTTACATTTCACCCTATAAAACATGCAAAAAAGCCAATATTCATTCCTTTTTCGAACAATCATATCGGTTTTCTTGCATATTTTATATCGGTTTTATATATATATACACATCTCACACAAAATATCCTTTCAGAAAAAAATCTACAAGGACCAAACATTCGATTGACGAGGACCTATTTCGATTTCTTTTTGAGTCAAACCAGAAAGCTTCAACTTCAGGGTTCGTGGCAAGGCATTGACAACTTTCAACCAAACCTTTCCCGACTTACTGTCCTTCACGACACTGACACCTACATAGCGTTTCAAGACCTCAGGCAACTGTAAATCTGAAGCTATATAAACATCGCCACAATGAACAGAGAACATCTTTTGCACGTGATAACTTTCAGTCGCGCGTACCTTATTATTATTAAAGTACATCATATCCGGATTCCAGTTGGCATAACCTTCCTTACAAAGCAGAGGTGCATAAGAGGTCATTTCCACCACATCGCCATTACGTTCCACATTACAGAGATGAATACCTTCTGCCAAGGCACGATCCACCTCATTGTTTCCATTGGCTGCATATTCACCGAGATATACCTTAGGCATGCTACGGTCATAATGGTCGTAATAGTCCTGATGATTGATAAACCAACCAGGTTTTTCGTAATAATGCTCATCTACCGCATCTATATACTGTCGGTTTTCCTTAGCAATCTTCCAACCTTCCATATAATCTGAAGAAGGATAATGGAAAGGACCTACCGTTCCTATCACCTCGATATCAGGATATTTCTGCTTCAAGGCCTTGCATATCATCAGATAACGTTCCTTGAATGTCGTAGAAATCAGGTCTTCGTTTCCGATTCCAATCATCTTCAGATTGAAAGGAGCCGGATGTCCTGCATCAGCACGCATCTTGGCCCATGAAGAAGTGACAGGATCTCCATTCGCCCACTCCACCAGGTCGAGTACATCCTGTACATACTGTGGCATCTGTTCCATCGGAATACCTCCCTGCTGACCGCAGAGTCCTTGCGCATTAGGCTGAGAATTCTGACAAGGTACGCCAGCTGCCAATACTGGCAATGGCTCTGCACCCATATCCTCGCACCATTGGAAATACTCATAGAAACCGAGTTGTCTGGTCTGATGATAATTCCAGATATTTCTGGCTGGTTTGCGATCCTTCAAAGGTCCTACCGTTTCCTTCCAATGATAGATATTGTCCAGACCCTGTCCATGCAACATACAACCGCCAGGAAAGCGTACAAACTTCGGTTTGAGTTCTGCGATTTTCTCTGCCAGATCCTTGCGGAGTCCGTGACCTTTATAAGTATCACGAGGTTTCAGACTTACGAGATCAATACCCACCTTCGTCTCTCCCTTTGGAATAAGGGCCAAGCGGATACCTTTACCCTCTTCGAGATTTCCCTGATATTTATCAGTAATGACCAGTTGCGCCTGATATTCAGACCACTCATTGCCAACCACCTTCACCTTAGCCTGTGATATAACATTCCCCGCTTCATCAACCAAAGCTATAATGAGTTGCTTATTCTTTCCATTCAGGCAACGAGCATACAAACTCACGTCATAATAAGAAGCAACATGCTTTCCCTCTTTCTTCTCATCACGGGCACCTCGCAGGATAGAAATGCCATTCCATCCTATATTATAAATAGGTGTAGCACCCAACACAGCATAGTGAGGATTATTTTTGCTCACTCCGTTTTCTACGGAAACAGAAGACAAGTCCACTCCCTGCCAAGCTGTCGTTGCATTCCACGAATGCTTTCTATCATCCTTGTTGTATTCAAAATCACCGTTTTGAAGAAGTTCGGCACACAATCCGCCATCAGCAGCCCGACTGATATCTTCAAAGAAAATACCAATCAACTTATCTGAGATACGCTTCGTTTGTTTTCCGTCAACCACCAACTTCGCCTCTATCCTGTCGCTCTCATCCATCTGAGTAAGAACAGCCTTTTCACCATGCATGGCAACCTGTCTGTCATTATATTCCTTGACAAGCGCAGCCAGTTCCTGATTTGTTTTTGGAATCTGACGGTTATTTTCCCGATTCTCCTCATCCAAGGCCTTAAACCAAGCCCGGATATAATTCAGGTGAACAGCAGGTATTTCAAACTCATCACCCTTCTGCATTTTACCATTGATCAGTACCGAATCCTTATCCCATAGGATTTCATTGGCAGAAGCTTCCAAGGAATCTTCTACAAAAGTACGGAAATCCTGAGAAGCCTGCACATAGCGTTTTCCCTTTGCCGTCTTGATATAGATATCAAAATTACCATCATCCATCTGGTAAGCAACAGGTGATTTCACACCTTTCTCGGCCACAATGGGATAATCCTGCGGACGCCATGTCACCAAATCTTCGGAATAAGCCACAGCAAACTGCGGAAATGATTCCCCCACACTCCACAAGGCACGCCAAGTACCATCATTGGCCTGTACAACAGAGGGACTGTACATCTTCTTCCCCGATCCCCAAGGACCATAATCAGAAGCACAAAGTTGTCCCACATCAATCCATTTTTCATTATCTGTCAGATACGCTAAATGTAATCCCTGGGTAGGATCTGGAGAATACAAGAACACCTGACAGGTTGTATCCTTACCCATCACGGAATAGGCAGGGGCATTCTGCTCATCCCAGAAGGCAGGATTACCCACCTTAGGATTCAACTTGCCACTCGCCATCAACGAGGTAAAGGAAAGTATAGCTGTAGAAGCCAATAAAATTTTATAGTTCATATTCATTGATTTATGTTTTTAATATATATCTACCAAAAGGGGACCGAGTGCATCACTGCGCCCTGCCCCCGACCAAATTAGAGAGTTATAAAAAATCAAGTATTTGTTAAGCTTACTTGTTTCGCTTACAAGTATAAGTTGTTTGATACTTGTATTTCTTCTTAGTATGGTTCAGCCTTGTCTGTAATAGCTATCAGACTCAGACCTCACCCCCTACTTATAATATTCTTTTTTGCCAGCAGCGAGGGTATTCTTCATCAAAGAACAGATCGTCATCGGTCCTACACCACCAGGGACCGGTGTGATGAAAGAACATTTCTCTGCTACTTCATCAAACTTCACATCACCATTGAGACGGAAACCGCTCTTTTTAGTTACATCCGGTACACGCGTTGTACCCACATCGATTACAACAGCACCCGGCTTCACCATATCAGCCGTTACGAAATCCGGTCTGCCGATAGCAGCGATGATGATATCAGCCTCACGACATTCCTCCTTCAAGTTCTTGGAATGAGAATGACAGACTGTTACCGTAGCATCACCATACTGCTTTTGCATCATCAGTTGAGCCATAGGCTTGCCAACGATATTGCTACGTCCGAGCACCACGCATTTCTTGCCACTGGTCTCGATATGATAATGCTGCAACAAGGTAAGAATACCCAATGGAGTGGCAGAAATGAAACAAGGAAGACCGATTGCCATTCTACCCACATTGACAGGATGGAAACCATCCACATCCTTGCGATAGTCTATCGCCATCGTCACCTTCTGTTCATCAATATGCTTAGGCAAAGGCAACTGTACGATGAATCCATCCACATCATCATCCTGATTGAGTTTGTCAACGCAAGCCAGAAGTTCCTCTTCTGTTACGTCATCTTCAAATCGGATTAGCGTAGATTTAAATCCACACTTTTCACAAGCCAAGACCTTGTTTTTCACATAGGTCTCGCTACCTCCGTCGTGCCCCACGAGCACAGCCACGAGATGAGGTTGCTTGCCGCCTTGCGCTACTATCTGCTTCACCTCCTCGGCTATCTGTTCCTTGATGGCGGCTGCCGTCGCCTTTCCGTCGATTAGCTGCATTTGATTCAATATTAAATGTTAAGTATTTAATCACATTCCCGGCATCTTAGGCATACCTGGCATACCTTTCATGCGGCTCATCATCTGTGCCATCTTGTTGCCAGTCATCATCTGCATCATCTTGCGAGTCTGATCAAACTGCTTGATGAGCTTGTTCACCTCCTGGATATTGGTACCAGAACCCTTGGCGATACGCTGACGGCGACTGGTATTCAGAATGCCAGGATTTGAGCGCTCCTTAGGAGTCATACTCTGAATGATAGCCTCCACACCCTTGAAAGCATCCTCAGGGATATCAACATCGCGGATAGCCTTGCCGACTCCAGGAATCATGCTGGCCAAATCCTTGATATTACCCATCTTCTTGATTTGCTGAATCTGAGCATAGAAGTCATTGAAGTCGAACTGATTCTTGCGAATCTTCTTCTCCAACTTCTTAGCCTCTTCTAAGTCAAACTGCTCCTGTGCACGCTCTACGAGTGAAACGACGTCACCCATACCGAGGATACGGTCTGCCATACGGGCTGGATGGAACACGTCGATGGCTTCCATCTTTTCACCAGTACCGATAAACTTGATAGGCTTGGTTACCACAGTACGGATACTGAGCGCAGCACCACCACGGGTATCACCATCAAGTTTGGTAAGTACAACACCATTGAAATCCAAGCGATCATTAAACTCCTTCGCTGTATTGACAGCATCCTGACCGGTCATGGAGTCAACAACAAACAAGGTTTCATCCGGGTGCAAATGATTCTTCAGATTACTGATCTCATTCATCATCTGCTCGTCGATGGCAAGACGGCCGGCAGTATCGACGATAACCACATCATTGCCATTGGTCTTAGCCTGCTGGATGGCATGATCAGCAATCACGCATACATCCTTGTTGTCTGGCTCAGCATATACAGGAACTCCCACTTGCTCACCTACCACCTTCAACTGGTCGATAGCAGCAGGACGATATACGTCGCACGCTACGAGCAATGGTTTCTTTCCCTTCTTGGTCTTCAGCATATTAGCGAGCTTACCACTGAAGGTAGTCTTACCAGAACCCTGCAAACCACTCATCAGGATAATAGCAGGATGGCCTTCGAGCTTCAAAGGAGCCTCTTCGCCTCCCATCAACTCAGCCAACTCATCGTGTACCAACTTCACCATCAACTGTCCTGGCTTCACGGCAGTAAGCACGTTCATACCCAGCGCCTTTTCCTTCACAGAGTTGGTAAACTCCTTGGCAACCTTAAAGTTCACATCGGCATCCAAAAGTGCACGGCGTACATCCTTCATGGTTTCAGCCACGTTGATTTCAGTTATCTTACCTTCACCTTTCAATATTTTGAAAGAGCGCTCTAATCTATCACTTAAATTTTCAAACATGTTTAATTCTTCTTTATATTTTGGCTACAAAATTACAACTTTTTTCCGAATTTCCATGTATAATTTATCATAAAAAATACCAATTCAAGAACATCATGCCTTGTTTTTTGGGCAATCGAGTATATTATAGCCATTTTATCACCTCTATTTCAGGGATTTCCCATCATTTTTCTCCAATACTGAGACACTTTCCTCTTCTTTTTTCATACCGGGAGGAGAAAGCTGTATCTGCTTGCCCGTAGCCTGTTCATAGGCAGAGACTATCGGGTCTTTCTTGTCATATTCACCCAATATTTTCCGGGCATTCCGCAAATGTTTCTGATCGCGACGACCACGACTGTCCAACATATTCCCCAAGTCAATACCGATACCAGTAGTTCCAGAGCCTACCATACTTGCAGCCTGCTGCACCTGATCTTCCATATCCTTGACATGCTGCTGGTCTTTACCCCAGACTTCCACAGTTCCCAACTGCGTACTCTCAGGAATCAGAAAAACCGTATCAGGCAGTTCCTTCAGATAAACCGTTGTCTTCAAGAAGCCCGACTTAGAAACCGTAGCACTATCAAACTGATATTTCATAGACCAGTATCCCCGATAGTCCGTACGCGCCCAATGGTTATTGTTGGTATGGATAAGAGCCTCCCTGATAGGCACATGATCCTCCGCATTGGCAACAACACACGTCTTCTGCGCCATCACCTCCACGAACATCATGAATGTCACCAAGAACCATATAATCAATCTCTTCATAATCATAACTTTTAGTTATCACAAAAGTACATAATTACTTGAAAACGACCAAACATAAACACAGAAGTTTAAAAAGTTTAAGGAGAATTAAGGGAGAAAACACAAACTAAAAAAAAAGAGCAAGGTCGCCAAAACGCCTTGCTCTTATATACGATTCTATCAATCACGATATGATAGAGAATTCCTTATTCATTTTCAGCCTCAGTAGTACCACTTTTCTCAATACGTTTAGCCTCCTCAAGCAACTTGATGGCATCCACATACTGAGCAATACCCTGAGCCACTTCCTTGGCAGCCTTCATGGCCAAGACCACAGTCTGAGGACGGTGAACCACATCACCGCCGGCAAAGACACCACGACGGGTAGTCATACCAAACGGACGATCAACAACCTTAACATAGCCCTTCTCATCCACCTCAATACCAGCTGTAGTAGAAACGATACGGTTTGCAGGACGAGAGCCGATAGCCAGATAGATTCTATCAAATTTCTCTACCCTCTCCCCATCAGGCGTGTTCAGCACACAACTGCCCAAACGTCCGTTCTTACCTTTCAGGAAAGCCTCAACAGTAGTTTTCCACTCAAACTTCACACCTTCTTTCACAGCCTCCTCATATTCGCTTTGAATGGCAGGCATCTCCTCCTGAGTCTTACGATAAAGCACTGTCACATCAGCACCCAGACGAATAGCCGTACGGGCAGCATCCATGGCCACATTACCACCACCGATCACACCCACCTTCTCGCCATCACGCAAAGGCACCATATCTCGTGTCAGGGCACCCTCATTGTAAGCATTCACATTATGGAGGAAATAAGTACTCTGACTTACACCATGCAACTTGCTTCCAGGAGTAGAATCCATATTTTGAGGCACATTCGTACCTGTTCCCATAAAGATTGCATCATATCCTGCACGGAAAAGACTGTCGATGGTCACATTGTTCTCGCCTACCATACAATTGGTAATAAACTGAACGCCCAATGCCTCAATCTTGCTCACCTCATCGCGCACCACACTCTTTGGCAGACGATACTCAGGAATACCATACATCAAGACACCACCCGGTTCAGCCTGACCCTCAAAGATGGTTACATTGAAGCCCTGACGAGCCAAATCACCAGCAACCGTCAAACCAGCCGGACCCGAACCGATGACAGCCACACGACCACGAGTCTTCTGAGGAAGTTTCTCACGAGACAACTTCATCTTCGTATCGAAATCAGCAATAAACTGCTCCAGTTTACCAATCTGTACCGGTTTACCCTTCTTGCCCAAGACACAATGACCCTGGCATTGCTTCTCATGAGGGCAAACACGTCCGCAGATAGCAGGCAAGTTGCTCTTTTCATTGATGATAGACATGGCAGCTCCCATATTACCCATCGACAACTCGTGTACGAATTCAGGAATGTCATTTTCTATCGGACATCCCTTACGGCACTGTGGGACCTTACAGTGAAGACAACGCTTAGCCTCCTCGATTGCCTCACGGGTAGAAAAGCCCTCGTTTACAACCTGGAAAGCAGCTGCTGGCTCATTGGCAGCAGAAACAGGAGCATCCGTAGCCTTGTTATTCTGTTGTTCAATCTGTTCACTCATAATATTTTTCTTTTTTTTGATATTGAACTTCACTACTCTTCATTTAGATAGTTTGCGGGTGCAAAGTTACGAATCATCAATGCTCCTTGATTTCAATATCCTCCCTTACATGGTTACGAATCTTCGTCAGGAAGAGCTTCATGCGTTTGGCATCCTTGTGATCGATGATATCTATCAACTCTGCCAACTCTTCACGTATCTGAGAAACCTGTCCCGAAGTATAAGGATTGAAAAGGATTTCCTGCAAGAGATAATCATCCTCATTCAACACACCCTTGGCTATCTGCATGTGGCGCTTAAAGGTAGTACCAGGTGCATCTTGATGCTTCATCACAGCCGCAAAGGCAAAGGTGCTGACAAAAGGAATACTCAGCGAATATGCCACCGTCTGGTCGTGCTCATCAAAAGTATATTCATGCAGACTCAATCCCAACTTCTGATACAGGTCCTTGAAGAAGATCTTACCCATGTAGTCGCCCTCCTTGATGATGACCGCATTCTCCTCTGAAAGTTGATTCAGATTGGCAAACGTAGGACCAAACATCGGGTGCGTACTGACATAGCGGAATCCGCTCTTCTCATAAAACTCCTGTAAACCCGTCTTTACGGAAGCTATATCACTGATGATACAATCCTTCGACAAATGAGGCAACACCTCTTCGAAAGCAGACAAAGTATATTTCACCGTCACCGCATTGATGACCAGTTCCGGACGAAACATCTCTACTTCCTCCATCTTGGTGAAACGGTAACAGTTGTAGGTAAAACGAAGGCGCTTAGCATCCTTCTCATACACTGCCACCTCATGATCGAAGCTGAGCAGGTCGATGAAAAAACTTCCCATCTTACCTGCTCCCATGATTAATATTCTCATTTCTACTTCTGATTCAAAATTTCCAACTGCTGGCGAACACTTTCCTCATGGATATGCTCGAAGATCTGGGCAGCAAACTCAGAGCTCATGCCACAAAGGGCAGCCTGTGCACCGCGCTTGTCCAGAATTTCATTGTAACGGTTGGTCTGTACGATGGTCATATTGTGCTCCTTCTTGTAAGTACCAATCTCACGACAAACACGCATACGCTTAGCCAAGAGATCCATCAACTGGTTGTCCAGCTCATCAATCTGACCACGCAACTGATGCAGACCTTCAGTAGAATAATGCTCATCACGAACCACCAAGAGACTCAGGATGTAATCCAGAACCTCAGGAGTAACCTGCTGCTTAGCATCACTCCAAGCATCATCAGGCTGGCAGTGACTCTCCACGATCAAGCCATCAAAACCAAGGTCCATTGCCTGCTGACAAAGTGGAGCGATCAAATCACGACGACCACCGATATGGCTTGGATCACAGATGATAGGCAACTGAGGAATACGGCGATGCAACTCAATAGGAATCTGCCACATAGGAAGATTTCTATAAATCTTTTTATCAAAGCTGGAGAAACCACGGTGGATAGCACCCAACTTCTTGATACCAGCCTGATTGATACGCTGGAGAGCACCGATCCACAACTCCAAATCAGGGTTTACTGGGTTTTTCACCAATACTGGTACATCCACGCCTTTCAAACTGTCAGCAAGAGACTGCATCGCAAAAGGATTGGCAGAAGTACGTGCACCAATCCATAGAATATCGATACCATACTTCAAGGCCAGCTCCACATGCTCAGGTGTAGCCACCTCAGTAGCAGTCAGCATACCGGTTTCCTCCTTCACCTGCTTCATCCAAGGCAAAGCAGCCTCACCATTTCCCTCAAAACCGCCTGGTTTGGTGCGAGGCTTCCATACACCAGCTCTAAACATATGACAACCCTTGGCAGCCAACTGTCTTGCTGTTGTCATAACCTGCTCTTCTGTCTCTGCAGAACATGGACCTGCAATCACACAAGGGCGTTCCTGATCACTAGGAAAATTCAATGGTTCTAATTCTAATTCCATAGTCGTATATTTTAATTGTTTTTATTTCTTTCCAAACACACTCTTGATTCTTTCAAGTGCCTCCTTCATTTTTTCATCCTTAGCACACAGGCTGATACGGACATAGCGCTTTCCGTTGCTTCCAAAGATGAAACCAGGGGTGATAAACACACGGGCTTCATGAAGCACCTTCTCCGTCAAATCCTCTACATCTGCATACTTTTCCGGAATTTTTCCCCAAAGGAACATACCCACCTGATTCGGATCGAAAGTACAATCCATCACCTTCATGATTTCCTCTGCGATATCACGGCGACGGCGATAGTTCACGATATTATACTCATGATGCCATTCATCGCTATTCGTATTGAAAGCCTCAGCAGCAGCCAACTGAATACCACGGAACGAACCGTTGTCGATATTACTCTTCACTTTCAGGATCCAGGAGATGAAAGTCTTGTTGCTGGAGATCATCGCCACACGCCATCCTGGCATATTATGGCTCTTGCTCATAGAGTTGAACTCGATACAGCACTCTTTTGCCCCTGGCACCTGCATGATACTCATCGGATGCTCATTCAGCACAAGCGAATAAGGATTGTCATTCACCACCACGATATCATGCTTCTTGGCAAATTCCACCAATCTTTCGTAAGTTTCCATGCGGGCATTTCCACCCGTTGGCATGTTCGGATAGTTGGTCCACATCAACTTCACGCGACTCAAGTCCATCTTCTCCAAAGCCTCAAAGTCCGGTTGCCATCCATTATCCTCGCGCAGATCATAATAAGTAATCTTGGTACCCAATATCTTATTAATGGCAGTATAGGTAGGATAACCCGGGTTTGGAATCAGCACCTCATCGCCCACATTGCAGAAGGCAAGCGTAACGTGCAGGATTCCCTCTTTACTACCGATCAGCGGCTGAATCTCAGTAGCCCAGTCAAGATCCACATTGTACCATCGCTTATAGAAACCCGCCATTGCCTTGCGCAACTCAGGTATGCCCACGGTAGGCTGATAACCATGTGCATCAGGGCGCTGTGCCACCTCACACAATTTATCAATGGTCTGCTTAGAAGGAGGCATATCCGGACTACCGATTGCAAGACTGATAATATCCATTCCTTCGGCATTCAACTTGGCCACTTCCTTCAGTTTTCTACTGAAGTAGTATTCTTGAATTTCCGTTACTCTATTCGCTGGCTGTATCATTTTATCTAATGTTTATTTTTAATGTTCAATGTTTCATGTAAAATTGCAAGAGCATACGAATTCTTCACTCTTTCTCCTCATATTCCCCTAACACCTTGATTTTCTTCACCAGAGGAGTAATAGCATCAATACTCTGGCGGTATCGGGTAAGGTTGTCGAAAGTCAAATCGACATAGAAGAGATACTCCCATTCGTGTCCGATATTAGGCAAAGACTGAATCTTCGTCAGGTTGATATCATAGAAACTCAAGATGGTGAGCACTTTGGAGAGAGAACCCTTGTCGTGAGAGAGGCTGAACACGATGCTCGCCTTGTTGGCTTTCTCTATCGGGCGAAGCAGTGCAGCCTTCTGCGGATTGCAAACCACGAGAAAACGGGTAAAATTGTGCGGATTATCGTGGATACCTTCCTGCAGCACCTTCATGCCATACATCTGAGCAGCATAAGAAGAGCAGATAGCCGCCCACCCTCTCACATGGTGTTTAGCAATATAAGCAGCCGAACCCGCCGTATCCTCAGCCTCCACCGCCTTCAAGTCGGGATGGTTGGCAAGAAACTTACCGCACTGCATCAAAGCTACAGGATGAGAGTGAACCTCTTGGAGCGTACTCCAATCATCCTCCGGAAGACAACAGATACTATGTTCGATGTGCAGCCTATGCTCACCCACCACAGTAGTACCACTCTGTCGTAGCAACTCATAGTTGTGAAGCAAACTGCCAGCAATGGTATTTTCGATGGCAGTGATGCCGATGACAGTAGGATCACGCTTGATGTTCTCAAACACCTCTTCGAAGGTAGCACAGCAAATCAACTCTATCTGCTCGCCCTCGAAATACTCATGCGCAGTAATGTCATGAAATGATCCTAACTCACCTTGTATTGCTATTCTCTTCATTGCCTCTTTTTCTTTTATTAGTTTGAATATCCTCAAGACTCATCCAGAAGAAGACTCTTACGAAAAACGGTCCTGCTCCATATAGAGCGGGACCGTTTCGATAGATTTCTTAATCTTATATCCTAAGTTGAAATTTACACGCAACTTCCCGCTTTACAATTGCTTGCAAAGTAAAAGTAAAAGCTAAAATAGTACGCATTAAACTTCATATTCTTTCTTGTTTTAATTGTTTGATATTATACGCTTGCAAAAGTAGTGTTTTTTTCTGATACCACCAAACAAATTGATAGTTTTTTCTACATTTTGCTTATATTTTTCGATAAATTCCCTACTTTCAACCGATTTTTATCATAAAAATACGTTTTTTATCTACAAAACTTGTATTTTATCTGCAATGTTCCTTACCTTCGGCTTTAAATTCACCGGTCACAGCATCAGCCTCCTGAGGATTCATTTCCAGGTAACTCTGCATATCTTTCTCCGCATTCACCTTGTCACCCTTGGCCAGATAGATCGCACCACGCTCTTTGAAAGCGATGGCAGAGAATGGGTTCACGTCTATTACCTTATTATAATAGGAGATAGCATCATCCATCTTTCCTTGAGCCAGCAGAATACGAGCCTCCAGGAGGAGCACCTCCTCTACAGGCTCCTCCAACTGTTCAAGAAGCCAGGCAGCATCTTCCTCTGCACCCTTCACATCACCCAACTTCAAAAGCGTTTCGCCACGCAGCAATCTGGATTGTACCGCCTGCGCCAAACCTTCCTGCTGTTTTTCAGCCAAAAGAATACTCTTCGTCAGCATGGCAATGGTATTGATCACATCACCCTGTCCCAGGCAAGCCTTGGCATAAAGGAACAGCAGGTGAGCATCATCCTTGTCGATGAGCATCCCCTTCTCACAGGCATGTGACATCGCCCCATAATCCTCCATCATATAAGTCACCTCAGCCATACGAACAAAAATCTGCTTGTTATCCGGCTGAGCCTCCGACAGTTTGCGAAGCTGATCATAAGCCTGCGCGAGTTCACCTTTCTGGATAAGAGCCAGAGAAAGAAAATCACGCACCTCCAAAACCTCCTGGTCCTCTTTGGAAGCATCCCCCTCTTCATCTACCTGCTTAGCCTGCAACGCATTGGTCAGACACTTGATGGCATAATCCATCTGTCCCTGATGCATCGCCCGCACACCATCATATTTCAGCACCTCGAAATTCTTGGCAGACTGATCTTCCTTCTTATCTTCAGACGACTCACTTTTGCCGCCAAAAAAACGCTTAAAAAATCCCATAAAGTCTATGTTTAAGTCAATGATTATTTTAATAAAAAACACGTTTAAATTCCAATTCTACTGGAAAACCCTTGCAAAAGTAATGTTTTTTCCCGATTATTCCAAATTTTCACAACAATACTTTGTCGTTTTAAATAATATTCATACCTTTGCGGTCGAAAAAGAAAGAAGAAAATTAATTTTAATTTATATAAATTTTTAAAACAAAGAATAAAACGACGACATGAGAAGTTTATTTTTGATGATTGCCGCCTTGTTGGTTAGCGGATTCGCAAAGGCACAAACCAACGCACAGGTCTTGTATGATTTCGGTTCTGACCGTAAGTTTGTAACTCTCACCCTTGAAATGTTCAAGCAGGACAAATGGGGTAACACCTATTTCTTCGTGGATCATGATTTCAATCTGAATCAGATGACAGACCCAAATACGGGCAAAAAATACGAACACAACATGTCACAAGGTGGAACTTATACCGAGATTTCTCGCGCCCTCAACTTTTGGCAGAACACTAAATTGAAGAATTTAAGTCTCCATGCCGAGTATAATGGTGGTATTTATAAGGATTATCCCATCAACAATGCATGGCTTTTCGGTGTAGAGTATTTCATGCACGACAAGAGTTTCAAGAACACATTGACTTTGCAGGCCCTCTATAAGACGATTCGCAAAACAGACCAGAATGTCCCAATGCAGTTTACAGCAGTATGGGGTTGCAAGGACATCTTTGGCGTAAAAGGTCTGAACTTTAGCGGTTTTGCCGATTTCTGGTGGGAGAACCACAGTTCATTCAAGGACAAGCATGGCAATTTGAAATATAACGATAAGGGCGAAGTAGCTTACACCGCCGAGCACACCGTCTTCACATCAGAGCCTCAGCTTTGGTATAATGTAGGCCAGCACTTCGGCTGCAACAATCTGAGCGTAGGAGGCGAGGTAGAGATCAGCAACAATTTCGGTTCCAATGCCGATTTCATGGTTCGACCATGCTTAGGCGCCAAGTGGGATTTCTAACATAAAAGAAAGTTTGATATAAAAAACAAAAAGCCTGCCAGAGAAAATCTGGCAGGCTTCATTGTTTATATGAAAAAGCAACGGCTTTTCTATCAAATTGTCAGAAGCAGAACTTATACCAAGCCCATCACCAAGCCCACCACCAAGCCCACCAGCAAGGCGGTCCCATCCCGCACAACCTGGCGAGGGCTCTGATGCCCCGCCAACCTTAGAGCGAAGCGGTTCAGAGCGACGGGTAGGAGCGGTTACATCCCTCTCTTCTGAGGAGAGAGGGCTTGAGTGAGAGGTGGAGCCCTCTTTGGAAAGAGGGACGGGGTGATTCGAAAAAATTGAAATTCAAAAGAAACTTATTCAAAGTGTCTTTTATCTGAGAAACCAATTCCCTACGATGAGCAACAATCCAAACAGTCTTTGAGGGATGTTCCCTCAAAAACGATTCTACGACCGAAGCGAGTAGAACCGTTTTTCCTGTACCTGTCGGCATTTGTGCCATTACGGACCGATGAAGGCGCAACGCCTTTTCAATCCGTTCCTTCATATCCTCTTGGTAATCAAATAGCTTGAAGTTCTTCATATAAAGGCATATAATGAATATAGCATCCCCGCTATATTACAAGCAGTGACACCTAACAGTATTTTCAAAAGTTATATTGTATCTTTTTTTATAAAAGAAGATAAGCCAACAAGATAGTCAGAACTTCATCAGAAGCCCTACCCATCTTATCGTATATAATTAAAATAAAAAATCTATTTTTTTTGTGTTTTCCAGATATCTAGATATTTATAGAATTTGTTGTCGTCCCCATCAGCTTAAGTGCGTAAATGTTCATTTCCCCAGCTCTCTATGGTATCTAGAGTAATACTGCCATTATCGCACAACTCAAAGCGCCAGCCGACAAGTAATCGCAACTCTGTTGCGTAAGCCCTCCCAGCCAGCCCCTTGCGGCGCAGACCGCTTTGGTCCGCCAACCAATTATTCATCTTTACCACCAATTACATTCTTGATGATCTCATCCACAACATAATCAAAGTAACGAGCCTTTAAATACGTATTGTTACGTCTCATCACTTCGTCAACATTGAACTGATCAATTATATGAGTAACAAAGAACGAGCTTTTACTTAAAGGCTTGTTTAACCAAGAATCCTCAATAGGTATTGTGAATTCCGGATAATGATTTTTAGTAGAGATCAATACCGCATAAAACAAGCCATCCTCATAATCCTGCAAATACTCATTTGATAGAACCAATGCAGGATGCGGCAAGATGCTTCCATCAGGCAATTCAAATGGAACCTCTACAATTTCACCTTGATTTACTCTAGTTACAGCCATTTTGATACAGCTTTAATGGCTTTTGGAGATTTCTTGTGCTTATACTGTCGATAATCAACATTCGACAAATCAGGATGCTCCGTTTCATCCCAAGAAGGGAACTGCGACAATTCTGCTGCAAGTTCTTCATCCGTCTTAGTACGATACTTACTCTGATATTCATTATTAGACTTGCTATTAAGAATTACTAAGCAGGTATGCAATTTATCGATATCCTTAGAAGAATATATTGCATCAATAAGACAATGTCTCATTTCCTGAACAGACAAAGAAGCTCTTACGGCTGGCGTCTGCTCTGCAGCCATACCAACCATAGCTTTATCTTCCGGTATTTTGTATCTATTCTCTTCCATACTTTTGCATTTAATCATTTGATGCCGCCAAAATTACGCTTTTTTATTGAAACCACCAAGAAAAAAGATAAGAATCTGCAATTATCAACTCTTCTCCCTGCGGGTTCATCCCCGCTAAAACACCTCTGGCGAGGGCTCTGATGCCCCGCCAACCTTAAAGCGCAGCGGTTCAGAGCGACGGGGAGGAGCGGTTACATCCTCTCGTTCCTGAGGAAAGAGAGGCTTGGTGAGAAAGGTGGAGCCTTCCTTAAGGGTAAGGAAGGACGGGTAGGTTTTCGAACCCTACTACTCTTTCACCATGTTCCAGAGGAACAAAGTATTACCTATGATATATCTGCGCCACATACGCTTAGGCTCCTTGATCAAGCGATAGAGCCATTCCAAGCCATGATCCTGCCACCAGATAGGTGCACGCTCCACGGTACCAGCGAAGAAGTCAAAGACAGCACCGATGGTACCAACATGACAATGGATGTTCAACTCATTCCAATGAGAGTAGGTCCACTTCTCCTGCTTAGGAGCTGTCATACCAATCCAGAGCAGATCAGGGTTGGCAGCATTGATGGAATCAATGATAGCCTTGTTGTCCTCATCCGAGAACTCAGGCTTATACGGAGGCGAATAAGTCACCACCTTAAGATGAGGA
>PPYE01681076.1_pt1 | contig 23416 bp, 20 predicted proteins | sample 1559881 | NCBI WGS metagenome assembly PPYE01 (sample SAMN08240022, study PRJNA423297) | Human gut metagenome, whole genome shotgun sequencing project. | reverse complement strand
TTGGCTGTATCCTTCCCACTACTAGGGCGGATTAGGAACTTTCATCCATTAGTGACGTGCGCCGCAAGGCGCACTAAAAGAAAAAGCGCCTCACATTTTGAGACGCTCTTTTTGAATTTCTATTTCTTATTTTTTAGGCTGCAGAGATTCTTTTCCACCCATATATGGTCTTAAAACTTCTGGAATTGCAACGCTTCCATCTTCTCTTAAGTTGTTCTCTAAGAATGCAATCAGCATTCTAGGTGGTGCTACTACTGTATTATTTAATGTATGCGCAAAGTAATTTCCATTTTCACCTTTGATACGGATGCGCAGTCTTCTTGCCTGTGCATCACCAAGGTTAGAACAGCTTCCTACTTCAAAGTATTTCTTCTGTCTTGGAGACCAAGCTTCTACGTCAACAGATTTTACTTTCAGATCTGCTAAATCACCAGAGCAGCACTCTAATGTACGAACTGGGATATCCATAGAACGGAATAAATCAACTGTGTTCTTCCATAATTTTTCATACCAATCCTTGCTTTCTTCTGGTTTACATACAACGATCATTTCCTGTTTTTCAAACTGATGAATTCTGTAAACACCACGTTCTTCAATACCATGTGCTCCTTTTTCTTTTCTGAAACATGGAGAATAGCTTGTTAGTGTTTTTGGTAATTCTGCTTCTTCTGTTGTTGTATCAATAAATTTACCGATCATAGAATGTTCACTTGTACCGATCAGATATAAGTCTTCGCCTTCGATCTTATACATCATCGCATCCATTTCATCGAAACTCATAACACCTGTTACAACATTGCTTCTGATCATGAAAGGTGGTACACAGTAAGTAAATCCACGATCGATCATGAAGTCTCTTGCATAAGCAATGACTGCAGAATGTAATCTTGCGATATCTCCCATCAGATAATAGAATCCATTACCTGCAACTTTTCTTGCACTGTCAAGATCGATTCCATCAAAACTTTCCATGATTTCTGTATGATATGGAACTTCAAAATCAGGAACAACTGGCTCACCAAATCTTTCAAGTTCTACGTTTTCACTGTCATCTTTTCCGATTGGTACAGATGGATCAATGATATTTGGAATTGTCATCATGATCTCTTTGATCTTTTCTTCAACAACTTTTTCTCTTTCACTTAATTCTTCAATACGATCAGCAGATGCTGTAACCTGTTTTTTTACTTCTTCTGCTTCTTCTTTTTTACCCTGTCCCATCAGTGCACCGATCTGTTTGGATAATTTATTACGATCCGCACGAAGTGCCTGAACTTCCTGTTTGATCTCACGGTTTTCTTTATCCAGTTCAATGACCTCATCAACTAACGGTAATTTACGATCCTGGAATTTGTTTTTGATGTTCTGTTTTACTACATCTGGATTTTCTCTTAAAAATTTAATATCTAACATTTTTTCCTCCAATTATTTATTGATACATTTTTCTAATGTCAATTTTTCCTCATTTGATAATGCTACTTTTGAAGCACCATTTCTAATTTCTTTTGCATAGACATAAGTTGCATTCTGACTGCTCATTCCATTTAAAAGTGTTCCATTATTATTATGGTCAAGTAATGCGATTACAAAGCTTGTTTCTCCACCCATATCAGAAAATGCATTATATTTATAGACTTCCATCTTAGAAAAACTACTCTTATGCTCTTCGTCAATTCTCTGTATTTCCTGTTCAAGAAAGTCTTGTTCCACAATGATCTCATTTAATTTATCAAATCTTTTAACGATACTTTCCTCTAACGATTTTCCATCTTTCCCAGATAAAAACTTTTCATATCGTTTTTTTAATTTCCCAACTTTTACTAAAGCAACAATCACAAGAATCAGTGCTAAAAGTAATGCTGCTGCAAGACCAATCACTACATATTCCATGCCTACACTGTTAAAAAAATCTGTCATCTTATGTTCCTCCTAAATTGATCTGATCATATCCACGATACGTTCTAACTCATCGCGTGAATAATACTCAATTTCTATTTTTCCTTTATTATTCTTCTTATTTTTGATACTGACTTTACTTCCTAAAATCTGTTTCATAGATTCTTCTAATTCAGTGTAAAGGAAATCATGAACATCTTTTTCTTCTTTTTTATTTTTTTTGATTTTCTTCAGATCTTTTACCAGCTTTTCAATGTCTCTAACACTTAATTTTTCATCAAAAACTTTCTGAGCAATTTCATATTGTTTATCCTTATTTGAGATTGCTAATAAAGCTCTTGCATGTCCTGTGCTGATCATCTCTTCCTCTAGCATCTTCTGTACTCTTGGATCTAGTTTTAAAAGTCTTAATGAGTTGGTAATTGATGCACGACTCTTACTTACTTTCGTCGCAACTTCATCCTGTTTTAATTCAAATTCTTCCATCAATCGCTTATAAGCCATTGCTTCTTCGATTGGATTTAAGTTATCTCTCTGAATGTTTTCAATCAGTGCAATTTCTACAATTTCATTTTCATTGTATTTTCTGATCATAACTGGAACTTCATTCAATCCTGCCTGTTTTGCAGCTCTCCATCTTCTCTCCCCTGCAATGATCTCATAGAAATCATCCTTTGGAGTAACGAGGATTGGCTGTAACATTCCATACTGTTTAATAGAATCTGCAAGTTCCTGCAACGTATCCTCATCAAACTGATTTCTTGGTTGATCTGGATTCGGCTCAATCTTATCGATTGGCAAAGTAAGTTCCTTTTTCGTTTCTTCTTTTTTCTTTGTTTTCGACGATCTCGAAACTTTTTTCTTTACCTGCTCAACGTCTTCTTCGTCAACGATTGGTGCTTTTGGAATCAGCGTATTTAAACCTCTTCCAAGTCCCATTTTTTTTGCTGACATTAATTTTCACCTCCATTTTCGATAACTTCTTCTGCCAGAAGGTCGTAACTTTCTGCTCCTGAAGAACGAGGGTCATACAAATTGATTGGAAGTCCATGACTTGGTGCTTCTGCCAGACGTACATTTCTTGGGATGATCGTTTTGTAAATATTCTGATTCAAATATGATTTTACATTCTCAACAACCTGTAATGACAGATTTGTTCTGGCATCATACATTGTAAATACAACACCCTCTATTGTAAGATCTGGATTCAAACTCTTCTGAATCAATTCAATCGTATAAATCAACTGAGTTAATCCATCTAATGCATAAAATTCACATTGAATTGGAACGATCACTGTATTCGCTGCTGTCATCGCATTAACCGTTAGCATTCCCAATGCTGGCGGACAGTCAATAATTATGAAATCATATTGTTTCTTTACTTTCTCAAGATTATGTTTCATGATGAACTGCATCTTATCAACGGTCATCAATTCGATCTCGGCTCCGGCCAGATTTCGATTTGCTGGAAGTAAGGATAAATTATCAAACAAGTCTTTAACGATACAATTCTGTATCTTCTCTTCTCCTGTAATCACCTCATAAGTTGTCTTATCCAGCTCGTTTTTTTCTAATCCCAAGCCACTGGTGGTATTCCCCTGTGGGTCCATATCAACGAGTAAAGTCTTTTTTCCTCTTGCAGCTAATGCTGCCGAAAGATTTACCGCTGTCGTTGTCTTCCCAACTCCACCTTTCTGGTTGGCAATTGCAATAATTCTTCCCATTTTTTTCTCCTTTTGAACAATATTATAACACTAATTATTTTTCATTGCTACATGTTTCACGTGAAACATTTATTAATTTTTGTGCAATTTCGCTTTTATAACTATTAAGATTCTTTTCGTTTTTATATTGAATGTTTCACGTGAAACATTTATTAAATAATCAATGCATACTACTATTTTTCAAGAAGAAAAATGGAGTGTCTTCACAAATAAGAACACTCCATAATTCCACATATTTTTTAAAATCTTATCATCTGCTATTTATTTACTCAAATTTGATTTTATTACATTTGTTCAGGACACTGAATTCCTAACAGATCCAAACCATCTTTAATTACTTGTTTTGCTAAGATCACAATCTTAACTCTCGCTTCTTTTAACTTCTGATCTTCCACATTACACTGGTTTTCATGATAGAAACGGTTAAAACTTTGAGCTACTCCCATTACATATCTTGAGATTACAGATGGTTCTAATCTATCTGCTGCCACCTTGATCACTTCAGGGAATCTTTCAATCTCTTTTAATAATGCAACAGATGTTTCATCTGTTACTAAAGATGGATCGATCTCTCCAACTTCTGTGATTCCTGTTTTTCTTAATACACTTGCCGCACGTGCATATGTGTACTGAACATAAGGACCTGTTTCCCCATCAAAGCTGTGTATCTTCTCCCATGTAAATGTTACATCTTTAATTCTCTGATTATATAGGTCATTAAAGATAATTGCTCCGATTCCAACTTTCTGTGCAACATCCTCTTTATCCTTCAGATCTGGATTCTTCTCTGCAATAATTTCTCTGATCTTAGATACTGATTCTTTTAAGATATCTTCTGCATATACAATGTTACCACTTCTTGTAGAAAGTTTTCCACCTTCTAAACTTACTAATCCATAAGGTACATGAATTAAGTTTTCTTTAGCCCATTCATATCCCATTAACTCAACAACTTTAAATACTTGAGCAAAATGTAATTTCTGCTCTAATCCTGTAACATAAATACATTTATCAAAGTTATATTCTTTCTTACGATAGAAAATAGCAGCAAGATCACGAGTTGCATAAATACTGCTTCCGTCTTTCTTCATAACCAGACAAGGAGCCATATCATATTCATCAAGATCAACGATCATTGCTCCTTCACTTTCTTTTAGCAGATTCTTTTCTTTTAATTCTTCTACAACTGCTGCTGTCTTATCACGATAGAAACTTTCTCCTGTATAATGATCAAAATCCATATTCAGCATCTTATAGATTCTCTTATATTCTACCATACTGATATCTTTAAACCATTCCCAGATAGATAGTGCTTCTTCATCCCCTTGTTCCATCTTTGCAAACCATTCACGTGCCTGATCATTTAATGTATCATCTTTCTCTGCTTCTTCATGAAATTTTACATAGATTCTTAACAGTTCTGGAATACCTTTTTCTTCAACTGCTTCTTTGCTTCCCCATTTTTTATATGCAACGATCAGTTTACCAAACTGTGTTCCCCAATCACCTAAGTGATTAATTCTTTCTACCTTATATCCAAGCTTATCAAAAATATGATATAAAGAGTTTCCAATAATCGTTGTTCTTAAATGTCCAACGTGGAAGTTCTTTGCAATGTTTGGAGAAGAATAATCGATACATACTGTTTTTCCTTTTCCAATTTCCTGTGCACCATAAGTACCGTTTACCTTTGCCAGTACTTCTTTTACATAATTCTCTTTATTCAAGAAGAAGTTTACATATGGTCCCATTGCTTCTACTTTTGATACATCTTCACTTGTAGGAATCTTTTCTGCAATCTCTGTTGCGATCATATTCGGAGCTTTACGAAATACTTTTGCTAACTGAAAACATGGAAATGCAAAATCTCCCATATCATCTTTTGGTGGTATTTCAAGAATCCCATCAATTTTTTCTTTATCTAATTCTTCAATTGTTTGATCTAGTAGATCAATAACTTTATTTCTCATAATCTTCCCTTTCTACATCTCTATCATAGTCTGGATCACCACTGCATTTGTTTTCCATCGTTCAATAGAAAATTCTTTTGTTAGTTTATTTTCTAAAACAGAACGCTTCTCATAGAAATCTTTTGCATTTTTTATCACTTTTGGTTTTGCTTCAATATTAATTAATATTTTATACTCATCAATATTCATTTCAAAATTAAGGACAAAAACACCTATCTCATTTAAAAGACTCTCCAACACTGCCTGAAAACCTTTTAAAAATGAAAATGTCATGCATACTTTTGAACTCTCTGATGAATCCTGATAATTGATACGTTGTGTTGGATAAAGTTTCTTAACATATCCCATCAACTGTTCAAATGCTGGAACAAACAATATTTTCTGATCTTCCCTTTCCACAAATTCTTCTGCAAAAAGGCAAGTCTCTTCCAGTCCCTTCTGGTAATCATGTAATTTTGTTATCTTTTCTTCTTTTTCACGCAGGATCATCTGAAATTCATGAATCTCTTTCTCAATCTGAATCATATCCTCAGAAACAGGCTGCTTCTCCTCCTCAATCTCCAGTGGAAGCGGAGAAAATACCTTTCGGATCTGATAAATCTTCTGCTGATTATTGATCGCACCTTCTTTTTCATTCTTCTCCTGAATCATATCCTGCATCTTATGATTCAGTTGATTTCGATCAGTTTTCAATTCCTGAATCTGTTCTTCCAAATAGTCATATAACTGATCGATCAGGTGACTTTTATCTTTGTTTTTTTCCATAATTTTCCCACTTTCTTTTTATCATAAACGATAAGGAAAAGAAATGAAAGTATAAACTTCTAGCAAATCGGTTCTTTTGTCGGCAATCCTGCTTTTCTCGGAAAACGTTTTGGTGTTGCTTTTGTCTTATGAATCTTTAAGATCGTTCTCGCCATATCCGTATCCGGAATCTCAAAAGAAATAATATCCTCAATGCTGCCGCCTAAAATTTTCACTGCTTTCTTTGAATTTGCTGCTTCCTCTTTAATATCTCCTGATTTATATGGCAGAAAATATCCATCCTCTTTTACATAAGGAAGACAATATTCTGATAAAACTGTCAGATTGGCAACAGCCCTTGAAACAACATAATCAAATTGTTCTCTATATTCCTTTTGTTTTGCAAAATCTTCCGCTCTTCCATGAATTGCTGTAATCTTTTCAAGTCCAAGTGCTTCTATCACTTCATTTAAGAATTTAATACGCTTATTTAAAGAATCCAGTAACACAATCTCTAATTCTGGAAATGCGATCTTTAATGGAATTCCTGGAAATCCCGCACCTGTTCCAATATCAAGAATTTTCTGACCAGTTAAAGAAACTCCACTCTTGATCAATGCAAGACTATCAGCAAAGTGTTTATCGATCACTTCATTCTTCTCTGTGATTGCTGTCAGATTCATCACTTTATTCTTCTCAACAAGCATCTCATAGTATGTTTCAAACTGCTCTAACTGATGATCGCTCAATTTAATTCCAAATGCAGCTGCTTTTTCTCTTAATCTCTCCATCTATTATCTCCTGTGGTGCATCTGTTCCAGATAAATCAGTAATACAGAAATATCCGCTGGTGATACTCCTGAAATTCTAGATGCCTGTCCGATGGAAGATGGGCGGATCTTTGATAACTTTTGTTTCGCTTCAATTCGTAAGCTTCCAACATCTTCGTAATCAATATCTTCCGGAATTCTCTTCTTTTCCATCTTCTTAAACTGTTTTACCTGTGACAGCTGGCGTTTGATATATCCTTCATATTTAATATTAATATTTACCTGTTCCTGAACATCCAGATCATACTCTGGTCTCTCTGGATCGATTGGTGCCAAATCCATATAAGTAAGCTCCGGTCGACGGATCAGTTCTGTCATTTTAGCAGATGATTTTAATGTTGTACTTCCAAGCTCTTCAAGTAATGACTGCACATTTTTAGACGCACCCACATTAATATCCTCTAGTCGTTTCATCTCATCTTCGATCTGCTGTTCTTTTACTAATAATTTATCATATCTTTCCTGACTGATCAGTCCTGCTTCATATCCGATCTTGGTCAGACGAAGATCGGCATTATCCTGACGAAGCAACAATCGATATTCTGCTCTTGATGTCATCATACGATATGGTTCCTGTGTTTCTTTTGTTACCAGATCGTCGATCAAAACTCCAATATAAGCCTGTGAACGATCTAAAATAATTGGATCTTTTTCTTGCAGTTTGCGTGCAGCATTGATACCTGCCATCAGACCTTGTGCTGCTGCCTCTTCATATCCTGAACTTCCATTAAACTGCCCACCAGAAAATAACCCGTCAATCTCTTTAAATTCCAATGAAGCTTTTAGCTGTGTCGCATCAATACAATCATATTCAATTGCATAAGCATTTCTCACAATCTTAGCATTCTCTAATCCTGGCACACTGTGATACATCTTATACTGTACATCTTCCGGCAACGAGCTTGACATACCACCAACATACATCTCATTCGTGTACTCGCCCTCTGGCTCAATAAATACCTGATGTCTATTCTTATCTGGGAATTTCACAATCTTATCTTCAATCGATGGGCAGTATCTAGGTCCTGTTCCTTCAATTGCACCAGAAAATAACGGTGATCTGTGAATATTTTCTTTAATGATTTCATGTGTTTCTTCCGTCGTATAAGTTAACCAACAGGAAATCTGATCTCTCTTAATATCTTCTTCCTTATTTGTAAAACTGAATGGAACAATTCTCTCGTCTCCAAACTGTTCTGCCATCTTAGAAAAATCAATCGTATTCTTATCAATTCTGGCTGGTGTCCCTGTCTTAAATCGTCTCATGGAGATTCCATGACTCTTCAAGGAATCTGTCAGGTAATTTGCTGCCTGAAGTCCATTTGGTCCTGTATGATTGCTGACTTCTCCATAAATACAGCGCGCCTTTAAATATGTTCCTGTCGTTAAGACAACAGCTTTTGCATAGTAAACAGCTCCTGAATATGTCTTAACACCTTTGATCTTCCCATCTTCAACAAGAATCTCTGTAACTTCGCCCTGACGAAGTGTAAGATTTGGTGTATTTCCCATCACCTGTGTCATGGAAATAGAATACATCTTCTTATCTGCCTGTGCTCTTAAAGAATGCACTGCCGGCCCTTTCGATTTATTCAACATCTTAGACTGTAGATAAGTCTTATCAATATTTTTACCCATCTCACCGCCCAATGCATCAATTTCTTTTACCAGATGTCCTTTGGAACTTCCTCCAATATTAGGATTACATGGCATCAATGCAACACTATCCATGCTTACTGTAAAACAAATCGTTTCAAATCCCATTCTGGCTGCTGCAAGTGCAGCTTCGCATCCGGCATGACCTGCACCTACAACAATAATATCATATTTTTCTTCTAAATTATTCATCTTTATTTACCCATACAAAATTCTGCAAAAATCTCATTTACCAGATCTTCTCCCACAGATTCTCCTGTGATAAATCCTAAATGCTCATATGCATCCAAAAGATCAATGGAGAAGAAGTCTTCCGGCATTCCATCTTCAATACTCTGCAACACCATAGCAAGACTCTTTAAAGCTTCACTTACTTCTGTTTTATGTCTCATGTTCGTCAAATAAATCTCATCATTAAAGGATACATGTCCTTCAAAGAAAATATCCTGGATCAGCTGATACAATTCTTCAATTCCAGTCTGCTCTTTGGCTGAAATCTGCACAATCTGCTCAAATCCTTTTTCTTTAAGATCCGATACCTTCACCACCTGATCAAGATCTGCTTTGTTTAATAATACGATCGTCTGCTTATCTTCAATCAGCTCCATAATCTCTTCATCATCTTTTGTTAATGGATCTGAAGTATCCACAACATATAATACAAGATCCGCTTTTGTCAACAAATCTTTTGCTTTATCCACACCGATCTTCTCAATGAGATCATTCGTATCTCTGATTCCTGCTGTGTCAATGATATTCAACGGAATCCCTTTAATCTGAATAGATTCTTCTAACGTATCTCTTGTTGTTCCTGCAATATCTGTGACGATTGCTCGTTCTTCTCCAAGTAATACATTTAACACAGATGATTTTCCAGCATTCGGTTTCCCAACGATAACTGTCTGAATTCCCTCTTTCAGAATTCTTCCATTATCAGCATTCTCCAAAAACTCATTTAACTGATTTATGATCACTTCGACTTGATCTTTCAATTCATCTGAAAATCCGTCCACACTGTAATGTTCCGGATCATCTAATGCAGATTCAATAAACGCCACACTGTGAATGATCTGTTTTCGAATCTCTGTGATCTTCTTTCCTAACGCACCCTCTAACTGCTTTAAAGATGTACTCATTGCAAATTCATTCTTTGACTGAATTAGATCCATAACTGCTTCAGCCTCAGAAAGATCGATCCTTCCATTCAAAAATGCTCTCTTTGTAAATTCTCCCGGCTCAGCTGGCGTTGCTCCTGCCTTAAATACTGCTTCCAAAACCTTCTTCATAACAACCACACCACCGTGGCAGTTAATCTCAACAACATCTTCTGCTGTATAAGAATGAGGTCCTTTCATAACTAATACAATACATTCATCTAGCAATGTGCTTTCATCATAGACATGTCCATAATGTGCCGTATATGTCTTTACATCTTTGATCTTCTTATCTTTTTTCTTCGGTTTAAATACTTTTTCAATAATATCAAGTGCCTCATCTCCACTGATCCTGATAATTCCAATCCCACTGTTAGTCATTGGAGTGGCAATTGCTGCAATCGTATTTGATTTCATATAATATACCTCAAAAAAGGGCTGCCTAAATTAAGGCAGCCCTATATCTTATTTTTTAAGCATAACAACAACTTTACGATAAGGATCCTTACCTTCGCTCTTTGTGATCACTTCTGGATCTCTCTGCAATGCAGAATGGATGATTCTACGCTCATTTGGATTCATTGGTTCTAAGTAAATAGGTTTCTTATTCTTCTTTACTTTATAAGCAATGCTTCCAGCTAATTTCTCTAAAGTCTGCTGTCTTCTTTCTCTATAATTTTCTGTATCAAGCTTAATCTTTACAAAAGAATCGCTTTCTTTATTCACATAAAGACTTATAAGATACTGCAGGGCATCCAGTGTCTGTCCATGCTTACCGATCAATGCACCCATCTTCTCTCCAGATACATTGATGTTTAATACGTTATCTCTGCGGTTGTAGTAAAGATTCAACTTTGGATCAAGTCCCATTGCTCTTAATACTTCATCTAAATACTTCTCTGTATCTTTGACGATCTGATCAATGTTTTCTGGTGTCTTATTTTTTCTTGGTTCCTTTACAGGAACTTCATCTTTCACCTTTGGACTCTTCTTAGGCTGACGATTTGATTTCTCATCGACCTTCTTTGATGGCTTTTTCTCAGCTTTTTTCTTTGGTTGTTCCTTTTCTATTGTCTGAGACTTCATAACTTCTGTCTCTTTTTCTTCTTCTTTAATTTCAATGATCACAGGTTTCTTAAATAACCCTAAAAATCCATTACTACCTGAATCGATCACTGTATACTTGAGGTCTGTACTTGGAATTCCTAACTCCATTGCAGCATTCATAACTGCATCAGATTCAGTTTTACCAGTAAATCTCTTTGCTGACATCCTTATTTACCTCCCTTGTTTTTATTGAGTGCATTTGCTTTTGAAGCAATTCCTCCTTTAGAATTTCCTGAATATTCAATATTCTGTGTTGATTTCAGGTTTGCACTCTTCTTGATATTAGAATCTGCTCCTTGCTGTCCCTGCTGTTCTGCTTGCATTCCTAACATCTTTTCATATAGAGAAGGTCCTTTTTTCTTTTTCTTCTTTGCAGCCTTCTCACGGCTCTTTTCAATAATCTTATCCATATCAGCATGATCATAATGATAATTAAAAGCGACCTGCTGGATATACTGGAATAATGCACTTGCTGACCAGTAAAGACCGATACCGATCGGTAATGAAATACACATTACAAATGACATTAAAGGCATTGTGTACATCATACTTTTTGTCATTCCTGCTCCTGGTGTGCTGTCATCCATTTGTGTTGTAGACATAGATGTCTTTGCACTTAAGAACTGGAAGATAAAAGATAATACTGGAATGATCAATAACGGTGTTAATCTAAATCCTGGTGCTGAATTTAAATCCATACCTAAGAATAAGTTTGGTTTAAATTGTGCATCTCTTGCGATCTGAGGAATATAAGTATTAACTCCACGAATTACATAATACAGTGCCATGATGATCGGAAACTGAATTAATGTTGGTAAACATCCACCTGTTGGACTTGAACCATATTTTGCATAAACCTTCTGCATCTCTTCCTGCTGTTTCATCATAGATGCCTGGTCTCTTTTATTACGATATTTTTTTGTAATCTTATTAATCTCTGGCTGCATATGCTGATTGATCTTCATAGATCTCTGCTGTTTCATAGTAACAGGTAATAAGATCAATTTAGAAACCAATGTAAATAAAATAATACATAAACCGACATTATAGATTCCCATTGCAGCTAATCCATCATAGATTGCTCGAATGATCCAACCAAAAATAATTACAAACGGAGCTAAGATTCCTCCGTTACCCGTGCTCTGCTGGGCTTGTGCCAATAACATCATTTTTTGCACCTTTTTCCTTTCCTTACTTCCGGAACAGGGTCATATCCGCCTTTTGAAAATGGATTACATCTTAATATTCTAAAAATTGCCAAAAGACTTCCTTTGACAACCCCGTGTTTCTCCAATGCTTCTATGGCATATTCCGAACAAGTCGGAACATATATACATGTTCCTCTTCCCTTTAATCTCGATAAATATTTTCTGTAAAACCTGATAATGGATATTAAAATCTTCTTCAATTGTAATCAACTCTTCTTCAGATGATGCAAATCTATCAAATGTAGAAATGCACTTTCAATTGTATGGTAATTCTGTCCTTTTGCAGTTTGTCTTGCAATTACTACCATATCATATCCTGTTTTCAAATTATCCTGATTCAAACGATAGCTTTCACGAATTAAGCGTGTAGTTCTGTGTCTGACTACACTATTTCCTACTTTTTTACTTACTGATATTCCCAGACGGTTATATTCTAGATCATTCTTCCTATAATAAAGGACCAAGTACCTGTTGGCTTTGGAGTTTCCTTCATTATATACCATCTGGAATTCTCTGTTATTTCTTAATGAATGATAATTCTTCATGGTTCTCTTCCTTATTAATAGAGAAAAGAAAAGGTCACATCTCTGCGACCTAAGCTGATAATCTATTTCTTCCTTTTGCTCTTCTGCTCTTCAGAACTTTTCTTCCGTTTGCAGTGCTCATTCTTTTTCTAAATCCATGAACCTTAGATCTCTGTCTTTTCTTTGGCTGAAATGTCATTTTCATGCTAAAACACCTCCTTAACAAAATTTTATGATTATATATCTGAATAATATATTCGTAAAAACATCACTCCTATTATAGACAGAGAAACGCCAAAAAGTCAAGTAAATTCTAAGCTTTTTTCACTTTCTTATAGAATTTCATATATATTGTGTTTTACGCACAAGTTATCCACAATTTGTAGATAACTTGTGTATAACTTGGTGATAAAATGTGAATTATAAACACAGTATTTGTCAAATTCCTTTGTTTTTTCTCGTTTTTTGACATGTGTATAATGTGGAACAACTTATCCACAATATGTGGGCAACTTTTATTTTTCGATTGAAAAAAGAAATTTTTTGTTATACACTATATGCATAGTGCCGTATTATGCACATTTATAAAAATATGATTTAGAAAGGGATTTATGTTATCCATGAAAAACGAAATTGAAAAAATTTGGGATGATGTATTAGTCAAGCTTGAGCAAGAGCATGACGTCTCCAGTGCTGCGATCAATGCCTGGATTAAGCCATTACATATCAAAGATGTCCAGTCAAATAAGATCATTCTGTCTCTGGATGCAAAATACGATGAGCGGGGTATTCAGTTTATCAAGAAAAAAATGTACGATTTTTATATTTCCCTTGCTATTTCTGATCTGACAGGAAAGAAATACGATATCGAGTTCGAACTTGAAAAAGAAGGAGAAAAACCACAAGAAACTCCTGCTGCTGCACCTGAACATGATAATAATAACTTAAATCCCCGCTATACTTTTGATACATTCGTAATCGGCGACAATAACCGCATGGCACATGCCGCAAGTATTGCTGTTGCGGAAGCTCCAGCGGAAGCCTATAATCCGCTGTTTTTATATGGAGGTGCTGGTCTTGGAAAAACTCATTTAATGCACTCCATTGCACATTACATTATTGAACACAACAGTTCTTTAAATGTTTTGTATGTAACAAGTGAAGACTTTACAAACGAAGTCATCAATTCAATTCAACATAAAAAACAAGAAGAATTGCGCAGCAAATACCGCAATATCGATGTTTTATTGGTCGATGATATTCAGTTTGTTATTGGTAAAGAAAGTACTCAGCAGGAATTTTTCCATACTTTTAATGCACTTTATAACTCTAAAAAACAGATCATTCTTTCTTCTGATAAACCTCCAAAAGAACTGGATGTTTTAGAAGAGAGACTTCGAAGCCGTTTCAGCTGGGGACTACCAGTTGATATTCAGCCTCCAAACTATGAAACAAAGGTTGCGATCCTTAGAAAACGTGCGGAATTAGACAATATTTATATTGATGATGAGATTTTTGACTATATTGCTACCCATATTAAGTCTAATATCCGTGATCTGGAAGGTGCCTTAAACAAGATCAAAGTTTATTCTAAATTAAATAAGAAACCGATTGACCTTGAATTATCAAAAATCGCCCTTCAGGATCTGATCGACAACAAGACAAAACAAGCTATTACACCTGAATTGATCATGCAAACAGTTGCAGAACATTTTAATATTCAGACAAGTGATATCATTTCCAAAAAAAGAAGTCATGATATCGCCTATCCACGCCAGATTTGTATGTATTTATGCAAGAAAATGACGGATCAGTCTCTTGTTAAGATTGGTGAGATCATTGGAAAACGTGATCATTCTACTGTCATTCATGGCATTGAAAAAATTGAAAAAGACTTAGACAAAGACCCTGAATTAAGCAAGGTTATTGATGTTATTACCAAAAAAATGGATTAATTTTTATTTTTTCCACATTTTTTCGATAGTTATCCACATTTTCCGTGGATAACCTGTGGATATCCTGTGTATTAGTATTTTTGCTGATTTTGGTGATGTTGATAAATCTATGATTATCCTCTAATTTTCATCAAGTTTTAAACATTTTATCAACCCTTATAACCCTTTATACTTAGCGGTTTTTTAAGGTTATCCCCAAATCCACAGCTACTACGACTATTACTACGACTTTTATTTATTTATTTAACAACAATCTGACACCGAAAGGAGTTATACACATTTATGAAAATCATATGTACAAAATCTGATTTAGTGCATGCTGTTTCTATTGTTTCCAAAGCAGTATCAAACAACACTACGCTTCCCATCTTAAAATGTATTTTAATTGAAGCTAGTACAGGAAATATTAAATTAACAGCGAATGATATGGAACTTGGAATTGAAACCACCATTGATGGACAGATTCATCAGCCTGGTAAAATTGCAATTGAAGCAAAACTTTTTTCTGAAATCGTTAGAAAATTACCGGATAATGACATAACAATAGAAACAGATGATCAGTACAAAGCAACGATCACTTGTGAAAAAGCATGTTTTCAGATTATGGGACAAGAAGGTGAAGAATTTCCTTCTTTACCAGAGATTGAAAAAAATCAAAGTATCACTTTATCCCAGTTTTCTTTAAAAGAAGTGATTCGTCAAACAATTTTTTCGATTTCGGATAATGAAAATACGAAATTAATGACGGGTGAATTATTTGAAGTAAAAGATGACAAATTAAGTGTTGTATCTTTAGATGGACATCGAATTTCCATCAGACATATTGAATTAAAAGATCATTATGATCCGTTTAAAGTTGTCGTTCCTGGGAAAACTTTACAAGAAATTGTGAAGATCATTTCTGGAGAAATGGATGAAAATGTTTCAATTTATGTAACTTCAAAACATATTTTATTTGAATTTGATAATACAAGAGTTGTTTCAAGATTGCTGGAAGGGGAATATTATAAGATAAGCCAGATGTTATCTAGTGATTATGAAACAAAGATTACAATTAACAAAAAAGAATTTTTAAATTGTATCGACAGAGCGAGTCTTTTGATTCGTGAATCTGATAAAAAACCAATTATTATCGATATTGCTGACCATTCATTAAAATTAAATATTAATTCTTTCTTTGGATCTATGGAAGAAGAAATTCTGATCCAAAAAGAAGGAAGAGATCTGTTAATTGGCTTTAATCCAAAGTTTTTGATGGATGTTCTTCGAGTGATCGATGATGAAGAAATCAATATTTATCTGGTAAATCCGAAAGCACCTTGTTATATCAAAGATGATGCAGGAACATACAATTATCTGATTCTTCCGGTTAATTTTAATCATTAAGAAAGGACTTTTGAGATGGAAATTAAACTTAAAGATGAATTTATTAAACTTGGACAGGCATTAAAAGCAGCTGGACTTGTAGATTCTGGAGTTGTGGCAAAAATTGTCATTCAGGATGGTGAAGTTCTTGTGAATGGAGAAGTTGAAACAAGAAGAGGAAAAAAATTATATGGTGGCGAAGTTGTATCTTTTGATGGTCAGGAGATTCATATCGTCAAATAGTTTGGAGTAGTATGATTATTAAATCTTTGGAATTAAAAAATTATCGAAATTATGACGAACTTTCCATGAATTTTGCGAGTGGAACGAATTTATTGTATGGAGATAATGCCCAGGGAAAGACCAATATTCTGGAATCAATTTATTTAAGTGCGACAACAAAATCACACCGTGGAAATAAGGACCGGGAGTTGATAAAGTTTGAAGAGAATGAAGCTCACATAAGAATTCATTTCGAAAAACAGGGAATTGATCATCAGTTAGATATGCATCTTAAAAAAAATAAAGCAAAAGGTGTGGCAATTGACAGAATTCCGATTCGAAGATCCAGTGATCTGTTGGGACAGATTCCGGTAATTTTATTTTCGCCCGAAGATTTAAAGATTGTAAAGAGTGGTCCAAGTGAAAGAAGAAAATTTCTCGATATTGAATTATCCCAAATGGAAAGATTATATCTGTATCAATTAACAAATTATAATAAAATACTAGTTCAGAGAAATAATCTGTTAAAACAGATACGTTTTCAGAATAATCTGATAGAAACATTAGAAGCATGGGATATTCAGCTCGTAAAATATGGCTCAGAGGTTATTAAATATCGTGAAAAATTTATCAAACATTTGGGTGAAGTTTGTCAAAAGATTCACAATAAATTAACTGGCGGGAAAGAAAAAATTTTACTGGAATATGACCGCGATGTAGGGTATGATAGTTATTTAACGGAACTTGCAAAGAAGAGACAAAAAGATTTAAAATATTCTACAACGACAGTGGGACCGCACAGGGATGATATCAGTTTTATTGTGAATGGGATTGATATCCGCAAATATGGTTCCCAAGGGCAGCAGCGGACAGCAGCGCTCTCTTTGAAGCTGGCACAGATCCAGTTGATGAGAGAAGTGATGAAAGAGTCACCGATCCTGCTGCTTGATGATGTTTTATCTGAACTTGACAGTAATCGTAAGACGTATTTACTAGAGAGTATCAAGGATACGCAGACGATCATTACCTGTACAGGTCTGGATGAATTTATTAGTAAACACCTGCCGATCCAACGGATGTTTCAGATAAAAGCAGGAAAAATTGTAAAGGAAAATTAGGAGGAAACTATGGGTACACAAAAAAATGGAGAATATGGAGCTGATCAGATCCAGATTCTGGAAGGGTTGGAAGCTGTACGTAAAAGACCCGGAATGTACATTGGTAGTACATCAGAAAAAGGACTTCATCATCTGGTATACGAAATTGTAGATAATGCCGTAGATGAATCTCTGGCTGGATTCTGTGATACGATCATCGTAACATTGAACAAAGACGGCTCTGTAACGGTTGAGGATAATGGGCGTGGAATTCCGGTTGGGATCAATAAGAAAAAAGGTGTATCCAGCGTTGAAGTTGTATTTACGATCCTTCACTAACAAAGAATTTAAAAATCGTCTTAACAGATGATCGTGGGGAAGAACAGGTTTCTGAAACGTTCCACTATGAAGGTGGTATTAAAGAATTTGTGACTTACCTGAACAAGGGGAAAGAAGCACTTTATCCAGATGTGATCTATTGTGAGGGTGAAAAAGATGGTGTGTATGTTGAAGTTGCATTCCAGCATAACGATTCTTACAATGAGACATCCTTAAGTTTTGTAAATAATATCATTACACCGGAAGGTGGTACACATTTATCTGGATTTAAGATGGCATTGACATCAACGTTTAATGATTATGCGAGAAAGAATAACCTTCTGAAAGAAAAAGAAGATAATTTAAGTGGTGAAGATATTCGTGAAGGATTGACTTCTGTTATCAGTATTAAGATCGGAGAACCTCAGTTTGAAGGTCAGACAAAACAGAAATTAGGAAATAGTGAAGCGAGGGGTGCAGTTAACAGTATTTTATCTGAGCAGTTGAAATATTTCTTAGAACAAAATCCTCAGGTTGCGAAGATAATCTGTGAGAAGGCTGTACTTGCACAGAGAGCAAGAGATGCTGCGAGAAAAGCGCGAGATCTTACAAGAAGAAAGACAGCACTTGATGGTATGAGTCTTCCTGGAAAACTTGCCGATTGTTCAGATAAGAATCCGGAAAACTGTGAGATCTATATCGTCGAGGGAGATTCTGCGGGTGGTTCTGCAAAGACGGCTCGTTCCCGTGCAACTCAGGCAATCCTGCCTCTTCGTGGTAAAATCTTAAATGTTGAGAAGGCAAGGCTTGATAAAGTACTTGTCAATAAAGAGATTCAGGCAATGATCACAGCATTTGGTACAGGAATTCATGAAGATTTTGATATCGAGAAATTAAGATACCATAAGATCATCATCATGACAGATGCCGATGTTGATGGTGCACATATCGCAACACTGCTTCTGACGTTCATATACCGCTTTATGCCGGAATTGATCAAGAAAGGGTATGTATATCTTGCCCAGCCTCCTCTTTACCGTGTAGAGAAGAATAAGAAGTTCTGGTATGCTTACAGTGATGAGGAATTAAACAACATTCTTCAGGAAATTGGACGAGATAACAATAACAAGATCCAGCGTTACAAAGGTCTTGGAGAGATGGATGCAGAACAGTTATGGGATACAACCATGGACCCTGAGAAGAGAATTTTATTAAGAGTAAACCTCGATGAAGATTCAGCTTCAGAGATCGATCTGACATTTACAACACTGATGGGTGATCAGGTAGAACCAAGACGAGAATTTATTGAAGCAAACGCAAAATATGTACAGAATCTTGATATTTAGGAAGGGAGAAACAAATGGACGAGAATACAATTTTTGATAAAGTTCATGACATTGACCTCAAAAAAACAATGGAGAATTCATATATTGATTATGCCATGAGCGTTATCGCTTCCAGAGCTCTTCCAGATGTGCGTGACGGTTTGAAACCGGTACAGAGAAGAATTCTTTATGCGATGATAGAATTAAATAACGGACCTGATAAACCACATCGTAAATGCGCTCGTATCGTCGGTGATACAATGGGTAAATATCATCCACATGGTGACAGCTCTATCTATGGTGCGTTAGTTAATATGGCACAAGAATGGTCCACGAGATATCCATTGGTAGATGGACATGGAAACTTTGGTTCTGTTGATGGTGATGGTGCAGCTGCCATGCGTTATACAGAAGCAAGATTAAGCAAGATTTCTATGGAGCTTCTGGCTGATATTAACAAGAATACAGTTGATTTCAGCCTACAGGAGCGACGATCCTTGGACGTTCTGGAATTGATCAGGCTTACCGTACAGGCCGTGGAAAGATTAAAGTACGTGCTGTTACAGATATTGAGGCAATGGCAAATGGAAAGCAGCGTATTATCGTAACAGAGCTTCCATACATGGTAAACAAAGCAAGACTGATCGAGAAGATCGCAGCTTTGGTAAGAGAAAAGAAAGTGGAAGGAATTACAGAGCTTCGTGATGAATCTGACAGAAGTGGTATGCGTATCTGCATCGAACTTCGTCGTGATGCGAATGCGAACGTAATCCTGAACCAGTTATATAAACATACACAGCTTCAGGATACATTTGGTGTGATCATGCTGGCACTTGTTGATGGACAGCCAAAGACAATGAATCTACATGAGATGCTAGATTACTATCTGACACACCAGAAAGATGTTGTGACAAGAAGAACACGCTATGAATTAAATAAAGCGGAAGAACGCGCGCATATCTTAGAAGGATTACTGATCGCACAGGATAACATCGATGAAGTGATCAAGATCATTCGTGGAGCCGAGAACATTCAGGCAGCCAAGCTTGAATTGATGGAACGCTTTGGACTTTCAGATGCACAGGCACAGGCAATCGTTGATATGCGTCTGAGAGCACTGAATGGTTTGGAACGTGCCAAACTTGAAAAAGAATACAAAGAATTGATGGAGCGTATCGGTGAATTGAAGGCAATTCTTGCAGATGAAAAGAAATTACTTGGAGTTATCAAAGATGAAATTGCACTGATCCGTGACAAATATGGCGATGAAAGAAGAACACAGATTGGATTTGATGTTGATGATATTTCCATGGAAGATCTGATCCCTAGAGAAAATACTGTGATCACAATGACAAAACTTGGATATATCAAGAGAATGACTGTTGATAATTTCAAAAGTCAGAATCGTGGTGGTAAAGGTATCAAGGGAATGCAGACAATCGATGAGGATTACATCGAAGAACTGTTTATGACAACGACACATCACTATATCATGTTCTTTACAAATACAGGACGTGTATATCGTCTGAAAGCATATGAGATTCCTGAGAGTGGAAGAACAGCACGAGGAAGTGCAATCGTTAATCTGCTTCAGTTACAGCCAGGAGAGAAGATTACAGCAGTGATTCCACTTGTAGATTACGAAGAAGGAAAATATCTATTAATGGCAACGAAATATGGTGTTGTTAAGAAATCATCTATCATGGAATATGCAAATATCCGTAAGACAGGATTAGCAGCAATCACATTAAAAGATGATGACCAGCTGATCGAAGTTAAATATACGGAAGATGATGAGGATGTATTCCTTGTAACGAAGAATGGACAGTGTATCCGTTTCCATGAGAGTGACGTCAGATGTATTGGACGAACTTCTATGGGGGTTCGTGGAATCAATCTGACAGGTGATGACGAAGTTATTGGAATGCAGCTTGACAGTCAGGGAGAAGCGTTACTGATCGTATCTGCAAATGGTATGGGTAAACGTACACTGACTTCTGAGTTTACAACACAGCATCGTGGTGGTAAAGGAATTAAGTGCTACAAGATCACAGAAAAGACAGGTGATGTTGTAGGTGTGAAGGCTGTGAATGACGATAATGAGATTATGATGATCACAACAGAGGGAATTATCATACGCACAGCGGTAGATTCTATTTCTATTCTTGGAAGAAATACTTCTGGAGTAAAAGTTATGAATGTTGGTGAAAATGTTGAAGTAGCTAGCATCGCAAAAGTCCGTGAAGAGAAGCTTGAAGACGAAATGGAAAAAAATACAACAGAAGAATAAAAATAAAAATCAGGGCGTAGATGAATTGTCTATGTCCTGATTTCGTTATATAATAAAACAATGATACCAAGGTCAAAATCTGATGCAGCTTTATTTGCAGGAAAATTTATGATATTTTGGCAGTGACAATAAAATATTTTTGGAGGAAAACATGAGAACGATTCATACAGATGAGATCATCAAGAATATAAAAGAGATGTGCATCGAGGCAAATTTATCTCTGACAGAAGATATGAAATGCCGTTTTAAGAATGCAACAGAAAGTGAAAAGAGCCCATTAGGAAAACAGATTTTAAATCAATTGCAGGAAAATATGGAAATTGCAGCAGCAGATCAGATTCCAATCTGTCAGGATACAGGAATGGCAATCGTATTTTTAAATATCGGACAGGATGTTCATATTGAGGGTATGGATTTACATGATGCAGTTAACGAAGGGGTGCGTCAGGGGTATACAGAAGGATATCTTAGGAAATCTGTTGTAAAGGATCCGTTGATCCGTGAGAATACAAAAGATAATACACCTGCGATCATGCATATAGATATTGTCCCAGGGGAAAATCTTGAAATTCTAGTAGCTCCAAAAGGATTTGGAAGTGAAAATATGAGTCGTATATTTATGTTAAAACCAGCAGATGGAGAAGAGGGGATAAAGAAATCAGTAATTCAGGCAGTAAAAGATGCAGGACCTAATGCCTGCCCACCAATGGTTGTAGGTGTTGGATTGGGTGGAAGTTTTGAAAAAGCAGCATTTCTAGCTAAGAAGGCATTGACGAGAAACTTAGATACACCATCTGAGAAGCCACATATTGCGAAATTAGAGAAAGAATTGTTAGAAGAAATCAATCAGTTAGGTATTGGTCCAGGAGGGCTTGGAGGTTCAACAACTGCGTTAGGACTTAATATTGAGACATACCCTACACACATTGCGGGAATGCCATTAGCAGTAAATATCTGCTGTCACGTAAATCGTCATGCACATAGAGTGTTATAAAGAGTTAGATATTATCTATCGTTCAGACGAAATTTTTAGAATATAGTATTTTTTAAATACAAGGAGTAGAAGATTATGGAGAAACATTTAAATGTTCCAGCAAATACAGAAGAGTTGGCAGAGCTTAAATCTGGAGATTATGTATATTTGACAGGAACGATCTATACAGCTAGAGATGCGGCACATAAAAGAATGTATGAAACGCTGTTAGATGGGAAAGAATTACCAGTAGATGTAAAAGGGCAGTTTATTTATTATCTCGGGCCAACACCAGCAAGAGAAGGACAGGTCATTGGATCAGCAGGACCGACAACAAGCAGCAGAATGGATAAATATACCCCAACGATGCTTGATCAAGGATTAAAAGGTATGATCGGAAAAGGAAAACGATCTTCAGAAGTCATTGAATCAATAAAACAGAATGGTGCAGTATATTTTGCCGCAGTTGGAGGAGCAGGAGCACTTCTTTCAAAGTGTATTAAGGAGGCGGAAGTAATCGCTTATGATGATCTGGGAACAGAAGCAATTCGAAAATTAAGAGTTGAAAACTTTCCAGTTATTGTAGTAATTGACAATCAGGGGAATAATCTTTATGAGACTGCAGTAGAAAATTTCAAAAAATTAAAATAATCAATCAAAACCTATTGACAAAAGGAAATTACTTTGGTAAGATATTCAAGCGTCATGTGAATGACGGATGCAATTAAATATATTGATATTTAGGCATTTGCAGAAGTACTCAAGTGGCTGAAGAGGTGCCCCTGCTAAGGGTATAGACCGTTTACGCGGTGCGAGGGTTCAAATCCCTCCTTCTGCGCTTATTAAATCTTCCAAATAGGAGGATTTAATTTTTTGACAAAAGGTATTGACATGGATGCAAAAGTGTGATATCTTATAGAAGTTGCACTGCTTATAGCAGAGTAACAAATATCATTTAGAAAGATGATGAAAAGAGCATTTATTTATTTGAGTTGTTGGACGGAGAACGATCACAACAATTGAATAAAATAAATCAAAAAAACTCTTGACAGAATGAA
>PPYE01680750.1_pt1 | contig 23416 bp, 19 predicted proteins | sample 1559881 | NCBI WGS metagenome assembly PPYE01 (sample SAMN08240022, study PRJNA423297) | Human gut metagenome, whole genome shotgun sequencing project. | reverse complement strand
TTGGCAACGCAGATGCCGTGCCGCAGCCGCCGGAGCGGTGCTTAAGCCGTAAGGCGGGAATTGTGCGGTGTTGCCCTAAAAATAAATTGGAGTAGCAAAGCTTATGCGAACCATTGCCATCCCGCAGCTGTACTGCGGGGCATCCGGCAAAAAAGGAGCCTATAACCGGCAGGAGGTTGGCCTTGCACGGGCGTTTGCCGCCCTGGGCTGCCGGGCTGTTGTACTGTACCCGGACCCGGACGCCGCCCCCGAAGCTGTGACCAGCGAGGACCTGGAGCCCAATGTGCGCATCTATTATGTGCCGGCCCGCAAAGCCGGGGTCAGTGCCTTTTACCGCACCTGGCAGCCGCTGCTGAACGAGCATGTGGACGCCGTGCATGTGATGGGGGATAACGCCCTCGGCGTGCCGGGGCTGTACCGCTTTTGCCGGGATCACGATATCTTTTTCTACAGCCAGCTGGGGGCCATCAAAAGTACGTCCGAAAACCCGGTTATGCGGGCTGTGATGGACCTTTTGTGCCGCCGCAACCTGGCTATCTACCGCAAAACCCCAACCTATGCCAAAACCCCCGCCGTGGCCGCCCAGCTGGAACAGCTGCATGTGCCATGCGCCGGGGTAATGCCCGTTGGGCTGGATACCGCCATCATCCCCAATGCAAATGGGGAAAAACATGAACTGCGAGAATTTTTGAAGCTGGACCCCAAAGCCAACTATCTTGTTTTTGTGGGGCGGCTGGATTCCTACAAGCGCCCGCTGGACCTGGTGCCGGTACTGGAAGCACTGCCCCGCAGCTGGAACGCGGTGGTCATCGGGCAGGGGAGCCTGACCGGGGAACTGCAGGATGCCCTGCGCACCCACAAGCTGGAAAACCGCTGTACCTGCATTCCCCAGCTGCCCAACGCAACCGTGCAGGCCTATTACCATGCCTGCGATGTGTTTGTGAACTTTAATGACGGCGAAATTTTTGGCATGAGCCTGCTGGAAGCCATGTATGCGGGCTGCCCGCCGGTTGCCCGCCATGCGCCGGGGCCGGATTTGATCATAGAGCCCGGCACCAGCGGCTATTTTGCCGATACCCCTGCCCAGTTTGCTGAGGCCATCCAGAAAGCAGCGGCGGACCCGGCCTGCGGCCACGCTGCCCAGCGCCGCGTGAATGAACATTTCCTGTGGGCAAACAGCGCCGAAACCGCCCTGGCCATGCTGGACAAACAAGGAGGAAACCGCCGTGGATAATGATGGAGCCTTGCTGGAGGTACTGCGCAATACCTATAAAGGGCTGCGCTTCCGGTGGAAATACCGCGGCCTGATCATTCTGCCCGCGGAACAGGGCAATGCGGCTGCTGCCGATGCCATCCGCGCCGGGCAGCCATTTCTGTTCGGCCGCTGCGGTGCAACCGAGATGCGCACCGTGGCCGAATATTTGACCGGGAAATATACCGAGAAAACCAGGGGTGAGATCAACACCCTGTCCGGTGTGTTTCCCACCGATGATAAAGCGCTGAACCGCTTCTGCAAGCTGTATACTTCCTGCGCTCAGGGGGCGGACCTGCTGGCGCTGTGGGATGTGGGGGCCGAGCGGCAGGTAATCGATGGCTGCCACGGCACCCGCTTTACCCAGCTGCGCGCGCTGGAACCATATTATTATGCCAACCCCTGGAGCGCCGCACTGGCCGGAAAGCATGTGCTGGTGGTACACCCCTTTGCGGATACCATCCGCGCCCAGTACCAAAAGCGCGGGGAGCTGTTCACCAACGCCCCCGGCGGGGTAAACACTCTGCCGGAACTGGCCTCCCTGACCGTCATCCCGGCAGTGCAGGGCCTTGCCGGGCAGAAAACCGGGTATGATACCTGGTTTGATGCCCTTGCCGCAATGGAAAAACAGATGGATGCCTGCGATTATGAGGTTGCCATCATTGGCGCAGGTGCTTACGGCCTGCCGCTGGCCGCCCATGCGCGGGACACCGGCCATGTTGCCATCCAGATGAGCGGCGCTACGCAGCTGCTGTTTGGCATCAAGGGCCGCCGGTGGGACACCCACCCCCAAATCAGCAAGCTGTATAACCCTGCATGGGTGCGCCCCGCCCCCGCCGAACAGCCCGCCAACAAGCAGGCGGTGGAGGGTGGCAGCTACTGGTAGAATCTGCGCCCCTAACATTACGTTATAACAAACCGTCCGCCCGAATCCAGATGTGCAAAGGAGCCGTATCCATGAAGATCCTGATGATCAGCAACCACCTTGGCGTGCAAAGCGGGGTGCAGCGCTATGTGCAGAACCTTCTGCTCAATCTGGACCTTACCCGCTACCAGGTGGATCTGTTTGTCGGCCTTTGCCCGCCGGATCAAGCTTCGTGCGCGCCGGCACTGGAAGCAGCCGGGGTGCATATCATTGCGGTGCCGGACAATAAAAAAGCCCGTATCCGCGCACTGTACCAGCATCTGAAAACCCATAAGGATTACGATATCATCCATTACCATACTGCCAGCAAAATCGGCGCGCCCGTCTGCGGTATGATGCGGGTGCTCTGCCCCCATGCCAAGATCATTGTGCACAGCCATATCGTTTACCCGCCCATGACGCTGACCTGGCGCGCCGCCCATCTGGTGTACCAGCTGTTTGCAGATTACTTTCTGGGCTGCGGCGTGGCTGCGGGCCGGTTTGTGTTTGGTGACCATATCGACCGCAGGCCGAACTTTTCCGTTGCCTGCAATGCGGTGGACCAAACCCGCTTTTACCCCAACGCCGCGGCGCGCACGGCAATCCGCGCCCAGTATGGCATTACCGGAACCGAGCGTCTGGCCGGGTTTGTAGGACGGCTCAACCACCAGAAAAACCCGCTCTACCTCATCCGGGTGTTTGTGGCTATGGTTCAGCAGGACCCCCGCTGGAAGCTGCTGTTGGTGGGCAGCGGCGAGCAGGAACAGCCCATGCGGGAACTTGCCGCCCAGCTTGGCGTGGCGGACCGGGTGCTGTTTGCCGGGGTGCAGAACAATGTGCCCGACTATATGAATGCCTTTGACCTGTTTTTGCTGCCCAGTAACTTTGAAGGCAGCCCCGTTACCCTGGTGGAAGCCCAGGGCTGCGGCGTGCCCTGCCTGGCCTCCACCAATGTGCCGGAGGATGGCTCGGTGACCGAGCTGGTGCATTTCCTGCCGCTCAGTGCCCCGTTTGAAGAGTGGGCCAAAACGGCGGATTCCATTGCTCCCGGCGGGCCGCACGCGGACTATTGGCCCACGCTGGCCGCTGCCGGTTATGAGCTGAAAACCGCTGCACACCGCATGGAGCAGGTGTATGATAAAGTGGCAGGGGAGGGCGCACGATGATTTACGCCGAACTTTCCGGCGGGCTGGGCAACCAGATGTTTGTGTATGCCTTTGCCCGCGCCATGGGCCTGTGCTGCCAGGAGCCTGTCACTTTGATTGACCGGCAGGACTGGAAAACCGGCTCCCCGGCCCACACTGCATTGGCATTGCAGGCACTGCATATCAGCTCAGAGGTGCAGTTCATCACAGATGCAGGCTTTGCCAAGCAGCATCTGCCGGTGCAGAACGCCGCCAAGGCCCTGATGATCCGCCACGAACAGCGTGTGGGCCTGATGGACCGGGACTGGCACCCCTTTGAAGCCCGCATGGCCCCTATGCTGAACGCCATCGGCCTGCATTTTGCGACTGAAGGCTTTATCCCTGCCAAGCGCGGTCACGCCAAAAACTTTCTGGCCTGGGGGTACTTCCAGGGGGCAGATTATTTTAAGGACCAGGCTGAAACTATCCGGGCGGAGCTGCTGCCCATTGAGAACCCGGAACACGGCTTTACCGCTGCGGCCGCCGCCTTTGCGCGGGAAATTGAGGCAAGCCCGTTCCCCGTCTGCCTGCATTGGCGCTGCGGGGACTATCTGCTGCCGCAGAACGCGGCCCTGCAGGTCTGTACGCCGGAGTATTACGCCGCCGCCTGTCGCACGGTGTGCCAAAGCCTGCCCCAGGCGGAACTGTTTGTCTTTTCAGACGACCCCGCCTATGTGCGGCAGCATCTGGACGCTGCGGGCCTGCCGGTGCATTACAGCACCGGGGCAAAAAGTGCCGCGGCGGACCTTGCCCTGATGCGCCGCTGCCGGGCGTTTGTGCTGAGCAACTCCACCTTCAGCTGGTGGGGGCAGTGGCTGGCCGGTGTGCCGGGCCGCTGTGTGATCGCGCCGGACCGCTGGTACGCCAACGGCAAAAAGACCGCCCTGTATGACCACGACTGGACATTGATCCCGACAAAGTAAAGGAAACAACTGCGATGGAACGCACAGGAAACATCACATTTTCGGTCATTGTGCCGGTGTATAATGTGCAGGCTTATCTTTCTGCCTGCGTCAAAAGCGTGGTGGAGCAGGCCGGCCCGGCGGACTGGGAGTGCATCCTGGTGGACGATGGCTCCACGGATGCCTGCCCCGCCATGTGTGATGCTTTTGCTCAGCTTTGCCCCGGCGTTACGGTCATCCACCGCTCTAACGGCGGGCTGGCCGCCGCGCGCAATACCGGCATCAAGGCCGCCAAGGGCAAGTGGCTGCTGTTTTTGGACAGCGACGATTACTGGCCGCCCCATATGCTGGAAAAGCTGCGCGCCGCCCTGGCCGCCGCACCAGGCTACCGCTGGTACGTCTGCCGCTATCTGGAGCAGGACGAAAGCCAGGGGATGGATGCCAGGCCTTATCCCGGCCCGGTGGAGCGGTTCACCCCCGGCCCGGATGCCGACCCCGATTACGCCGCCCGCGTGGCGCGGCTGTATGCCGCGGGCCACTGGGCGGTCTGGCGCTTTTGTATTGACCGGGAATTTCTGGTTAAGTATAACCTGCTTTTCTGGAATGAGGTCCGCTGGGCGGAGGATTATCCCTTTGACCTGGTGTTGGCCGGTGCCTGCCCCAAGCTGTATTACCTGGATGTGGAGCTGGTGGTCTACCGCGCCAACCGGGCGGGCAGCCTGTTGAACGCGGGCCTTGCCAAACATTTTGCGGGCATCGCGGCGGTCATCCACCGGTTTGAAAAAATGTTCGCCGCGCCGGACTGCCCCTGGACCCCGGCGGAGCAAGCCGAGATCTGGCGGCGCACCGCCAATGTGTTCTGGCCGCAGGCCCGCGGCGCTGCCTGCCGTGATGCCGAGGTACGCGCCGCCTGTGCCCCCGGCCTGACCGCCTGCAAAGCACTGTGGAAGCAGGGGGACGAGAACACCCGCCCGGACTGGAAGCTGTTTGCCTTCCTCCTCAACCACTTCGGCCCCCACTTTGCCCTTTGGGCGGCCGGGCTGCTGAAACGGAAATAAAGCTCTGCACCCATTGTAGGGGGCGGCGTCCCCGATGCCCCATGCACCTCTGCCGTAAATGCCGGTTTCGGCTCCATGCCCCGTAGGGTGGGGTCACTCGACCCCGCCGCCTTTCCGCGCCTTGACCCTATCAAAACACCTAGGAGAACACCTGATTGCGTACACAAAAAACAATTTTGAACCTGGTCTATGCGCTGGGGTCCAGCCTGCTGCTGATGTTGCTGGGCTTTGCCACGCGGCGGCTGCTGGTATTTAACTTTGGCAACGATATCACCGCCGCATCCCAGGTGGTGGATAAGCTGTTCAACTTTTTCTCCATCGCGGAATTCGGTGTTGGCAGCGTCATCAGCTACCGCTTGTATGAACAGATCGCCGCCAAGGATACCGAGAAGATCAGCAAATATATGTCCATGTATAAATGGGCATACCGCGCCGTGGGTGTGGTTATCTGCGTGCTGGCGGGCATCGGGGCGCTGGTCCTGCCGTGGATCATGCCCGGCGTGGCCAGCATCCAGACGGCCTATACCGTTTACCTGCTCAACACCATCTCCACGCTGTCGGGCTATTTCCTTGTCACCCGGCGGCTGATGTACACCTGCACCCAGCAGGGGTACCTGTGTACCCGCATCGACTTCTGCTTTAATGTTGCCAACTATCTGGCCCGCATTGCCATTGCGCTGTGGCTGCCAAACTATATTTTGTATTTCGGCGTCAGCATCCTGTTCAACACCGGTGCCAACCTGGTGGTGGCAGCGCGGTATAAAAAGGACTTCCCCGAACTGCACGAGGTCAAGGTTACTTTGCGGGATTTCAAGGATCTTGGCATCTTCCATGACCTCAAGTATTACCTGGTTCACCGCCTGTCCAACACCATTTACGGCTCATCCGATACCATCGTCACCAGCCGTATGGCGGGCAGCGCTATGACGGCTAACCTTGGCAACTATACCACCGTGTCGGACAGCGCCACCAACATCGGCAATAAAATCATGGACAGCTTTGCCGCAGCCATCGGCAATATCGTGTACGATAAATCCGCCACGGCCAACGCCCATGATAAACAGGTGTTCTGGGGGCTGGATCTGTTCAGCTATTTTTTCGGCAGCTTTGTGGCAACGGCATATCTCTGCCTGTTCCAGCCGTTTATCAGCCTGTGGATGGGCAGTGACCGCCTGCTGCCGCTGGGCTTTGTTATTGTGTTCAGCCTGAACGAATATGTGGGCTGGAACCACCGGATGCTCGGCTCCTACCGCGCCGTGCTGGGCCACTTTGAGCAGGACCAGTGGTTCATGGTCGCCTCTGCCGCCACAAACCTGATTCTAAGCTTTGCACTCTTCCCGGCGTTTGGCATTACCGGCATTGTGGCGGCTACCGTTGTGGCCCACTGCATCATGTGGGTGGGGCGCGGTATTGTGGTTTGCCGCCAGTATATGCGCGGCAGCGGCTGGCGCTACCTGCGGGTGCAGGCGGTGCATCTTGTCACCCTTGTGGTACTTATGGCAGGCAGCTACCGCGTGTGCGCCCTGCTGCCCGGCGGTATTCTGGGGCTGCTGGGGCGGGCTGTTGTGGTCTGCATCCTGCCCAACGTGCTGAACCTTGCGTTTTATATCTGGACCAGCGATGCCGCCTATCTGCGCACCCAGGCTGGCCGCCTTTGGCAAAAAATTACCCATCGTTAAGGGGGAAACACAACATGGCAACCATTGGCATGCTGTATATCTGCACCGGCAAATACACCGTGTTCTGGCCGGAATTTTATGAAACTTTCAGCCGGAACTTTTTACCCGGCTGCAAAAAAGAATACTTTATCTTTACCGATGCACCGTCCATCGCTCACGAGGATGACCCCGCTGTGCACCGCATTGCCCAGCCCGCCTATGACTGGCCGCTGAGCACCATGAAGCGCTTTGCCATCTTTCTGACGCAGGAAAAGGCGTTGGAACAGCTGGATTATCTCTTCTTTTTCAACGCCAACCTGACCTGCCGGGAGATCATTACACCGGAAGAATTTTTGCCCCGTCCGCAGCAGGGGGAACAGCTGCTGCTGGTCCAGCAGCCGGGGTTCTGGAACAAAAAGCCGATGTTTTACAGCTATGACCGCAACCCCAGATGTACGGCCTATATCCCGTACAACTGCGGGCGGGACTATGTTTCCGGCGGGCTGAACGGCGGTACCTCCGCGGCATTCCTGGCCATGTGCAAAGAGCTGGACCTCCGCACAGAGCAGGATATCCGCAACGGCGTGGTGCCCCTGTGGCATGACGAAAGCCAGCTGAACCGCTATGCCGCCGAACACCCCGGCAGCTACCGCCTGCTGACCCCTGCTTACTGGTACCCGGAAGGCTGGCAGATGCCCTTTGAGCAAAAAATCATTGTGCGCAATAAATCCCGCTACTTTGATGTGGCGGCGGTCAAACACCATTCTCAGCACACCCGCAGCTGGCTGCAATGCAAATGGGAAGCCTTTTGCGAAAACTACCTGCCGTATTTGCTGTGCGCAAGGGACAAACTGCTGCACAAACACCTGTAACCTAATTAGCAATTAGAAATTGCAGAACTCCCGTAGGGGCGCACATTGTGCGCCCGTCGCTTTGCCTTACATGAAATCAAACAATAGAGGAGGGGCGGCCTATGCCGCAAAAAAATGCACAGGACCGCCTGTGGAAAATTTTAACCCCGGTGCTGCTGGTTCTGGCGGTTCTCGCCATGGCCAAAACGCTGTTTGTGGGGCTGGAAATTGATGAAGAATATGCGTTCTCCCTGGGCTTCCGCCTGGTAAAGGGGGACCGGCTGTTTTATACCATGTGGGAGCCGCACCAGCTTTCGGCCTTACCGGCAGCGCTGGTGCTGGCTCTGTATACCGCCATTGCAGGCACAACCACCGGGGCGCTGCTGTTTGTGCGCGCTGTGGTGCTGGTCTGCAAAGTGGCCATGAGCGCGATATTTTACCGCGATTTCAAGCAGACCATTGGCCGCCATGGGGCGCTGCTGAGCGCGGTGGTGCTGTTTGTCTACACCCCCAAGTGGTTCCTGGGGCCGGATTATATCAGCCAGCAGTTCCACTTCACCGTGGCGGCATTTTTGTGCTTTTACCATTATTACACCCATGGTTTCCGCCGCCCATGGCTGGTAGTGCTGGGGGCGGTGTGCGCCTGCTTCAGCTTTCTGGCGTTCCCGCAAAGCGCACTGGCGGCGGCGGTGATTTTTATCGGCATGGTGCTGCTGGGCTGCCGCGGCAAGGAGCCGACGATCTGTAAGATCCCCCGCGGCGCGGTGCTGTTTGTGCTGGGCTGTATGGCCTGCGCGGCAGCGTTTCTGGCGTATGTGCTGCCCGGCATGGGGCTTACCGTGTTTTTGCAGCGCGTCAGCCTGATCCTGAACGACCCGCAGTATGATTTTACCACAAGCCAGCGGCTGGCCCTGCTGGCAAGCCAGGCACTGAACACCGCCAAATTCCTGGCAAAGCCGCTGGCCGCCAGCGTGGTGTTCTGTCTGCTGTGGTGGGCCAAAACCCGCCAAAAACGGGATTGGATCGGCCTTGCCCTGAACCTTTGGGCCATTCTGGCGGCTCTGCTCTGCATGGTGCGCGCTGTGGCGGACTCCAGCTCCGATGAGCGCTACTTTATGCCGGCGCTGTTGCTGGCGGCGGCCTGGGCGTTCCGCAAGGGGCGCGGCACGGCGTGGGAGCCGCTGTTCTGGCTGGGCTTTCTGCCGGGCATGGCGGCGTATGCGTTCATTCTGCGCTCTACGCTGCTGGGCTTTTCGGCTACCTTTATGTATCTGACCTGGCCCGCGCTCTGCGGCTGCTTTGCCATGCTGGCACGCAGACAGATGGAGCCGGAACAGGAAAAGCTGCCCCAGGGCCAGTGTGTGCTGGCGGCGCTGCTGGTATTTTTGCTGGTGTGCCGGTTCTGGTGCGTTCTGGTAACGGGTTGGAAGCCTGCCAATGTGGCAACAGCTAACCTGAAGCAGATCACCGCAGGCCCCGCCGCAGGGACCTGGGCGGACGAAAAAGCCGCCGATATGCAGATGGCCCTGTACGAAGCGCTGGAACCCTTTGCGGGCAAGCAGGTGCTGCAGGCTATTGGCGAGCAGCACGGCCTTGGCTTTATGATGGCGGGAGGAACCTTGACCATCGGTCAGGCGTCCGTCATCTCCGGTACCGACAGCGACCCGCGGTTCATCCAGTATTATAAGGAACTGCCCGGGAAGCGTCCCGATGTGATTCTGTATGATGAAGCCGAAGTGCGCGATATGGCCGCGTTCCATGCCTGGATCGAAGAAAACTTTACCATCACCGCCCGCTACCCCGTCACCCACGGCACCGCCCACCTGCAAGTGCTGGTAATTGATTGAGCTTTCCACAAGCACAGGAAAAAATGTGGAAAGTTTGCGGGCATTTGCAAGGGAAACGACCCCACTATTATTTTTGAGCCGCGCGCCGCGCGGCGGTCCACCAACATTATTCTTTATTCTCTATTCATTATTCATTCAAATCGCATGATTCGCCTGGCAATCATGCGATTTCGTTTGACCCCCCGCCCTAAATATAGTATTCTATAATCAATCAAAATATCTTGTTCAGGAGGCTTGCCCTATGCCGGAACGCTTTCTTGTTTTTATCCCTGCCTATAACTGTGAAAAACAGGTGCCCCGTGTGCTGAACCAGCTGCTGGACCGTCAGGTGGCCGCTATGGTCACCGAGTGCATCGTGGTCAATAACCGCTCCACCGACGGCACCGAAGCCGCCGTGCAAAGCTGGATGCAGGCCCACCCACAGGCCCCGGTCCGCCTGCTGCGCAACGACCAGAACTATGGCCTGGGCGGCAGCCATAAAGTGGCATTCCAGTACGCCGTTCAGCATAACTTCGACTACCTGATTGTGCTGCATGGCGACGACCAGGGCGATATCCGCGATGTGCTGCCCCTGGTACACAGCGGCCGCCACCGCAAGTATGATTGCTGCCTTGGCTCCCGTTTTATGCCGGAAAGCCGCATCAAGGGCTACAGCACTCTGCGTGTGGTGGGCAACTATGGCTTTAACTGGCTGTTCAGCCTGGTGGCCGGGCACAAGATCACCGACCTGGGCAGCGGCCTGAACCTGTACGCCGTGCCACCGCTGGCAAACGGTTATTATAAAAAATTTCCGGATACGTTGTATTTTAATGACTGTATGATCCTGGCCCTCTGCCACCTCAAGCAGAAAGTCCTTTTCTTCCCCATCAGCTGGCGGGAGGAAGACCAGGTATCCAACAACAAACTGACCAGCTTTGGCGTCAGCCTGCTCAAACTGTGCGGGCGCTACCTGAAAAACAAAAACGAGTTTGTGACCCGCGAATGGCGGGAAAAACCAATCGAAGAATATACAAGCACCATCATTGCTTCCAATCTGTAAAGGGGGATGTTGATTATGAAGGTTCTGGTAACGGGTGCTGCCGGGTTTATCGGCGGCCAGCTTATGCATGTATTGTGGAAAAACGGCCATACCGCCATTGGTGTGGATAACTACAGCTATGGCAGCGCCGATAACCTGCATTTTGACGACCATGATTTTTCCGCCGATGTCATCAAGATGGATATCCGCGATAAAGAGGGCATGAAAGCCCTGTTTGAGCAGGAAAAGTTTGATATCGTCTATAACATTGCGGGCATTGCCCCCCTGCCGGACTGCCAGAGCGACCCGGTGGAGGCCGTCAGCGTCAACACGCTGGGCCTTGTCAACGTGCTGGAAAACGCCCGCCGCACCGGCGTTAAGCATGTCATTCAGGCATCCACCAACGCGATGTACGAGAATGAAACCGAGTTCCCGACCGTGGAATCCAAGTTCAACCCGCCCACGCTGATCTATCCCAACACCAAATACTGCGGCGAGCGGTTCTGCCAGAGCTTTGCCGATACCTACGGCATGAACATCACCTGCCTGCGCTTTGCCAACGTTTATGGCCCGCACATTGACTGCCTGCGCAAACAGCCGCCGTTTGTGGGCTATATGATCCGCGAGCTGTACTATGACCGCGTGCCGGAGTTCCACTCTGACGGCAACCAGCGCCGCGATTATATCTATGTGGATGACCTTATCGACCTGGCCATGCGCGTGTGGGATCAGCCGGGCTTTGATGCCGTCAACGTTTCCAGCAACAAGAACTACTCCGTCCGCGAACTGTACGCCACGGCCTGCGAGCTGATGGGCAAGCAGATCGAAGCCAAATACTGCCCGTCCAGCCATTACTGGGCCAAGTACCCGGAGCTGTACGGCGGCGCTTACGGCATCAAGCCGGAAATTCTGGACCACGAGGTCAACAAGTATTCCCTGTGCGATAACACCCACGCCAAAGAGTGCTATGGCTGGGAACCGAAGATCGACATCCGCGAAGGCCTGCGCCGCGTGATCGAGAACGAGTGCGCCATGCTGGCTGCCCGCGATGCGAAAGGGGAATAACATGGCAAAGCTGCACCTTGTAATGCCGATGGCCGGGCGCGGCAGCCGCTTTTTTGAAAACGGCTTTGTGATGCCCAAGCCCCTGATCGAGATCAACGACCGCCCGTTTTTCTATTGGGCAACCCAGAGCATTGCCAAATTTGTGGACTGTGCCGATATCACCTTTGTGGTGCTGGAGGAGCATATCCGCGACCATGCCATTGACCGGGAAATCAAAACCTATTACCCCGATGCCAAAATCGTGGCCCTGCCCGAAGTGACGGAGGGCGCCGCCATCACCGCCCTGCGCGGGGCGGAAAGCCTGCCGGACGATGAGCCGCTGCTCTTTAATGACTGCGACCACCTGTTCCTCTGCAAGCCGTTCAATGAGTTTTGCAAGGCGGGCGATTTTGCCAACGGCCCGGACGGCGCACTGCTGACCTTTGCCAGCGACTCCCCGGCCTACAGCTACCTGCAATATGGGGCCGACGGCAGGGTGTGCCACACGGTGGAAAAGCAGGTCGTCAGCCATGATGCCATCTGCGGGGCGTATTACTTCAAAAATAAGCAGCTCTATGCTTCCGCCTGTGCAGAGTACCTGCACCACTGCGATTATAAAGAATTTTTTGTTTCCGGCATTTACAACGTGCTGGCCGCCCGCGGGGCGGACCTGCGCGGATTTGCAACTGATCTGCACCTGCCCTTTGGCACCCCGGCGGAGTATGCCCAGGCGGAACAGGAAGCCAACAAGGCCGCGTTTGAAATGCTGATGTAAAATTCCCACCCAATAAACTAACTGATTCAGGTGACCGCCGATGCAACCTTTCGGAACCATTTTATTATTGCTGCTTTCCTCCGCGGCATTGGTGCTGCTGGGGCATGTGTTCCGCCTGCTCCGGTGGGAACAGTTCATCCGCATTTATGAATACCCCCAGCGCCGCAGCCTGCTGCGCGCCATGGCCGGGGGCTACGCCGTCAACTTTCTGCTGCCATTCCATGTGGGCGATTTTCTGCGCGCCGCTCTGGCTGGCCGCAAAATGAAAACCGGAACAGGCTTTGCTTTTGCCACTGTCATCATGGATCGCTTTCTGGATGTGTGGGTGGTGGCGCTGCTGTTCGGCGGGTTCCGGCTGGCCGGGCTGGGCGGCGCTGCGGTTTTGGGCGCAGCGCGGTATTATCTGGTTTTTGCGCTGCTGCTGGCCGCCGCCCTGGTGCTGGTGGTGCTGCTGCGGGACCTGCTCAAGCGGTGTTGCCTGGCTGTGTGCAGCATTTTCAATGATACCATCAAGCTGGACGGCCTTGTGTTCTGCTGGAGTCTCATCAATACCTTCAAGGATCTGCGCCGCGTCAACCTGTGGCGGCTGCTGCTCAATACGGTTCTCATGTGGGGGGCCTACCTTGCTTCTTACGCGGTGCTGGGGCAGGCAATCATTGCCTGCGGCGGCGCTGGCGGCAGCTTTGGCTTGGTGGAAGTGTTCAACATGCTGTTCGGCGTCAAGAGCGTGGATGTGACCAGCCTTGGCGTGGCGGGCTCCCTCGGTTTGAGCGATGCCGCCCGTGGGCTGGTGATCGCCTGGTTCCTGCTGCCGCTGGCGGTTATGTTTGCGGCACCTCTTTTGCCGGAACATCTGCGCGCCGCCCTGAACGGTGCAGCGGAGCCGATCGCCAACCGGGAAGCCGGGCAGGAAAACTACCTGAACCTGCTGCCACAGGTGGACCCGCGGGACCGCGGCGCATTCCTCAACCAGTATTTCAGCCTGCAGAACAAAGCCTATGTGGCCAAGTTCATTGAGATCAACCAGAACATTACCATTTTGCAGGATTATTCCGCCGGTTCCAACGCAACTACCATGCTGTGTACCGATGGTGCCGCGACCTTTTACCGCAAATACGCCTTTGGCGCGGACGGTGCCAAACTGGCCGAACAGCTGGCTTGGCTGCGCCGCAATGCCGCCCGCCTGCCGCTGTGCGAAATTCTGCGCGAGGGCACCGGCGAAGGCTACTGCTGGTATGATATGACCTATTCCGGCAGCGCGGTGGGGTTGTTCCGCTATATCCATTCCAACCCGCCGGGAAAAAGCGCAGCCATCCTGCGCAGTGTGCTGCGGGCACTGGATGAACAGCTCTACCGCCCCACAGCCCGCCCGGCGGATCCCGAAAAAATAGAGGAATACCTGAACAAAAAGATGGATGCCAATCTGGAAAAGATCCGGGACGCCCGCATCCTGAAAGAACTGTGGAACTATGACCGCATCTGGATCAATGGCCGCAGCTACCGCAACCTGAAAGAGCTGGGCCGCCTGTTTGACCACAATGCGCTGCGTACCCTGTTTGCCGCAGACCCCGTGGCGGATATCCACGGCGATCTGACGGTAGAAAACATCATCTGCCGCACCGATGTGGAGAACCCCGATAAAGCGTGGTACATCATTGACCCCAACACCGGCAACCTGCACGACAGCCCCTACCTGGATTACGGCAAACTGCTGCAAAGCCTGCACGGCGGCTATGAGTTCATGATGATGACCCCGCGCTGCACTGTGCAGGAAAACCACATTGACTTCCAGCTGACCCGCTCCGCCGCCTATGATACGCTGTTTGAAGCGGTCTGCGATGACCTGCGTACCCGCTGCGGCGCGGCAGGGCTGCACAGTATCCTGGCGCACGAGCTCATCCACTGGCTGCGCCTGATGCCCTACAAGCTCAACAAAGATAAAAAGCGTGCCCCCATGTTCTATGCTGGGCTTGTCATGGTGGCCAACGACCTAAACACATGGGAAAACGAGGGAAAGTTTGATGAAAAAGCAAGGACTGATCGCCGTTGATCTGGACGGCACATTGATTGATACGGTTGCCGTCAACGCTGAAAGCTACCGCCGTGCGCTGGAGTCGTTCGGCTTTACGTTGGATTATGATTACTATGCCGCTTACTGCAACGGCAGGCATTACCGCGCCTTTTTGCAGCCGCTGATGGGCGGCAGCCCCTCTGCCGAGGATGTGGAGCGGGTGCATGACCTGAAAAAGCAGTATTACGCCGCCAACATGGACATAGCCCGCAAAAACGAGGCACTGTTTGTCATCTTGGAAGCCCTGCGCCCCACCCATTACCTGGCCGTGATTACCACAGGAAGCCGCCAGAACGCAACGGAAATGCTGGACCACTTTCACTGCACTGACTGGTTTGACCTGATCCTGACCCAGGAAGATGTGGTCAACAATAAGCCGGACCCGGAGGGCTACCTGAAAGCCATGGCCCACTTTGGCGTGGATGCCGCCCATACCATGATCTTTGAGGACAGCGCCACCGGCCTTGCCGCCGCCCGCGCCACCGGAGCCAGCGTGTTTGCGTGCAATCAGTTCTGACCCGTTTGAGCATTTAATTTACAAGACCTCCTATCGTATCAGCTACAGCTGTGAAATGATACGATGGGAGGTCTTTTCTTTCACGCAAGGATGATTGAAATTGATAATGTAATGCATTATAATGAAGAAAAAGCAGAATGTAACACGCGAAAGGAGGAAAATTATTATGACCGAAAATAACTATTCGATTTTTGACGATGTAACAATGCCGGAATATCTCAAGGATAAGAATTTACCAGAACACTACTATTACCTTCTCAAATACGTAGGAAAGACAGGACAAACACTAGAACTAATAGAGGAAGCTATCAATGCCGAAGAAGAAGGGAAAAGGCCAATCCTTAAAGTGGCATCAAAAAAATTGTTGACAGCAGAACTTTGTCTTGTGGCAGTTCGAAAAAATAGTGGAAACATGGAATTTGTTCCACAAAAACTTCGAAACAGCGAAATGTATGATGTTGCAGTTCAAAAGAATGGAGATTTGATACGATTTGTCCCTGAAGAGTTGCAAACAGAAGAAATGTGCTTGCTTGCCCTGAAAACAAGTGTGGAGGGAATGGCAGTAACATATATCCCGCAATCGGTTCGGAAGAAAAGAAAAGCCCCAAAATGGTATGAACTCGCTGTACAATATAATGGGCTAGCACTTAACTATGTCCCTAATAAGTATATGACACAAGAGATGATTAAAGCTGCTATTCAGGCTTCGAAAGAAGGTAGAGGAAGCGAAGGAGAGTCTGTATGGCCTATTACATATGTACCTAAAAAGTTTAGAACAGAGGAAATTTTGTTGTTATCACTTCAACAAAATTGTAAAAGTATTAAAGGATTCGCCCCAAAAGATATTACGCCAGGACTAATTGCGCACTACCTGGAAAGCAAAAATGCGAAAGGAGATATTATACGATACATTCCGAGCTATGCGTTAAAAGAAAGTGTGCTAAATTCAATTCGGAAAGAAATCAAAGATCATGGTTATGGGGGAAAATTGGTATTTGGGCAACAAAATGATGAAAAAAGATTAGAAACCATAAAAGTGTTACCATCACATAATAGCCCACTGGTTTATAGTGGAAATGAAAGAAAATTGAGGATAAGGAGTAAAACAAAAGAACTTATTGCAGAAACAGTTACAAATAAACTTGCACCAGAAATTAAAAAGAAAGTAGAAACGAATGTTTATTACATTTCAGATATCCATATCGAACACAATCTTGATGTGGTAGGTAAGACATATAGCGAAATAAAGACAATAATAGACGATTTTGTAAAAAGGTTTGTTTGTGAACATACACCGGAAGATATTCTTTTAGTTGGTGGTGACGTTTCATGTTTTATAAGTCTCAACAAAATGTTTTATCAATCGTTGCAGTACTATTGGAAAGGCGCTATTATTTGTGTTTTGGGAAATCACGATGTTTGGAATTATGAGGACAAAAAGCAAAATAGAGAAGAGCACCTATCAATAGAGGCGGTTGCAAAACAAATTGAGCAAAGCTTCGAAGAAAGCCTTTTCTCGAATACAAGAATTCTCCTTGAAAATGCACTTTATCTGAAACTTCAAGACAGTGCATGGGGAGCAAGTTGGAATACGAAGGGAACTCGTTTATCAGAAGAACAAATTATAGAGGCTAGTGTGGATGAGTTGAAAGCTTATTTCAAAAAAGCTTCAGTCGTTGTACTTGGAGGCCTTGGATTTTCTGGAAAGAATGAGACTTTCAATGCAAGCAATGGCATTTATAACTATGCATTAACACGGCCAGAGGACATAGAGCGTTCATCTCGTTTTGAAAAAATTTATAATAAGATGAAACAGTGTGCTGCTGATGTTCCAGTTATTGTATTGACACATACACCGATGCATGATTGGTCAGGACAACAATATCATCCGGGATGGATTTATATTAGTGGACATACCCATCAGAATTTTAGATCGCTTGATTGGAATGGAGCGATTCGGCTGGAAGATAACCAGCTGGGATACCAGGCTAAAGATGTTAAACTTAAGAAATTTGTCTTAAATCATGAAACTTATGATCCATTAGTTGAGCTTCCAGATGGTATTCATACAATCTCAAAGGTTGAGTATCTGGACTATAACCAGGCACATAAGATTGTGATTCCAAGATTTGGTCATAATGGAGAAATTATAGCGCTTAAGAAAAATCTGTGGTATATGTTTCTACTTCGCAAGAATGGCTACCTGTACATTCTAGATGGAGCAAAAACGAGAGTTGTACATAAAGATATAAGATTTTATTATGATAACCTTGAAGGATATTGTAAATGCATAATGAAAATTTTTGGGCCGTTCTGCCAGTATGAACAACAAATCGCTGAACTTGTGAAGCAGACAGGCGGAGCGGGAAAGATTCATGGATGTATTATCGATTTTGATTTTTATAACCATGTATTTGTTAATCCACTTGATGGAAGTCTCGTACCTTATATTGCGCTTAGTAAAACATATAAATCTGTATATACCAATTTTATGGAACTTAGAAATAACCCGCAGTTTGGTTCTAGTGCATTAGGACTATCGGAAAAAGGGGGTGAACCACTTACTGCCATAGAACTCACGGCGGTAAACAAACTCGAACAGTATAAATGTAAAAGTGAACCAGCAGGGGATTCTATTGTATACGATACAACGATTTATAAATATTCAGGTATTGTTAAAAGCATACAATACATAATAGATAAGCACATCGTCAGAGTTTGGCGTGACGAGTTTTTGAAGCATACGGGAACCGATTCCTTAGGATGCTCTTTGAAAAGCATTCCAGTTGCCGAAATAGAAAGTTATTTTGAAGAATCAGAAAAAGAAGAAAAATGATACTGGTTAAAGTGAAAGGCTATAATATGCTCTCGATCAAAGGGTATTATACATAGCTCCAACAAACCAAAACACCCCGCCGCCCGGCGTTTGAACCGGATGGCGGGGTGTTGCTTATTGAATCAAATGGGGCGGGGGAAAGAGCTTACTGGTCCTCTTTCACAAAGCTGCGCACGGCATCGGCAATGGCGTCGGCGGTCAGGCCGTAATCGCGCAGAACCTCCCATGCGGGGCCGGAATGGCCGAATTTATCCTGCACACCAATGCGGCGCACGGGCGTGGGGGCCTTCTCGCTCAGCAGACTGCAAACAGCCTCGCCCAGGCCGCCGATCACGCTGTGCTCTTCCACCGTGATGATTTTGTGGCACTCGCGGGCAGCGCGCAGAACGATCTCTTCGTCCAGCGGCTTGATGGTGGGCATGTTGATCACGCGCACACTGATGGCATCCTGACGCTTCAGGGTGACAGCAGCCTTCAGAGCTTCGCTGGTCATCAGACCGGTGGAGATGATGGCCAGATCAAAACCGTCGCACAGAACCTCGCCCTTGCCGATTTCAAAAGTATAGTTATTGGCATCATGCAGGGAAGGGGTGGCCAGACGGCTGAAACGCAGGTAAACGGGGCCCTTGTGGGCGTAAGCGGCGCGCACAGCGGCACGGGCTTCCAGATCGTCAGAGGGGCAGATCACGACCATGCCGGGGATGGTGCGCATCAGCGCAAAGTCCTCGCAGCACTGGTGGGAAGCACCGTCCTCGCCGACGGACAGGCCGCCGTGGGTGGCAGCAATCTTGACGTTCAGCTCGGGGTAACCGATGCTGTTGCGGATCTGCTCAAAAGCGCGGCCCGCAGCAAACATGGCAAACGAGGAAACAAAAGGCACATAGCCAAAGGTGGACATGCCGGCGGCTACACCGACCATGTTGCACTCGGCAATGCCGCAGTCAAAAAAGCGTTCAGAATATTTTTTTGCAAATACTGAGGTACGGGTCGAAGCGGACAAATCCGCATCAAATACCACGATATCGTCATGGCCTGCATCGGCCAGTTCCAGCAGCGCAGCACCGTAGCTGTCGCGCGTGGCAATGCTCTTGTTATCAGCCATTGATCCGTTCAGCCTCCTTTTCCATCACTTCATAGCTGGCGCGCAGCTCGGCCATCGCCTTGTCATACTCGGCATCGTTGGGGGCTTTGCCGTGCCAATCCACAGCGTTCTCCATAAAGCTCACGCCCAGGCCCTTGGTGGTGTGCAGCAGGAAGCAGGTCGGCTTGCCGGAACCATGGGAGCGGTCAAACAAGATGAATGCCTGCTCCAGATCAGCCAGGCTGTTGCCGTTGCAGATGATGGTGTTAAAGCCGAAGGCATCCATCTTCTGGTCCAGCGGTTCGCTGTTCATGACTTTGGCGGTGGGGCCGTCGATCTGCAGGCCGTTCACGTCGATCATGATGCAGAGGTTATCCAGCTTATAGTGGTTGGCAAACATAAATGCTTCCCAGCACTCGCCCTCTTCGATCTCGCCGTCACCCAGCAGGGTGTACACGTTGATGTCGGGGTTCTTCATCTTGGCGGCCAGTGCCATGCCGGCTGCGGCGGAAACACCCTGGCCCAGGCTGCCGGTGCTCATATCAACACCGGGAACCGTGTTCATGTTGGGGTGGCCCTGCAGGTAGCTGCCGGAGCGGCGCAGGGTAGGCAGGTCAGCCACGGGGAAGAACCCGCGCTCTGCCAGCACCGAGTACAGGCCCGGCGCTGCATGGCCCTTGGAAAGCACAAAACGGTCACGGTCAGGGTCCTGCGGGTTCTGCGGATCGATCTGCATTTCCTTAAAGTATAAGTAAGTCAGCACATCAGCAGCAGAAAGGCTGCCGCCCGGGTGCCCGCTTTTGCCGCCATGGGTCGCTTCAATAATGCCCATGCGCACGCGGGTCGCAGTCATTTTTAACTGCAGCATCTCTTGCTTTGTCATATCCGTATTCCTCCAGCCGGGTGCAGCTGCACCCGTATTATCTACTATTATATTATACACGCCCTGCAAAAGGACGCAATAATTTTGTAAAAATAAAACGGCAGATATTTTGATACAGTATAGCATAAAAAGCTACAGTTTTCCAGTGAAAAAACTGGAAAACGCTGTCAAATATTATCAGTTTGCCGCGCATGGATAAAGTTTTGGTGCAACTGCTGAATTTTCTGTACGCAGCATGGGCGAAATTTTACACTGCCTGCCCTTGTAAGCTGCTCCAAAAGATGGCACAATAAAAAGTAAGGCTACTTTTAGCCGGCCGGAAAAGGGGGCAGCAACATGGCAAACGGCATTTATATCCAGGCGGAGTACCGTGGAAAATTGATCCGCAAAATTGTCTGTAACGGCGAAGAACGCTGGTTTATCGGCTCAGACTGTGCAGTCACCTACCTGACCCTGCAGGCATGCAAAGCCGCCATTGACGCTTTGACGGTGTGAACAGCGCAGACAGGACGGTACCGCATGTCATAACTTGGCATGCCAAAATATTCTGTGGAGGCCGTAGGAACGCACATTGTGCGCCCACCAACCTGATGATGCAGCGGCTTTTCCGGGAAACAGCATACACGGAGAAAGACTGCAGGCGAACAATGTTCGCCCCGACAGAGTATTTTTTGACACACTGCGACGATAAAACACCACACTTTACCGCTTTACAATCCTGAAAAAAGCTGGTAAAGTAAGTATGGTACAATGATACCATCTACCCTTTTGCCTGCTTGTGCGCATTTGGCAGGCGGGGGACGGAATGATAAAACGGAGAAAAAGCGAGGTTAGAACAAGTGTTCAAGATCGTTAAAAAGCGGGAATTGAACCCCACAGTGACCGAAATGGTCATTGAAGCACCGCTGATTGCCAAAAAGGCGAAAGCGGGCCAGTTCATCATCATCCGCGCCAAGGAGGATTCTGAGCGCATTCCCCTGACGATTGCCCATTATGATGCCGCAGCAGGCACTGTGGCCATCATTTTCCAGATCGTCGGCGCAGGCACCATGCAGCTGAACTCCCTTAAAGAGGGCGAGTATGTGCATGACTTTGTCGGCCCGCTGGGCAAAGCAACTGAAATTGAAGGGCTCAAAAATGTCTGTGTGGTCGGCGGCGGCGTCGGTTGCGCCATTGCCCTGCCCGTTGCCCAGGCCCTCAAGGCCCAGGGTACCAAGGTTACCGGCATCATCGGCTTCCGCAATAAGGACCTTGTCATCCTGGAAGACGAATTCCGCGCCTGCTGTGACGAGCTGATCATCATGTCCGATGACGGCTCTTACGGCCAGAAGGGCGTTGTGACGATGCCGCTGGAAGAAAAGATCAAGGCTGGCGCCAACTTTGACGAGGTCATCACCATCGGACCGCTGATCATGATGAAGTTCGTTGTCAAGACCACCAAGCCTTATAACGTTAAGACCGTTGTTTCCATGAATCCCATCATGGTGGACGGCACCGGCATGTGCGGCGGCTGCCGCCTGACTGTGGGCGGCAAAACCAAGTTTGCCTGTGTGGATGGCCCCGATTTCGACGGTTTTGAAGTCGATTTTGATGAAGCCATGCACCGCGGCACCATGTACCGCGATTTTGAAGCCCACGCGCGGGAAGCGGAATGCAACCTGCTGAAAAAGGAGGTTGAGTAACATGCCGAATATGGACCCGAAAAAATGCCCCATGCCCAGCCAGGACCCCAACGTCCGCAACAAAAACTTTAAGGAAGTTGCCCTGGGCTATACCGCTGAAATGGCTGTGAACGAAGCCAAGCGCTGCCTGCAGTGCAAAAAGCCCGCCTGCCGCACCGGCTGCCCTGTTCAGATCGATATTCCCGCCTTTATTGCCGAAGTGGCAAAAGGCGATTTTGAAGCTGCTTACCAGGTCATCGCAAAGTCCAGCGCGCTGCCCGCTGTCTGTGGCCGTGTCTGCCCGCAGGAGAACCAGTGCGAGGGCAAGTGCGTGCGCGGCATCAAGGGCGAACCCGTCGGTATTGGCCGCCTGGAGCGCTTTGTGGCTGACTGGCACCGTGAAAACGTCCACACCCCGGCTGCTAAGCCGGAGCCGAACGGCCATAAGGTGGCAGTTATCGGTGCAGGTCCTTCCGGCCTGACCGTTGCCGGCGACCTGGCCAAGCTGGGCTATAAGGTTACCGTATACGAAGCCCTGCACGTTGCAGGCGGCGTTCTGATGTACGGCATTCCGGAGTTCCGTCTGCCCAAGGATATTGTGCAGCACGAAGTGGAAGGCCTGAAAGAGCTGGGTGTTGATATTGAGTGCAATATGGTCATCGGCAAGGTGCTGACCGTTGACGAGCTGATGAACGACTATGGCTTTGAGGCAATCTATATCGCTTCCGGCGCCGGTCTGCCCCGCTTTATGGGCATCCCCGGCGAGAGCCTGAAGGGCGTTTACTCTGCTAACGAGTACCTGACCCGCGTGAACCTGATGAAAGCATACCAGCCCGGCAGCCGCACCCCCATCATGAAGAGCCGTGCCGTTGCCGTTGTGGGCGGCGGCAACGTCGCCATGGACGCAGCCCGCTGCGCCAAGCGCCTGGGTGCCGAGCAGGTGTACATTGTATACCGCCGCGGCATGGCCGAACTGCCTGCCCGTAAGGAAGAAGTCGAGCATGCCGAGGAAGAGGGCATCATCTTCAAGACACTGACCAACCCGGTCGAGGTTCTGGGCGATGAAAACGGCTGCGTGAAGGGCATGACCTGCGTGGAGATGGAGCTGGGTGAACCCGATGCTTCCGGCCGCCGCCGCCCCATCGTCAAGGAGGGCAGCGAGTTTGAGCTGGATGTGGATACCATGATCATGGCTCTGGGCACCAGCCCCAACCCGCTGATCCGTTCCACTACCCCCGGCCTGGATACCGATAAGCACGGCTGCATCATCACCGATGGCCCCGATGGCCTGACCAGCCGCCCGTTCGTCTATGCCTATCTGCGCTTTTGGCTTGGCATCTGCCGCACCTCGCTCGCCGTATCGGCACTTAGAATTATGCGGTATTGCCTAAAGACTTATCCCTGCTTTTTCCAGGCAGGCTGCCCGCAACCCCGCAGGCAGCCTGCCTGTTGTGTTTGTTGAGTTTGCCGGGCACGAGTGATACAATATCAGTTAGGAGTTAGGAGTTAGGAGTTAGGAGTTAGGAGTTAGGAGTTAGGAGTTAGGGGATAATTAGGAATTAGAAATGAGAAATTAGGAATTGGAGATGGGCCTTGTAGGGCGTGGTCACCCGACCACGCCGAAACCACGCCTTGGCACGCTTTGCAGATCCTGTGCCAAATCTTTCCCAATTTGTAGGGGACGGCGTCCTCGACGTCCCGGGCGGGCGTAAAATTTATTGCACATTTGCAAAATAATTGGCCGTGTTGTCATTACCGCACCGTATGACAAGTCCTGCAGTAAATCTCATCACGGCATATGCAAATATGTCCCCGGAACGGTCAAGACCGTTCCCTACAGATTGTTTTTAGGGCTGTGGCAAATGATCTGTGTT